>Ga0233342_1000329_pt1 | contig 13418 bp, 4 predicted proteins | sample GEONDECOMP273_FD_180706 | JGI IMG/M metagenome (GOLD analysis project Ga0233342, IMG submission 180706) | Leaf litter microbial communities from Shasta-Trinity National Forest, California, United States - GEON-DECOMP-273 | ecosystem: Environmental > Terrestrial > Plant litter > Unclassified...
GGCCTCCCTTAAGACACCCAAGGAAGCGATCCAAGCACGCGTTACCTCATGCAGCCTCCGGTACAACTAAAGCGATGGTTACCTAGCCGAAGCCCATAGAAGCACCTATCCCTATAAGCGCCCATGCAAGCATCTACACAGCAGCAATAGATAGACACTCTGCTATGCAAACGCACCCGCTCAACCACTCCCTAATGGAAGCACTACGGGAGACTGGACAAAAAAGATAGGGCCTAGATAAGTCCCCATACCAACAGACAACCGCTCAGAACCACCTAAGAGCTACCCGAGCAAGCCACCGATCGACCCGTCCTCACGTTAGCTAGTGTGGTAAACCAGTGACTAGCCAACACCTCTCAATAGCAGTAACTGGTGTTTTTGCTAAACCGGTTAATGGATTTCCTCCACCAGTTAATGGTTGGCCTGAACCAATGACTAGCCTAAGCAGCTTTTCCCTCCCAGTACTCTGTGTGTCCTTTTAAGCATAAGGCTATGAAATAGAAGATAAGGCTATGAAATAGAGCATAAGATAAGAGAAGTCAGAAGAGCGAGCTTGCTTCCTATTATGCCTGCAATTACTTTCTTTACTATAACTGCTTCTTATTATTTATTCCTATTCCTGTTTTTAGAACAAGTAGCAGTTCTGCCCTTTAGTGTTCTGTGTTGGCTCGATGGACTAGGAACTGGATATAGAAGGAGATCAATCTTTCCCTCGGCTTTGGGAAGATCGACTCGAATCATCCTGAAAGCACCAACCGATTTATCCTTTCCGGGTACCGATAAAAGGAGGGCAGATCATAGAACTTTAATAAGAGAACGAAAGTAGCTCTTTCCTTGATATGGGAGCAGCTTCTTCCCTCGTTTTGAGGAGTAAGTACTTGATTCCTCTTTTAGTGGTGTACTCTCTGAATTTGAATGGGATTTGAGACTGAATCAGTATCTTTGACTGTCTTTTGTTTTGTGCATAACTCCTGGTATGGTCGCGAGTATGAGCTTAGTTCTTTTGAAAGTATGTAGCAAGTACTGAATTGTAAGCGCGTCTAAATAAAGTAGTAGGATTTACTCGGCTTTAGGAAGATCTCCTCGTATTGGCTTTAAGGTCGGATCGAGTTGCCAGTTCCAGCTTACTTTCCACTAGCATCAGCTTACTTTCTACTAGCATATCCTCTTCCTATCCCAGTTCCAGCTTCCCTTCGTCCAGTTCAAGATCCAGCCATTGAAGAACCAGTTACTTAGCTTGAACCCGTCGATCCAGCCGCAGATTCCCCTACGGCTACCTTGTTGGTGAGCTAGCGTAATGTGAGTGATACGAGGTATTAGACCGGACAATCTTACCCTGACTTATCAACTTTCTTTCTCAAATTATTGAATTACCATGTTTGCTTGCTTTAACATCGAAGCAAAGGAGAAGGTTGAAAGGGAGAAGGGATGGGATTCTGTTGAGCGTAGCGAGCCATCCCTTACTAAGAGGGAGAGGGGAGTAGGACTCGTACAAGTCAGTGACGGAGCGTTCAGTGTGGTATAATTACTCGTAAAGGTTTAAGAGCTAGGTTTGGTTCGGGTAACCCAATTTATTTATGGCACTTTCCTTTATATATATTAGGGCACTTACTTTCCTTATAAGATCTGGCCTTTTTGGATATACCTATAAATTTATTTATTATCTATCTATATCCCTAGATAGTTTTCCCTTACCTTATAGCGATTTAGGATATATTATAGTATCCCGCGCAGTGATAATTGGTCCGTTTAAATTGGGGTGATGACCTCCCGTTAGGCCTTTCGGGCTTATTTTACCCCTTCTTTATAATAACTCCCTTTCAATTACGTAAACAATATAACCTCCTCCGCGAGGACTTCTAGTTTCGTTCAAGACTGCCTTCTCCAATTGGTAAGCACTATCATTGCAGGGAGACTCTTTCAATTAGTTAAAAACTTTCATTTTTCCTCCTTCCTTTGAATTGGTAAGCGCTATCATTTCTTTCTTTATTTATATTTTTCTTCTTTTCAATGAGGTAGGGGACAATCTGGTGAGCAATCAATAATGGGTTTTTCTTTATTTGGGTTTTGGAAAGCAATATCCTGTTTGAGATCGAGAGCTTGCCCGCCTATATTTTAGAAGTAAACCAGCAAGCAGCTAAGATAGCACTTGTGGAAGCATCCGTTACTACCATAGCTGGACAAAGCCGTCCATCTCAGCAGTGGTGGTCCCTAGTGCCTATTACCTATTATTATAAGTTTCAAGTTGTTATTAGTCTTATTTTAGAGATCGAGGTGAAGATTATGCCGATGAAGCCCCTTTAAATGGTTAAGCCGTTGATGAAGCAGCATACCTTCCAGCTAGAGCATAGCCAGTTTCAGATCCTCCAGTCGATTCAGTAGTTTATTTCATCGATTCATAACCAAGTAGTTACCCTGTTGATTGAGATCAAGACATATTCCGGTGCAAAGGAAGGAGCGGAGCCTATTCCAGAACGAGCATCCCTAGATCCAGTTACAGATAAGGGCCAAAACACATGAGAAGCTTATATAGTTTCACCTGAGTAAGCATCTGAGCTATAAGCACCACCTATACCACAAGTCGCTAAGATAGAAGCATCATTAGCAGCAGTGAAGAAGGCAGATCCATTTACGGGCACTACAGCAGATCAATAGCCCCCAGCTTCCCTTCGCGCAGTTCTTTATCCCATGGATCCAGTTGAAGTTATGGTTCCGAAGCTATTTACATACAGATAAAGATCCAAATCCAATGCCCTTGGTTCAAGTAGCAAAGAAACATCCATCCCCGCGTTGGAATAGAGTTAATAAATTGGTTGGGGTACTTGATGACAGGTATTGACGAAGCAACTTTACTAGGGTAAACTCTAAATGTGCATGTAACTATCGTATTGTTATAACCGCATCTCTCAACGTTATCAAACCTACGTGTATGCATTCTGATCTCTGCTCACACCTTGCTATCATACTTAGTACAAAAATTGAATATAAAAATAAGGCCAAGGTTCGTTACTTAACCAAGCAAGCTATCGGGATCCATATGTAAGTTCCAATTGAAGTTCAAGCAGATTCCGCAGCTTACTAAACCTCAATCAGTGAAACTACAGGCCCTGTCTTTGACTTAGCTTCTGTTTCTGTGGGATCAACTACTCGCTCATGGTCTTTTTCTGGATCAATGGATTCTGGTTCATGAGCAATTGGTTCTTTGACAGGTGCTTCAACCCGCTGAGCAATAGGAACTTCAATTGGATCAAGATCAACCGCCTTAGCTGATGGTGGTGAAGCTTGAACAAAAAGGGGCATGTTTATTCCCATTAATTGAACAAAGGGGAGCTGGGGCATACGCTATTGTTTCCGTTTCAGTGACTATGAACAGTTTTCTTTTTTCTTCTTTATTTTTGATTGATACTTGATGATTGATGCTGTTCAATTCGTACTTTTTGATTGTTTCTTTTTACAGTTCATTGTTTGATGTTTTAGTTCACTAAGTAGCGGAGACAGATCGAAAACCGCCAGTTCTAGTTCCAGGTAGGGTAGGAGCAGCAGCGAAGGCATATATAGTAGCAGCATTTAGAATAGCACCCGTTTGAGAGCTGGTTGGATGGTTGGTTTACCCCTAACAATAATTTTGCTCATCTTGTAACTAGAACGATTTTTGGTACTAACCAGGAGATGTTGGTCTTTGTCCCCGCTATTGTCCGAAAGAAGTTTATCCCTTATATGGCTTGTGAAGGCAGCTGGATGATACGTATTGACAATGCAATTACTTTACTACTAGTGCTGTGAATAAGCATAATGAAGCTGTATTGATCCAGGATTAGAACCTGTTTATTACTCATATTACCCGTACTTAGTATTAGTAAGATCAAAGCTCCTTATTCTACATGTATTACTATGATTATAACATGCTTTATTTCCATAATAGCTCGAACACACTGCAAAATGCACCATTTATGACACACTCAATTGGGAGAACTTGGCTGAGGTTGAAGCTACTAAATATTTCTTCAATAAATATGTCTGTCATTGGTTGGAACCCTTAAGAAATCCATCGAAGAAACCCTGCAATCCAAATCTTGGATCTTCACAACCTCTTTCATACAACAAAAATATTTGCATTTGATCCACCACCCCATGACTATAAAGAGCTTGTTAGTTGCATTCAACGCCACACAAAATGCCATGAACATTCATGCTTACACAAGAAAGGCTCTAGCCTTGTCTATTGCTATGGAGTTTTGGGGGAGTTGCATTTCATCTTTTATCTGGTCGTTGACGATCATAGGCATATAACATATAACCCTACTTGTAATGATGATAGATTGAACATCCACAACTATGACATGCACTATGACATGCTTTGAATTAAAAAGCAAATGTTTACTACCAACCTATCCTCTCTTGCCATGTTGTCCTAAAGTACATTTTAAGTATGCATTGAAGGCAGTGTCAAAATCACAAATATATCACCATATGCCCTCCAGGATCTTCGGAGTTGTTCCTCTGTAGGACCCAGCTTTAATTCCCATTCAAAAAATTAGAAATAGAAACCGCCACTGAACGAGGCATAGGACAATAGCTTACTCGCGTTGTTTGGCCTCCGGAGATCATGGGAAGGTGACCAAGCCATTTCCCTTTCTTTCAACTCCCGTTCCATCCCGGGCCTAACTGGACACGCTCCTTTTCGGCCAGGTAAAATGGACTTTTTTTTTTCTTTCTTTTGACGGATGGATGAAGCAATAGGGCTACAACCTTCATGGAGCAAGCGATCTGGGGGTGGGTTGCGTATGATCTAAGCAATAGGGCTATCCTTCCTAATGGGCAAGCGAAACGATCAACCCCCCTGTCGGTGCCAGAGCAAGGCAATGTCCTTATGAAACCCGGTCTGGTCCTAACTATTATATCTGGTTGTGATTATTTCTGGGTGTGATTAACCTGATTTGATGCCGCCCGTACCTGACCTGACCGTACCTGATAACGCGTACCACCTAACCTGGACCTACTATATTAGACCTTACCGTACCAGAATAGACAGATTTTATATCTACCCACTGGGCTATTGCTCGCACTCGCACAATGTATTCACTCGTCTGTCTATCGGGATCATTCCTCAAAAGGCCCTTTATTTCTTTCTTGGTTGATAGTTCTGCCTGCTACGCTCATATAAGTAAAGCCAGTATAGCTCTGGGCTCACCAAGGGGGAAGGATATGAGAGAAACTATGTTCCGTCAAGCCAAGGTCTTCACTCCAACTCTAAAAGAAAGTTCTATTTTTAAAAAGCTAAGATTCCTAGTATAGATAACCCTATTAAAAGCTCATAATATCCCATTAAGTCCATATGTACATGGAAACTCTCGCTCTTCATTTGCTCTGTTGTGGTTTCTCTGCCCGCTACGCTCTTATCCAGTATGCTACGCTCTTATAAGTCACCAGCCACTATATCTTTATATGGGCTCTACCCATGAAGGTATCAATTAAAGCAAGCTCTAAGGTCAAGCGTTCGTTATTGCTCCAACCAAGATCATGGGGGCATGGTCATGGGGCAGGTTCTATGATAAATCTGGTTCCGTTAAGTGGAGCCCGCTCTGTAAGCTCAGTAGCAACCATCAAGAAAGGGTCAAGCAATAGCGATAAGCCACCATAAAGCGATAGCGATCAGGGGCAAGCTGTGTCGATCCATCTCTTCTTCCCCTTAGCGGTAGCGTCCGTCAACATGCAATATGGGCCGTAACTAACTGGATCTCACTGGAAAAGACCGTACCTTCTAAGACCTCACCGGAACCGTCCCTGAAGTACCCTGCCCAATTGATTTATGCTACATTATAAGAAATTAAAAGTTAGTGCTTAGCCCAGACTATGTGGAAGGATCCCGGATTGTATATCTATCCACGGAAGGTTATAAAGCATCTGTTGAGTTTCACAGGTTTAATCAAGGCTAAAAAATGCATTGGGTAGCGTCATTCATGCAGTTAAAAGGTAAGAGAAGTTGCAGTAAACAGACTGAGAACTAGATGCTCCGCTCCAAAAATCCAGTGTTGCAGGAATTGGACTGACTGAGAACTAGATGCTCCGCTCCAAAAATCCAGTGTTGCAGGAATTGGACTGAGAACCAACGCAAAAAATGTGACTGATACCAGAAGGAGTCGCATTTTGCTGAGACTGAGACGGAGTCCTTTCTTGCGGAGAAAAAAACAAAGATGATTATGGTATGGCTCGAGGAAGGGGCGGGATTCTGTTGAGTTTGCGAGCCACCCCAGAACTACGAGCTATTGTTATTTATCTGACACTTCAAAGTTTAAGGCAAAGATAGACTAGCCTGCAAAACCCCAAGAATAAACCGCAAAAAAGGCTTTGGAGGAACTAAGAAACACGACTTGAATATGGAGGCAATGGATCCCCTGAGTGTAACCTCAGACTGCTGCTTGAGAGGTACTGGGGTGAACAAATGGAGTAAGAAAAAAAGAATAAAGAAGGAAAGGCTTGCTTGACCAAAGGTATACTTGCTTGACCGAAGGGAGGGCAAGGGAGGGCAAGGAAGTGAATGATTTAAAAGAAAAGACGCATTGGTCAATTCTGTGGCTTCAGACCGCAGTTGGAAGGGTTAAACAGGATTAGTGCCTCCCTCGAAGGAAAGTGTGTCTGAACGAAGATTTGAGAAAGAAAGTGTTTATTGTGTAAGGCATGTGTATGTGTGTGATTTGCTGGACATTAAGTAGGATGGGACATTCCTAAAAAATGAAATGATAGCGGAGACTCTTCCTAAATAATGCATAGGTATGAAGGGAGGATATGGTTTAAAATAAAAGGTGTATCAGGATGTATGAATAACCCCCAAGTTGTTAAATAAAAATGAGCTGAGACGAACTTGGGGGGGTATATGAGAGATTCCTTAATATGAAGGAATAGCAGTAGTTTTGTAAGAAGTAAAAGTGGTAAATCCGTAAAAAGCCCCTAAAAAGGAAACAGATTCCCTTCGATGTGGCTACTAGATAAACTTATCTGGAGGCTTTGGAGTTGAAAAAGAAGGCTGGTGGAAGAGATTTGAAATAAACGAGGTGCTTTAAGGCTGCTGCAACGTAGGCCTAAATTAATAGGGAAAGCTAAGGCATGTAAAAGTGATAGAATTACTGGCTTTAGTGTGCGGACTAAAAGAAGTATGAGTCCCTCCGGGTCCTCTGGTTGAGGGGATTTCCCATTTGGCGACTTAAAATGAAGGTTTTTTATCAGAATATTTGTCCGACCAAAGGGAGGGATGGGCTTCGCTCCATTTCATGACTTTTCTCTATGATTGGCAGGATTGATTCTTTTGATACCCTTTACCTGTAACCTTCACCTGTAACCTTTTGCCAAGTCCAACAGGTAAGTACAACAGAAGGAAGCAGCCTGTCAACAGGAACCTTTAAACTGAAGCCTTCACTCAGAAAACAGAAGACAGATGCCGGGAAGCCATAAGCCTTTAACCTGTAACCTTTAACCACCAGGCCTTTCACCTTTTTCCGAAAGCCTCTTTATTTAAGCCTTGAGCCTTTTGCCTCTAAACCTTAGCCCTTCACTTTGAACCTTTAGCCTTTAGCCAAGTCTGCCAAGTTGACACCAAGGAAGGACACTAAGTGAAGTGAGTACACCAAGTGAGGAGTTATTGATTGGATTTCATTTCTTTTATTTCCAGTTGAGGGAGAGCGGTGGTCCAACGGACAGAGCCCACAGGCTGAAACCCGACGGAAGGAGAGGGATAACAACCCGCATTCAATTGGCTTTCGAGCATCAGCCCAACCCCCGATAAGGATGAAGGTTATGTATAAGCGCGCTAAAATGGTCATAGAATTAATTTTCCCATTGATCACTTAATCACTTAAGGTTTTAACTGTTGGCAGTTAAGGCAGGTCCAGCCAGATAGGCAGATAGGATTGAAAAGGAAGGTATGGGGAAAGGGAAAGTCAAAATAGAAAAGAAGGGTATAAAAAAGAAATGGAAAGGTCCAGCTTAATTAAGTACTCAGAAAAAAGTGAATTAGAATTGCTGGTTAAGAAGGCTATCTAAGAAGGTAAGGTTATACCCCCGATAATCGGGGTTGGAAAGTGGTAATGAGAAGGCGCTATGAAATGAAAAACTCTATATTAAGTGAAGTGAAAAGTAGAAGAGTAAGCAGCCATACGTTGGAGAGATGTGTACACGGTAAAAGCCAGAATCCAATTGGTGTAAAGGGAGCACCAAACAGCCAGTCATTGGAGGGGAGCGTTAGATGCTTAGAAAAGAGAAAAGTGCCTAGAGCAGCTTGGCCAAAAGCTAACTGTTTAGTGGGTTAAAACAAGAGTAGCAAAGCCAGATCAGTGCAGAACGAGAGCTGAAGTGGCATAGTCAAAAGTAATAAGTCAATTAGTTTGGGTCATAACAGCATGGCCAGTAAGTAGCAGTGTGGGTAGAAACGAAAGCAGCATGCATAAAGGCTATATGTGGGGATTGTAGAAACACGGACATCATATTTTGGTCATAGTGGCATTACCAGGATAATTTATTACTGCTTAGTCCAAGTCGCTATATATTGGATCCATTCATTATTGTCGAAACCAAATAACCATTATCGTAGTGGCTGGACGATCTCGAGAGCTGATACCCCCATTGAGCGGTGATGCATGACCCCGATCCTGGATCCCCATTAAACGATGATTATGATCCCGGATTCCAATTGAGCAGTGATGGATGACCACCCCCCGATGACCTCACTAATAGAAACCCATAAGTTAAACCAGCAAAGCAATGAATGGGGAAGTTTACTAACGAATGAAGTTGGTTGATAAGGCATGCTATCTCGGCTCAATTCATTAGGTACCCACCCACTCCATAATCTCATCCCCCTTCTAAGGTTTCATGAACCGATTCAAATTCCATCAGCTGCTGTTAAGGTAAGTTCTGTAGATCCGAGTGAGTAACTCCACTACGTTATTTTTGGTCTATGGCTGGCTCCAGGTCTAGTTCGTGCAGGTAAAGAGAGTGAACCAAGATTAGTCCATAGAGAGTAAGTCCCATACTTGCCTCGGGGCTCTGCTAGCCTTAGTCTTTGTATGTGGAATTCCTTATTCTTAGCGAACCGTGTTTATCATACATTCAAGTGCATAAGAAAGAGAAGGTTCTATCTATATTATTTCAATCTAATGGTGATTCTCTCTATATATAGAATGATAAGACTACCTCTCTCTTTAGTGCATCAGTAAGTAGTTTATTAGTAGTTCCCATTCTTTAAACTAAAGGGTTATGGCAAGTCAAGGCAAAAGACTTACTTCCAGCTTCTGTTCCTGGTTCTTGGCTTCTAGTAAACAACTATAATAGATAGCATGGCTACGAGATGTTCGTGTAAGTCAACAACATGTATCAATGTCTTATCTAAATGTCTTAGTATTCTTAGTCTTAATGGCATCCCCCCCCCAGCTTTATCATAGATAAACTCCCGGAAATGCCATTTTTACTAAAGAAAACAATCCTTTTTATTTCCCCGATTGGAATAAGAATATTATGTTGTCATTCGACCCCCTAACAACTAGGACCGGAGGCGCTCATCCGAGGTACGAGGGTGAGGTTTCATTGATCAAAAACATCAAATAATGATAAGTTCTCATATTGTTGCCCAACCCCACAAGCTGCTTTGTTGCGCCTGGACTTAAACTGAGGCCGTTGAGAACTCAATATCGTCGTCTGGTGGTAATAATGTGGGTTTTACATATCTTAGAACTATTTATTTAGAGGCACTACTTCTTATTTTATTCTCAGGCAAGTACCACGTAAAGATGCAAGTATCATTTGAATAAGGTTTCATACTAGCTAGGTATAATTAGTGCAACTTTGAGTTAAACTAACTAGGTGTACGTGTACTTTACAGGTAGTTTCCTTACGCGTACTTGGTGGACTGAGCAAGTGCCATACTTGGTGTACTTGGCTGCAATGGGTGAATTGGGGTGGGAATGGGTGCTACCTACCGCCTCACGAAGGGTGCAACGTTGAGCCCCGACAGGTTCTTTCATTCACGGGTTTGAGCATCTCTCGATTTATTTATCTCACGAGTGGGTGTCTTTGGTCTCGCCACACGTCCTATCAACACGTCCTAGCAAGCTCAATAAGCTAACAAGCAAGAGTGGTCCTTTGCTTCTAAAACGACCAATTTCATACATCACATTAGTTGCATAAACTGGATACAAAGCTGCATTCTTGGAGTTTTAATAACCAACTGGAGTCTAAGCTGGGTAAGGCATAAGCTACATAAAAGTAGCCTTTTACCTATAAAACGGACAATTTAAGGCCGGATTGAGTGAATTAAGCAAAGCATAAAGTAGCCTTTTACCTATAAAAAGGACAATTCTGGTACACTTTCTGGTTAGCTCTCTCCTCGTCCTAAACCCTGCAAATCCCTGATGGACGAAGAATTGCAACATGAAATAGAAAGAGGAGAACCAACAGAGCCTGATTAATCCCACACAAAGATGCCCCTGCACCAACCCGGAAGAAATACTGTTAATGAGGCAAGTTATAAGGAAGAATGGCGACCCTTCCTCACCCTCCTAACCTCTCCACCGCAGAAGCTATCCCATAGGAAGAGGAAGGAAGGAGAAGAATGTGCCTCAGAAGCTCTCCTTATTGGTGGGTTTAAATGTGCAATTTGAAAATAAATTAGAACAACTAACTACCTCTAATAGCTCTAGCGAAGAAGCTTGCCAGGTTGGTTGTGTCCATTCTTGTTCAAAATAAAAATAAGAAGAAACAAGATTACCTTCTACTTCGTCTGATACTAGCGCATTTATACTCGCATCTATACATTTCACTTGCCCTGGGACGACTGATAAAGAGATACTTAACAGTCCGGTTCACTTAACAGTCCAAGTTCATAGGGCCCACTCTGAAGGCTATAGCCCCCCAGTGAATAATCTTATCTAGTGTTTAGCGGCAAGTTCAGAAGCGAACTCCTCTATTATATTTACTCTGCTGTAACCGGGTCTCCCTCGCCATATCTACGTTTTATAAATAAATATAGGTTTTATAAATAAATATAGACGATACAACACTTATTTCTCCATGCATTCGTGCCACAAACCAATCTATTGAGGAGCCAACCTCTTTCGACTTGTCGCTATGGGGTGCTGCCTTGGCACCTCCTCCTGGGAATCTGCTGCTCCTATACAGAAACTATGCTCTTCTCTATGAATAAGGTACGAACGTGTGAGACTCGCATCGAGACGTCCTTGCATAAGATAATTTGTCAACTATGTATAAACTGTTTTCAATCAATGTCAGGAAAGAAAGAGAAGACCTAGGAAACCTAATCTGCAGACCTCATAGCAGCCGGACCTACTACTACACAACCTATTACTATATTAGATCGCATTGAGACGTCCTTTCCAGTACAACAAAATTAACACCTTCCTTCCTTCATACCCTTTCCTTTCATAGGCCACCTTATCTTCCTGAATTATCCATCATCTAAATAGGTCGGTCCGATAGGTCTTTACACGCTACCTTTAAGTACTGTCTGGATAGGCTATGTTCATTAAGAGGCCACCTTTCCTTCCTGAAATTACCACTTATTGGAAGGCCGTTCAGACTCTATATCATCTTGACACGCTATCTTTTTTCTCGTAATCTCCCCCCCGTAAAGAAGGAAGGCCAAATAAGTGAGATAGGAAAGGAAAGATAAGAATAAGGATGAAGACGGGGGCAAGACTATGAACGGCGGGTGCACCGGTAGTAACCGGCCTATCAAGAAGTACGGTTGAGTCACCCTTTGGCTTAATCGCCTGTCCCTTCGGGTGCACCGGTAGTGAAGTCACCCTTCGGCCTATCAATAGGTGGTAGGTAGAGTAACCCTTGCCCCTTCGCTTTAAGTAAATAAGAAGTTGAGGGGAGCTTTTTTTATTAATTAGTTTTAAAGGTATAGGGTCAAGGTGAGGGGTGAGGTCTTGTACTACTATTATTCTTAATAAGTAAAGGTTACGGTCTCTTATCCCCCCCTCTCTTTTGTTGGTGTAGGTGCTTGCCAACTAGCTGGTTGGAGGTTATATAACCCCTCCTAAAGTATAGGTTGGTATACACCCCTCTTCCTCAATCTTTAATGGTCTTGCCAACTATTAATAACGGGTCAAGATGATGATCGGAGGTCCGGTTCAGGTGTAGGTCTTGCAACTTCTTATTTACCTAAATAAGTAAAAGTGAATGAGGATAACCCTTCGGGTGTAGTTCTGTCCCTTTACTGGTCCTATTTTGTCACACAATTACTATAAGGAATAATAGTATGTCTGCTTGCCCAATATGTGTAAGGTCTTGCTTGAGTCGGTCTAAAGGTGGTTTTTACTGCTCCTCGGGTCTAACCAGATCCTTTTTTGGACGGTATGTTACAAGCGTAACTAATACTGGTGAGTTCTCTCCTCGAGCCATAGGTCCGGTCTATATGGAGCGTTGATGCCGGGTATGTTAAAGCTGCTATTGTGCTTGTGGTTTGTTTCCCTTCCCTTTCCCGTATCCTTTAGGTGAGAATCATTGCTGTAGCAATACCGAAAATAAAGAAAGACAGAATAATGGACCCAATTTCTTATTTATTATAAGTAGGGAAAAAGCGAAACTAGCTTAAGGGCAAGTATAGAGATCGTTGGCAAGGGCGGGCAAGCACTATTCACAATCCTACCACCCACAACCGCAAGACCTCTCGGCTATATAGTTGGGGCCCCCGGTTATGAATATACATCACTTTTTATGCTTCCAGAGATTTAGCTAGTCTCCTGCTCAGATTAACAACGCGTTGTGAACAACAGGCTGATCCCGACCCCACAACAGCCTGATCTTTTATCTACGATCACTAGCAGCCTTGAGCAATGAACTGAGTGGCGCTAAATAGATTAGCCTGTGCGCTTGAATTCAAAAGTTAAGGGTGAAAGGTAGGCCTCCGGTTTGTCTGTCCGGCAATTGAATAAACCTTATAATTAAATGTGTGTTTTCCTGAAGCAAACCCGTATTTGGGAGGGATCGTCGCTGACTGAGGGAGAACTCACCCAAGACTTGGTGAATCAATGTTCGCTCTTTATAAAAGTAATTGCTCTCAGTTAATAGTCAAATTGTGCAAGGCATAATTACATATATAAAGAATGACCCTCGCATAATTACATATCGCATAATTACATATATAAATAATGACTCTCAGTTAAGAGACAGATCTAGTAGTGAATGGTAATTGCAAGTAAGAAAAGTGCAAGCATAATTACATATATAGCATAATTACATATATAGCATAATTACTGGAAGATCGCTAAGGATTATGAAGTACCTGTCTAAGAGAAACCGCTGCCTCAAAGACTTCTACGCGAAGTGGGTATCCGGCGGGAGTAACTAATAGGCTTCGCACCTTCGACGAGCACCGAATCTAGTGTTATTACATATATAAAGAA
>Ga0233342_1000330_pt1 | contig 13408 bp, 7 predicted proteins | sample GEONDECOMP273_FD_180706 | JGI IMG/M metagenome (GOLD analysis project Ga0233342, IMG submission 180706) | Leaf litter microbial communities from Shasta-Trinity National Forest, California, United States - GEON-DECOMP-273 | ecosystem: Environmental > Terrestrial > Plant litter > Unclassified...
TTGAATTTCCCACTTACTTATTGGAAGGAAGGCCAGGGTCAGGAAGTGGATGCCCAGACCAGAGGGAAAAGGACCACATCAATGGAGAGGAGAAGAGATGTACCTCATCATTGGATACCCGAGAGAAGGGTAGTACCCATCACGGGATACCCATTAAAACGCCATACCCGAGGGGCGGAGCCGCTCGACCATAAGGGAGAGGGAAAAGTTTCCCATCATTGGATACCCAAGTCACCTTAACACATACTCCCATCACCAGTATACCCATACCCAAAGGAGAAAGAAGGCCCCCACCAATGGAGAGGAGAAGAAAAGGACTCCATCACAAGATACACGAGAAAGGGAGTTCCCCCATGCCCTGGAAAGGGGATATGTGCTTTTTTGAACAATTAGAGGCTATCAGAGGTTCTACTAACAGGGACTATACAGAGGTGCTACGAACGAATATATGCAACCACTAGGAGGTTAGCAATACAACGTCACACCCCTTCCAAGTTTCCACCGGCCAGAGAGAAGTCCGCCAAGCCAAGTAAAGTAAAGCAAGGCGCCCGTCAATAAGTAAGAAAGACACCAAGTAAAGTGAGTACACCAAGTGAGTTCACCCGCTATACACTATAGAAAAATAGTTCCCTAGCACGTTAGGAAAGTAATTGGATTGCTTGCTTTTTCATACTTGCACCCGGGAAGTAAGGAGCCAGGGTAGGTCTTCAAGTGGGGCAACGGACGGAAGACTACAGTCCACGCCCAGGAAGCAAGCAGGTTATTATATATGCTGACCTCTTCGCAATTATCCATCCCAGGAAGGAAGTTGCGTTATATGTGTGTTACCAGCTCGACGTTAACAGGAAGCAGGTTGTTTACGAGTTTAAGACCCACGGGATAGCAAAGAAGAACAGTTTATTGCTCGCTTTCTACTTTCCCGGGAGTATGGAGAATAGAGCTACTCAATGGGACTAATCAAAGGGAGGGGCATTGGCATACAGTCATTCTCATACATACTCAGAGATAGCGATAAAAATCCTAGCGGGAAAGGCACTGAACCTAACGGAACACAGTTCCTTAGAGCTTTAAAGCACCTGTATAAGACAGGAAGGAAGGACAGCAGGACTTCCCAATAGCACACCCATGAGACATAGACAGGAAGGAGGTGAGTTATTTCCCCAATCTAGTATCTTCCCGATCAGGTAGGTTTACGCAATGAGGTAGTATGTCCCCGCTATAAGTGATATTTCGATGCGAGTATGTTTCCCCAATTCAGGTATGTTCCCAATAAGGTAGGTGTTTCCAATTAGGTTTGCTTACCGATGGAGGTTTTACCCATAAATAAACACTCTCCCGAAGTACACGAAGGTTAGCACCGAACGGGTCCTTACTTAGATTCCCTGAAAGTTCTTTTCCAATCGTACCCTCAAAAAAGGAGTTTTAAATAAGGCAAAACATGAAATGATAAGTTTTTCTGTATTAAGTAGCATCAGAAGATTTCTTTATAAATCCGTGGAACTCTATTGATTGCTATTTCGTAAGGTAACAACTTTAACCCTCTCTTCTTCGTTTGGCAGCAACCACTGCATGCATAGTCGTCGCTCATCACTGTGCATAGCCGTTCCTGGGGTATGGCGGAGACTTATCTCTCACACTTATGAAGGTTACTTCTTTCTCGTTGACGGGGGGGCTTATAAAGATGGCATAACTCTCTCCTTATGAACGTGCACAAGTAAAGACCTTCCACATAATTACGTGCTTCTATTTATCTTCTTTGGCCCTCCAACTTCCAACTAAGGATATTACCAACACCAAAGACGGGTTGCCCGCTCATAGCAGGGCAAACACAGAGATGTTCTTCCTCCCCAAGCTTGCTTTTCTGCCCCTGCTGCGGAGGAACCGGGGTTCATTTGTCTCTCAGACCACCATCCCATACCATAATTTGCCTTTCTGGTGACCCAGGAGACCTTACTACAGACATCATGGTTCCGATGTGCTTCGTAACTGGCGGAGTCTTTTATTCATTAATCTGCATGGGTGCCATTATCTGGGCAATCTATATTAGCATGCACGCCTTGAACCTTCTCCCCACCACCAGGTAGCTCACACGTTATTCCCTGGTGGCTACAGGTGTCTTCACAAATGCTTGCTCCATCTAACACCCCATCCAGGGAGTAGCGATCCTTCTTGGCGAGGCTAAAACAGTCAGTAGCCAGCCTTAAGTTCCGGTTGGGACACTATTTTGTATCCTATGCTTGCTGATAACAACTGACTCCTTCATTGGCAAGGCGATCAGCCACCTTGTTGGCCGTTCAGTGTACATGGGATGGAATGAGGACAGAAATATGAGGAAGGGAGTGTGCTAGTTGTTCCAGTCCTTCTTCCAAGTGCCAGTTCTTGGATAGTCTCTTTTTGGGAATGCCATGTTTTAGTTTTGTAACCCATTTAGAATTAGTTGGGAGTCACCTTCAGCTATGACTTTCTGGAAACCTTGTTGGATTGCTACCCGAAGCCCGTATTCAAGAGCGAAGAGTTATACTGCATTGTCGCTTTAAACTCCCAGAGATCCTGCGTAGATCCATTATATTTCTCCCCTTTCATTGCGTATGGCACCTCCAAATCCTACTAGACCAGAGTTTCCTTTTGATGCCCTATAAAAATGCAATTTTAAGAAACCTGTCGGAGGGGGAGACCATTTATCCGAGATGGAGGGTTTGGGTTTTATGTAGATTATGTTCTCGTTGGAACTGATGGGTTTCAGTTCCTAGTTCTGCTGATGATTGCTTCGTTTTCCTAGCATTTCCAGTTCACCTCTGACCATTGGGTAATTTGTAGGGTCTCCCTAATGTCAAGTCTGATCTTATGCCATATTTGGTGATTGTTCATTGTGGAGGTTTTGAATAGTCTTCTGTTGTGCTCCTTACAGGGTTCCCATAGAAGAAATCCTTGGAGGATTTGTCAAACTTGATTTAGGATGGGATTGTGGAAGGCAAGGTGTTATAGGGAAGGTGTAAGGAAAGAAGGGGTCGTCAAGTATACTTAATAGGGTATGTATAGGTGAGTTCATAGACTGATGACTGAGGTAAAGTGAGGAAGGCTGAGGCAGAGTTGTATAGTCCCAATAGGCATGATTTTTAGGTTCCAAGGTAGTAGTTTCAGGATGATGTCGAGTAGTAGGTCAGATGCATAGGTTCCCTCCCAAGGAGGTACAAAGGAAGGCTGAGTGTAAGGTCCAATGGTTCCCAAATAGAAAAGGTTGATGAGAGTTTCCCATCCAAGGAGCGTACAAAGTTGTGGGTACGGGTGAGTTTAAGGTTCCCCCCAAGGCATAGGTAATAGGCAGAGTTTCAGGCTGTTTCCAAGGAGGAATTTGATGAGTTTCCAATGTTACCAAGGCTGAGGTTAATCTATATTTCAAAGTCTGACTTCCCAAGGCTATAGGTATAGGTTATCAGGGCAAGTCCCATCAAAGTCTGATTTCCAAAGTATATTTCCACCCAAGGATGAGTGTAAGGATTTTCCCAAGTAGTAGGTATGAAGCCATAGGGTCCAAAGTAAGAGTTTCGGGAGTTTCCCAACAAGTAGTAGGTGTGATGCATAGGGGGGGTCAAAAAGAAGGTGGAAAAGTATGTTTAAAATACATAGGTAAGAATCTGAGGTCCCCAAGAGGTATGAATGCTTAGGTTTCAAAGTATAGTCAAAATGATTGCATTATACAAGCAAATATCCCACACACAAATAGCTAAGCACCACCTCACTCACAAACACAAAACTCGTTCACATCGGCAACAACACAACACAAAACCATCGGTAACACTTAATGCATGTATGTGTAATGTTTGGCATCCTGGTACTAGTTCAAGAGGGGAGTTGGGCCCCCCCGTACAGGGCTGTTGGGGCTGGCAGAAAGCATACAACGGAAAGCGGCTTCATGCGGATTGAAAGAAGGCAAGGTTCCTCAGGCAAGGAGCAAAGGGGGTGAGTTTACGAACCCGAGCTCGCTTCATTTTAGGCTGTGGGACCCAAAAGTGAAGGTACAAAGAGAGCCGCTTGCCCGACGACCGTCGAAGGAGGACAAGGCATGTTTCATTAAAATAGAATTCCACTAGCTTTACCTTGGCTCTAACCTTGGAACAACAACCTAGAGCAAATAGGTGTATGATTTGGTCTGTTGCTCTTGAAAGCCTAAATCTAAGGCTACCCAACTGGGACTACTACTTGTTAACTAGGCTGCTGCTCCAGGGATTGTATACTACACTGGGATCCTGGGATTGATTGGAGACTAGGCCGCTAGATCCGCCGGCTGCTAAGCTTGATCTGGACAGCAGTTTGGACTTATTATTGCATGGATAAGTTTGCACCTATGTATGTAGTGTTCCTAGACGAGATAGAGCCATTTCTACGTCTCACACTTGAACTCGCATCTCTTACTTGGCTCCTAGGATCTGCTCCATAGCTACTAGCTCCCCTAGCTCTACATGCATAGATTGAATGATGCCAAGACCTCCCCAGAGTTATCGACCTTAAAAGCCTTGTGAAAGCCATATTAATCTACCTATATATCAGATGCCGCATAGAGACTACACTAACTGGGCTAAGAGAATCTGCTTAACAAACGTTAGTTTATATAGTTGGCGCTGTCCTATCTACGTTGGTTGCCTGGTTGGTATCGCCAGTCGATGTCAGCTGGGAGGCTCGCCGCGGAGACTCACTACTAAGCACTAAGTCAGGTGCCGGCCCCATACAGAACTGCTAGGTTCGGATACTCTGCTCTTGGTTACAACTATGGGTGGAATGGAGCCTACATGTTCATAGAAAATATCAGCAGGAGTTTTTATAAACTAACCTCTTAAGTTATACTTCTATAGGGCCTATTTGGACCCGCTGGGACTAAGCTACTACTATACAGACCTATTATATAGCCTATACTCTTATCAACGAGTTTCATTGCATATATTCTCCATCTACTTTGCATCCTAGCCAGTGTAGCTACGCTCGACTAGGCTCCCCGGGGGATTCTGGATTGCCCATGACTACGCAGGGACAGCTGCTAATGGGTGGGCTCCTAGAATTGGGACTACTTCTGCTATGGTGCAGGTATAAACTTGCATATGCATGTCTGCAATTAAACTAATTGCTCTATGGGCCTACCTACTTTTTGGACCTGCTGGGACTAGGCTCCTACTATACCTCCTAGAGTTCCATATGGTGGGGGAAAGCGTAGAGATACAATGAAATGTATGCACTTGGATTTGTTGCATACCTGGTAGCAGCTTATCAATGTTAATAGTGCTAGTAGCTTTGGTGAAAAGCAGACCGGGGAGGTTTATGGTGCCAAGGCCTCCCGAGAGTTAACAATGTGCTAGCCTTGTGAAAGTTAGATTATAACCAAACAAGTCTCTACGCAGCCATACCTACTATGACCTATTACTATACGATGTGGCCATGGATAAGTTTAAGTCCTCGTAGAAGACCTAGCTGGCTTGGATAACTTATTTAGTACGAAGCCGGGGTGCCCCAGAGCTGGGCTAACTAGACGAGCTGCTCACGCCTATACGTTTAAACTTGGATTATAACCATGGCTCCAGTCCTGATTTCACCGCTATGGGGCAGGTCTAAATGCATATCTGCATTTTAGAGGCCCCTACTAGAGCTGGTGGTTGGTGGCTGCTCTGAAACTGGGTATCCACCAGAGCTACTGCTCTCCATGACACCATAACTTGCATATCTACTTGGTTAATACACAATGTTGACATAGAGAAGTGTTCATACCATACTTACCTATACCTATTACTATCTGATATTACATATATACTTGTTACTACTTGCTATGGACAGGTTGGAACTATGGCATGGAAAAGTTTGCACTATGAACATAGCATGATAATATTAAATCTGAAGTCTCCCCATTCGACCAAGTGCTAGAGAGCTGTTTATTATTATTATTATTTATTTATAAAGAACCCAACTGATTATGCCGTATCTGACTGCTCCGCTCCTTCCTTTTTGGTATTATTTAGAACCAGCACTCCTTACCCTATTTGCACAACCCCAGCTTTTATAAGTACTTACTTAATACAACAACTTAAACACCCTTCTTGCTTTTTTTTAGGGAGGATCCCCGCCCTACTTAATTACTGGAAGTTATACAGATCACACCGGTCGCGGGATTCTTGGAACTCCCCGCATTCCAGACAGCCATACTTTTCAAATCTTACGCGCGGTGGATGGGCACTTACAGCATTTCTATAAACTTTAGCCTATACTTTTACTTAAGTGCAACTTACCTACTGCTATCAATCTGGCTGAATCTGAAATAACATTATCAATAAGAAGGTTCGTAAAGAAGATCCTTGAACCAACTAAATAGGGGAATATTATATTTGCATTAAAGCGCTTGTCCTCCTGTAAAGGTCTGCATTGTAGGATAATAATATGGGAATAGGCCCGAATAGAAGGCTGTATAAAGCTTTTCTGAAACGAAACTGTAAGTAATCGGCTGCTATAAGCTCTGGGTTCACAAAAATGGGAATAGGGGCATATCTAACCCTTTCTTTTCAATGGGACGCTTTATATACATTTATGCTTGCCTTTACCTACTACCACTAAAAACCGCCCCGCATCACGCCCCCGGATGAAGAACGAGCACCGGTTGAGCCATGAGAATACCCACCTAGTTGATGAGGATGGATGGTTTGCTACCGACCCACAAAGCCGAGACCGACTTCCTACCGAGCCCGCAACTAAATCGTTACCTAGCAATAAACCTTAACCCCTTTCACTTATGAACCGAATATTTTGAATGCCGAACTAGCCGCTTCCATACTTACCATGAGGACCTAAGAGGGCCAAACAAGTGAATTGGCCTTGCTATAAAAAGCAGAATGGTTAAAAAGAGTGTTTCAACCAACAAAAAAAGAACTAAAACAAAAAAGATAGTTGCGTAGTTTATAGGGTCCAGGGTGAGTATGTAGTTTATGTTCAAAAGGGGAGTTATTATGAGTAGCTCAAAAGGGTTTGATGAGGAAGGCTTAGTTTAGGTCCCTCCCCCTCCCAAGGTTTTTTCATATGCATTGGTTAGCGGGTATATTTCCGCTAAATATATATGAGGCGGAGAGTTTTATTCCCTCCCCCCAAGGTAAAAGAGTGTAAAGTATGACCCCAAAGAGTTCTGACGAATAAGTTTGAAAGGCTAAATGTGAGGCTGTTCCCGTAGTTTTTGAAGAGTTTCCTTTACAAAGTAGGTATTTTCTGAGTATCATGGGTCCCTGAATGTGTGGGTAAAAAAGCTGCATATTCTATAATATATTATGGAAAAGTATTCGAACAATGCTCCCGAGTTTGGATGCTCCCCGTAATATTCTTAGACTGATGTTCTCCCAGCAGTATATTCCCCAATTGTAACAACCCCTACTGCCCCAATCCATCCACTTCCCTCCAAGCGATAGCAATCACCTCCGCCTTTCTTTCCACGACAAGCCGATCAAGCCCAACTTAAATCACCTAAAACGAAGCGATCCTTCAAACCAAGCAGCTCTTATATGGGATTTACCTATCACGTTACCCTTACCTGACCATACTGGACCTGACGTGACACTTACCAGACCTAACCTAAGCTAACCTAACCTTCCCTGACTTGACGTGACCTGCCCTTACCTTACCTGACCGTTCCCTGACCTTCCACGACATGTAAGCAATATGGATGAACGCTCCTAACCAACAACCACCATATTTATTACTGGCAATTGAGTCCCAGCCTTGCTCTTTATTTGGTCTCCTTATTTGGTCCCTCCCAGGGTCGTCTGTCTCTGTAACTGTGAATAAGTTAGTTCCCGGTGCTTGTTCCTGGGGCGTGATCTTGTTCCTGGGGCGTGATCTTGTTCCTGGGGCGTGATCTTGTTCCTGGGGCATGATGCGCTAGCGGTAAGTAGTAAGTAGGAGTAAGCGGGTAATATAAGTAGGGAGGATAAAAAGCAGGGATGTTGTTTATTTACTGGGCAAACCAAGACTTCCAGGTCCTATTCCAGGCTCAGATTCCAACGACTGTGATCTGCTTGGTTATCTGTCTCTCTAATGAACCCTAAACTGTCTATCTTTCCGATGCCTCTGCTGTGGGCGCTGCTGTTTTAACTTCTGCTTTATTTGCTTCGCGCATTGTGTTTCCGGCTCCAAAGCAAAGCTCCTTCCTACAGGTGTAAAGGCTATTTATCTCGCCAACACCGACTTCTATCCCACCCCCCTAAGTAATAAGGCTCAGCTTGTAAAACGGACTCCTATTTATTTATCAGTTCCCGTTGCTCGTTCCTGGTGATGCGGGCAGTCTTTTATCCTCCCCGAAATATTCTGGTAAGCAAGACTATTTGAACAAGGTCAATTTGCGGGCTCCTTACCTAAGTAGTTAGCGCTCTAACTGACCAGGCTCCTTCCTGAGTAGGACTCCTTTCCCGTAATATTCTTTGAAGCAAGGCTCTTTATTTAATTTCACAGAATATATGTATTTCATGGATTTCAAAGAACGTGTATATTTACTTTCACAGAACGTCTGTTTTTGTAGAGAGGTCTCTGTTTGCAAAGGCATAGTTCAGTAAGAATCAAATCCACTTGCATAGATTACAAATTTTACAATGAATGGGTGCATAAGTATATAACCTACCTATTTTGAATAGTAGGGAAAGGTGAAAACGAACATGTTAGGGTAGTAACTTACACTTATGACACTATTATCACTATAAGACTTATTATTAACTCTATAGTAGTAGTAAAAGAGGTAAATTAAGGTAATTGTCTCCATGGCGATATCATAATTCACACGTAGGGAATGGATTGAATGGGCACGGCTCTATGGAGTCCCGTTGAATAGATAAACTCTCTTGTCAGTTGGCACCTTGTAATACATGGATAAGTTATTATGTAATTGATGCACCTAACACTCTGGAACTAATCCTCCCTCTGGCCTATCCGATACGGCAGCATCAGCGGATGTAAGAACCCCACTTATTACTCCCACCCCAGGAATCATGTTGGATGTATGTAACACCCAATGGAATACTACTTATTGTTGGAATTCCCAACCACCTCATCAAATGGAAAAGTTACACGTATCAATGCGAGTTTGGTCGAGCCTTAATCTTGGACATGCGCCCCTCCCCACGGACTTCCAGCCCTAGAACAATAGAGTGAAAAAGCCTTAAGAAACAAGCCTTAGCTTTAGCCCAATGGTATCTCTTCGTAGTCCCTAGTCTTATACAATTACTTTGAAAATGCTCCTATAATAGGACCTTATCTAAAGGAGGTTTTTAATTATGGCTCACCAATACCAACACATATGGATTCAACGGACGGAAACCAGTAGTTCTATAAATATGGAGAATAATAAAATATATGAGATCAGACCTATCTCTTACCATTTAGTAGCAGCAGAGTAGTAGCCTGGAATTATATAGGACAGAGCCATCCTACTATTTGAATAGCACAGCATCCATCCCATTTGATTAGCTTAAGTTAAATCTTACTTTATTTCGAAGGGAGGAAAGGAAGCCAAAAGGGGAATAGAGAGCCCTTGGAAACCTGCAATCCCTGTATAAGGAGGTCAACCAGAAAAGGATAAATAAGGTTATCCCTTTCCTGTAGCAAAAAGTACTTATGCTCTTCTATTTTCTTTATTTTCCTAAAGATAGTTCGGGGAGGTATGCTTTCTTTCTTCCCCTCAAAGAGATGATAAACAATATAAGAAGTGATGTTCCATTCTGTTCAGTTCAATGAAATACATATGTTCTTTTCAGTGTGAAGGATATTGAAGTTAAGTTAAGTACGTGCAGAACAAACAATTGAGTGATGAGATTGATTGAAAACAGAGAGATACCGGAATGGGTGGTACAAAAAAAACAGATACTGGAATGGATGGTGCAATCTACTGGAAGAAGTGGTTACACAAATACAGATACCAATACCTATCCTAGAGACCTATACTCTATACACAATATAATATGTTAAGTTCAATTCAATACAAATGTTCTGTGAAGTATACTAGCACCGGTAGCTCTACTTCGAACTCTCTACACTCTACACTCTACCTCGTATACCGATCGATACTGATCTCTCTAGAACACGAACTACCCTCTCTATACCAATCTACTTCTCTATACCGAATACCGTGGGCCTACCATTATCCTCACTAATTAACTAATTTTGTACATATACAGAGATGAATTTATACGTACTAATGGCAAGGACGTATACATGTGAAAAGTGAAACTTTTGGACTAAGGCAACTAGGAACTACATATAGACAGGCTAAAGCCAAGGCTTTTCTTTAGAGGCTAGAAAACATGGAAAAGTAAAACGTAGATATGCTAGTATCATAGGTCGACTGCATAAAATAGTGCCAGCCAATGGGATTTACCCCCTCTCCCCTGTCTATGACCTTGTACACTGGGGATAGAATAGAGAGAAGGAAAGCGGGGATACAAGATAGAGTAAAAAAAATTATAGGGCATAGTTCAGTAAGGACAAAATCCAGTAATTTGCCCGGATGATTTATGTTTTTTTATCTATTTCCCTAGGATCTATAGCTTATGGAGAATCGTTTTGTTTTTCCACTTGCCCGTATTCTGGGTTTTTTGATTCTACAACCACTTATTGCAGATCTCATAGGCTCCTGAGCTTCAGTGCGGAATGCGAGCTGAAATAGAGTGAAAGCTATTGTGTTTTCTCTTAAGAAGCTGTAGTGTCAGAACTAGTTGTAGTTTCTGTAAGCTCTACCAGACATAGCAGCAGCACTATGTTAGGCAGATATAATAAAACGAGTTTTGATCGGGTCGGATCGTGAAAACTGCCTTATTCATGAATTCCTGCCAGAACTTATGAGATCTGATCTGATCTGATCTGATTATTGGGTGGGGCTCGGCCCCAAAGGAATTAAGAGAAATATTGGTACCCAACCACACTTACTTTCTTCTAGGAATACGAAGCACGGAGTGGCATGCTATGAATACCTTCCCTTGCTTGGTTTCCAAACTCTTTACCCAAAGGAATTAAGAGAAATATTATTGAAGCTATTTTGGGTATGAAATCAATAAGAGTTAGAAGATAAGGAATAAGATATAGTCAGTTATGAGCCCGTAGTCAGAGGTCTTATGAGCCGGTATTTATGAGGTAAGGTCCTGAACTTCAAAACCAGTAACTAGCTGCTGCTAACAATTAGTTACGGTAAGTTGTCTCTTTCTTCCTTCTTATCCGATCTTTATACGTTATTTCTAGCTGCTGCTAAAGGTGGGAACAGGGAAAGGTGGGAACAGGGTGGAACCTGCTAATGCTGCTGCTATCAAATGGGGATCTGTCTCCTAGCTCTCCTTTTATCGAGCAAGAGCTTCGCACCTAATTGCGGTATTGAAATTGAACCAGTCACCCAAGTTACGTGGATTGCTTCATTCTGGTTGGATAGCTGGGAGGTGGGATAGCTGGTGGGATAGAAGGTTATATCTCATTACCTTTCTTGGTACGATTCGCATGTTCGAATGATCGACTTCACAAAGATGAATCTCTACACATCTATAAAGAAGGATAAAGTGTATGTTCACTTTTTTCTTATAACATATTAGAATCCTGAATAGTTATGGACTCGTAACTAGTATCACATATTGAATGATGCTTACTTGATACTTATACTGAAACCATACTAGTAACAGCAAGCAGTGTGATTTACTTTGACTACTCATAGTACGTGATATGTGATGATTCATCACCATTGTCGTAATAAGCTTGGTTTCCAATACTCTATAATAGCAGGGTAGCTTAAGCCCGCCCAGTCATCACCATTTCAACAGATAGTTACATAGATACTACTCAATAAGGATTGCATGGTTACTATAGTATCAGCTTGTACATGGTCTTAAGCTATATACTTACATATAGGTAAGAGTAATGCTTACTAGTTTAACCAAGCTCAGAGCTTAGTTGAGTCATTCAACTAATTAGGCGGATACTTCTATTACATTACCATTAAGAATGAATACATGAGAATAGAGATCAATCATTACCCTTACTATGAAAAAGCTGGTCTGTATTGCATTCATATAATGTTTACTAGTATTGTTCTTAAAAGCATGATTACTACTATCTCCATTGTTTATATATGTATATCACTATCACCATTAACATTAAGTATCGTATTAACATAAGCTCATGGCAACCACCCCATTAAGCTCTACTCTTGTTATGTCATCTCAATTTATAGGGATATGCTTAAGGGTAATGATTAGAGTAAGTGTGTTTACTGATTGGCACAGCATCTATTATAGCAGTTGGCGTAACGTTAGCGTAGCTTATATAAAAGTTGGTGTAGCGTTGACGTAGCGTATACGAGGAAACCGATAGAAGCCGCAGATCATCACTCGGTATCTTAGGTTTACCTCCTCTTGTAAATGTATTAATGCATGTAATATGTTGGTGGAGTCTTTTGTACATCGTGTGGTGTTGGATTATGGACCTGATATACCTTTTAGATATAGTTATGAGGTATATTATCATGTTTACTCTGACTAGTTATATGATGAATCTTGTTAAGTAACTATTGTACATCTATGCTGATCTTGTACACTTATACTGGTCCACCTGGGACACTTACGAGCATTATAAGATGTTGTACACATTACGAGGCATTGTTCAGCCTCATGTGTAACTCAAATCAGTCAGACATTATTACAGATGTGTGCATCTTCATCCCCTTATCATCAGCTTTCTATTTATATATTACATATATTTTGTCTTTCGGTTCACGTTTCACGAGGCAGTCCACAGTCCACGATGCAGTGCACATTTCCACATGCAGTTTGTATAGCATATATGTACAATGTATACTGGTGGTCCTTGAGATGTTTCATAGTTATCGAGGCAGTACATTTTTTTCGAGGCAGTTCACGCATACCGAGGCAGTTGACAGATGATGTATAGAGTGTAGAGTTACTGCTTACCCTCTACCAGTTGGTGTATGGTGATCATAGCACTCAGATCAAACAGAGATTGACAGAGCTATGCAGCAGGCACAGTGAGCAGGACACGCTTCCCGAGGCACCTGATTGAGCATGACGCAGGCATTACTGGCAGAACGCCAGGGCAGTTCTGGGCACCCTTTTGGCTCTTCTTTCCAGCCATGCAGTAGGACACGTCGCAGATTGATGGAGGTTTCTTACAAGGTTTGACTCAGCATTTTAAGAGCGTTGGGATAGTTTTGGGCAGCCATCAAGCTCTCCTAGCCTCCTGTCTAGTCTGGATCCCAAACGCCCTAGTAGATCTTGTGTTTCTGCAACAAGGGCTTTGCTTGATAACACATGGCACTCGATGAGACAATATTGCATATGTTTTGAGGATGTAGATGATTACTTGGTCCATCTATGAATTTTGTTTTGGTTCATGATGACGAGTTGCA
>Ga0233342_1000331_pt1 | contig 13403 bp, 11 predicted proteins | sample GEONDECOMP273_FD_180706 | JGI IMG/M metagenome (GOLD analysis project Ga0233342, IMG submission 180706) | Leaf litter microbial communities from Shasta-Trinity National Forest, California, United States - GEON-DECOMP-273 | ecosystem: Environmental > Terrestrial > Plant litter > Unclassified...
TGATTCGTGCCCTCATCCCTCGCACTAAAGAAAGGCGGATCAGTTTTATCAACCCCAATCTGGCGGATATAGATAATATAATCATCGCCGAGTAAGGGATAATACCAAGTCGTAGTAGTAATGAAAGGAGGATAGGGACAGGAAGGAGGGTAATGAATAGTCTATGGATCAAACAAGGATGAGATAACAAAGAGGATATATTTACGTACCTTAAAGTGTCTATAACACTTCTTTTTATGTGTAGTCATTCAGTCAGTTGTTTTAATACCTGACTATTAGCTATCTGTTGGGGATAATATACAGACCTGAAGGGGTCAATGATGTTATGCTCCTCCTTTTCCTTCCATCTTTGTTCCCTACCTATCATGCACGTGTCAAAATATCAATCCAACAAGAAGAAAGATAAAAATAGAGTATTTATATATCGGAGTGGGGTTGGCGTTGGGTACAATAGGAAGGCGCTAGGGCTGACAACTTCCTCTAAATACTTCTTCCTGTTGCGGATAGACCCATTTAAGAATCTATCAAATTGGGCCCACTAGGTCCTCTCAAGGACATTGGGCTTGAGACAGTACAGGAGACCAGATCGAGACATATTTGTCCATTTATCCTTGGGGAAATCCTTGACTCATTAGAGAAGTCAAGGCGAGGTGAGTTCCTTAGGTGGGTATCCGGTCCAACCAAGGGCACTCGTGACCCCCTTCCCTATATTTCGACCAGAAAACCACCCAGGTCGTAACCGCGAAAGGGCTCTGTTCCGCGATGAAACTTTTGAACGTCGTGGGCATATATTCTATACGTAATTAAACAACCATCAGCTCAGCAACTTATAGCGTGCTTAAACCTCTCCTTTCAACAGAATATTCGGATCAAAAGCGAACCTATTCATTATTCCAGCCAGCATACTGATACGCCAACTATCCCAAGCCATCGATCCCGGCCAGCAATAAAACCATACCCCAGGAATCCCAGCAAGACCGGACATCCCATCCAGCCGTACCTGAGAGAGATAGTTGTTGGCTGCTGGGGGGTTCCGCCAGTGTCCTTCACTATAACTGAATATGTTGGCTTTTGATCCGACCATTCAATTTTGCTATCTTTGTCTACCTACGATATTATGCCTTCCCTGTATTTGGAAAATCCAGTAGTTTAGGCCTTTTATCATTTAGCATACTTCTATGCGCTATTATCTGCCCGGCGGAAGCTTTGGTGATAAAATGATTTGGGTTACTTGCTCGTGGTATCCTGTGAATTTATCATAGGCTTTCCTCCTGGTCTCATCCAAACCTTTAAGCTCATTGATTCTTTCACCTAAGGCCTCTTCGTCTGTAGTGAATCCTTGAAGAATCTTGTACAATGGTAGCTCAATATTAATAGGTAAAGAAGCTTCCATCCGATAGACTAGCTCAAAAGGGCTCTTACTAGTGGCCCTCTTTCCCTCTTTGATGTACTTGTGTTCACCCATAGAGCAAACTTGCGCTTACCATCCCAGCTGTCTGTGCTTGTTCTCTCCAAACATTTTCTTAATAGCCCTAATAAGATTCTTGTTGTTGGACTATAAGGGAAGGGCGAAACAAACCATATATAGAATTATATCATTTTATAAGTCCGCCATCAGGGTTGTGTGGGTACGCTGCTGGTGAGACACGAACTGAAACAACAAAACATCAATTCAATATATAAAAGCGCCTGCCTATTATAAGCTCTTTTCCTTTTTAGAAGCCTTTACCTATACTGCCCGGGAAATGCGCATGATCCAAATATATATGGCGTCGCATGAGTGCCTAAAATGTGGCTGGTAAGACGCATGCATTAGTGCAATATATATTATATTGGGCCTCACGCGTCGGACGCATGAGTGCGAATATATATATATATAGGCCGAAGAGAACGAAGCATTCATAACCTTCACTGTGGCAGCTGAGATGGGAGAATCACCGGAATCTTCCTTTGGAATAATTGAGCTTGGTTCCGAGGTAGAAGTGAGCTTGGTTCCACACCCTTTCCCCGCCCCCGAAGAAATGTTGTAGGCCGGGGATGGAACTCAACTCAGTGTGCACTTATAAAATAAGTATATAAAAAAGTAGCGGGACGTTCTTATATATTCTATCTAGGAGGGGAAGCTCAAGGAAATAGTTAAAGTGAAAATGCTGATCCATACTAGTAGATTGGCAATGAATAGCTACTCTTCTATCTGATTGAGAATTAAGAAATAAGGGTTTTATCTAAAGAAAGCACTCTACCTAATGGAATGGTTCGAGATGTGCTAGGTCAGAAGGGAAGGAGCCTTCACTTCGAAATGATAGAAAGGTCTGATGAATAAACAATGAAGCGGTTGTATTTCTATATCTATCTACGCAGGTCCAAGTGTTCCGGAGAACAGGCATATGGGTAGGGGAGTTAAAACAAATTCTTACACATCTAAATAAGCGGGATGAAACACTATTGTTTTCAACAAGTAGGTCTAATCGCGTAAATAAATGGATAGAATTTCTCCCAATCGAGTTGAGGAAGGAGATGAATCGGGATATAGGAGGCACCGGGCGGGATCAGTTGTTATGCCTGCTTACGCTTATTATATATATAGGCATAGAGTCTAGCTTTAGTGATTCAAGGGATAGCTCCTACCCCGGCCTGCCGCTTTCCGAATAGCCGGAGGAATAAATAGGGATCAACGCGGCGCAGTCCCCACATTACCATTCTAAGGATCCAATAGTTTTTTACCCACCCACTTTTCATTTTGTATCTTAATAGTCGGGTTCGTAAAGCGTAATTACATATATAAAGAAGGTAAGGATTCGTTAGAAAGAAAGTCCGGTTATGTCTGCCAGCCTGTCTATCTGCTTGCTTGCCCGCATGCCTGCTAAAGAAGGAAAGTGATACAAGAGATTAAATAAAGCAAGGCTGTCACATATTCCTTTCAAGTAAGCTATCTTTCCCCCCCATAATATAGAGTACTATTCCATCTCCTTCTCCTTATATATAATATATATCCCTCTAGCAGAGAGTATTCTATTTATTATTGAGTATTCAATATAGAGAGTATTATAGTAGGCATAGATTAGTAGACATATTTGTTTACCTCAAGCCGACATCCATTCCGCTTCTTTCTTTCCTTCCTTCCTACCTTCCTTTGGCAGGTCCAGTGAAGAAAAACAAGAAGTTGTTTTATAAGGTTCATAGTAGTTCAAGTGTTCTTTCTTAAGGTCGAAGGTAAATGGAAGTAAGCTAGTGGTGGCCTCCATTGGGCTATTCTTTTTATTTGCTCTTTTTACCCCGGAGGGCACTCATGCGGATGTTAACCAACCCCACGGACTAAAGCTGGAAGTTACCGATGGATATCCCAAGACTAAAGCAGAAAGTGTAAAAAATTATTTACCAGACCTAATGCTGGAAGTGAATACCTATCCCACGGACTCATAACCCAGGCATCACGGACTAACTCATCATATCATTGTTGATCCCATATCGTCATTGTTTAACCTAATTTGGAAACAACCTACAGTAAGCAAACCTCATCAGTGACACATACCTAATTGGAAACACATACTTTCAATCTGTCTCGGCTATGATGACTCGATAGGGAACTTTTATACTTTCTCAGGTGTGGTCTAAATATTAGTAGCTCCCCGTCCATTTATCTATTTATCTATAGAGCATATAAATTGTGAAAAGGAAAATTGAAGTAATAATAAATCCCTTTAAGTCCCTGAAGTGAAGAATGTGCCTCGGACCCCTAAAAGCGAGGTGTTTAGAAAGGAAAAAATGAATTGTTTATTTTGGTGATGAAGTAAGTTTACTTCCTGGTTCAAGGTTTAGTTCTGGCAAACAAAAAGGTAAGGCAGAAGGTTCCGAGGCCCTCGGCGAAAGGTTCCAGGTTCCAAGGTTCAAGGCTGGATCTGTGGGACGTGCTTATTTGGACTTGGTGTATATGATTGGAAATGCTTGGCTCTCGGCTTACCAGCGGGCAATTACCTGCCGGAAATGACCTTATGGCTATACGCTTCTGGCAAAGATCGGCTATCGGCAGCTATGACCTACCTACCTTATGTAACCCCTTCCATAAACCGAGGTTGCAAGTAAAAAAGGGTTATCCATATTTTTTTTTGCCTAACGTGATAGGCATACTTTATCGGATATGGAGACCGGTAGGGTGGGTATATATAATTTGGTTAAGTATTGAAACCATGGGTACACATCTCCCGGAAACATGTACTGGGTGTAGAAGGAGCCAGGGTAATATGGGTGTACCTCAAACACTTGGACTATTTAACAAACCTCCAAGACTGTGACTCCCTGACCAGCATGAATTAAACCCGAACTGTATAAAGACACTGACCATATCTGAATGTATTTCTGTGGCGTATGAACCTCGCCCACCTGGTAAATCATATATAAAACAAGCTGTCGTACACCTCGCCCTTGTTGTGAGACAAAGCTCCCTGTGCCCCATCGCCACATCGTTGTAAACAGCACATAGTCCCCCACCCACGATCTAGGCGTAACCTCACTTTATAAACACGTCTAAGCATTTTCTTTATTGTATGTTGCATGGTTTACATTTTTTATTTATCTAAGCTATTACCTTAGGCTATGGATGGCTACCGTTATCAGCTATGACAACTGACTATGATTGGCAAGTACTACTGGCAAGTACTACCGACAATGGACAACTGGCTATTGAAACGAACCTTACCTTCATTCAACGACTAGCGACTATTGGCAGCACTGACTATAGCATCATTCATGCACCGACCGGAGCTTCATGCATCGACAAGAGTTTAATACACTGACTAGAGCTTCTAGGAAGAAGAACTGTTTACAGCCTAGTTGAGTAACCCGGTAGCTAAACGGATTAGCCAATCCAATTAGCCGAGCTACAGTCCAGTAAGTAGCCAAAGTAGTTGCCAAGCATATGAATAGCCAAGCAGCCGAGTAACCAAATATCCCCAATTCGATCCGAGTATCCAAGCTGAGCAACCAAACCGTGCAGTCCAACCGAGTAGCCCCGCCCATAACCCTGTGTCTCATATAGGTAAGTGAGGTAAAGTAAGAGTTTTAGTTTTAGGCTCAAGGTGTAGTTCTATGTAGAATAGAGCTCGAGGTAGAGGTAAATGTATGTTTGCTCTAGGCTATGACCGGCTGTCGATGATTGGCTTAAATTATTTACTATTAATCTATAATCTTATGCCTATGGTCGGCTAGGACTCTTGGCTATTTATTTTTATTATGGCCTCCTCATTCGTCCGGGGACAAGCCCTCTCGAAATATGTAGGCAATCAATCAAGATATATCCAACTCTACCTACCTACCAGACTAACGTGAATTAAACAGTGTGTATGTGGATGATCCTTAGGTGCATAGTAAATAAGATCATCCATCGGTTCCAAAACATACAATAATACATTGACTCCTGGCATTTACTTCATTGAGTACCAACATCGAGTGATCACCACCTGAATTGACTCTTGGACCGAGTGCATTAAACCCTGGCATTTACACTGGACATGGAATAGTACCATAAGTGGATAACCACCTACCTACCTGGTCTCCTACCAGCATCGAAACTGGATCTAGTAGTGGCAAAGAATAATCCTGGGGCATCACTAGGTGTCAGGTAGGACAGTCAGGTAAGTGGGTGATGCCTGCCCGGAGAGTTCTTGATTGAGGGCCCACATGAGGGAGGTTATTACTACTACCCACATTATAGGAGTATCCACGGACTACAATCATCCAACAGAGGGGTGGTCCAGCGGACGGACGAATGAAAGACATCGACCGAGAGGATAAGTTACCCATCAATACATCGTTAGACCCATCATAGCTAGAATAAATGTTACCCTTCTATGGCCGAGAGGATAAGGCCCCAACTTACCACATACCCGAGTCACCTTCAAAACATGATACATCCGCCAAACACGGTACGGTACGAGGCTGGGTGAGTGAGGGAATAACAGCCATAGGGTAATTGCCGCCCCTAATTGCCGCCGGTAGTTTATCATAGCCACGTTCCGAATTTACAGTTATTGCTTGGATTGGATTGGCTCGACTGGCCTGGGCTCCTGGGAGATTCAGCTTGGCTTGGTTACTCAGATGGGCTTGGTTATTCCGCTTGGATACTTGGCTTGGATACCAGTTATAGATAACATACTAATTCCTTGCCCTCAAAAGGACAAGCCCTCCGGACCTTATTTTTGTCTTAGAAAATCTCCGGTCTGGGGAATCTATCATAGGCACATAAAAGTTATTTTTATTATTATTTAACTATGCCTTTCATGAAGTTTATCCATAATTGCCGGGATGGAGTCATTCGCTGGGGGGCTGCTCGGGTTGGATACTTGGATCCATCCTCTACTTGGCTTGCTTACTCAACTAGGATAATCAGCTTGGCTTAACGCTTCAAAATATTTTTGCATTTTTAATCATTACTTACGTTGATACGCATAGGAGCTGCTAATATTTGAATTAATTATGGTCTACATTAGACGTTGCTCGGCCAATTGGTGTATAATTACAGATATAATTAAACCTAAATAATAAAACATCTTACGGGAAAGGCAGTAATTATTGATTGGATTCTATATACTGATAAGTATTATGATGAGGTGAGTTCCCAGATTGAGCGGATTCTATAATCTGATTAGATTAATCCTGGGAGGCAAGTTCCTACTTATACATCTTCCGGGAGAAGAGCGAGTTACAACTAACTCAATCACACGTCCCCAGCGTTCTACAACTGATCACATCACACGTACCCATACCCGCCATTCCCCCATTACCGCTCGCATCCCAGTCTACCCGTCTAAAATTTCCGCATTCACCAATCTGCTTTCGCCCCAATATGAAATACCAGTACACTTTAAGGAAACAATCCTACAACAGTTCCCCCATTCTACCTTTATCCCTGTCTCCCTTTACCCATCATCTCCCAATATGATATCAAGCCGCATTCCCCATTAAAAAAATCCTCCCCCCGAAGTAAGTTTCAGGATAATTCCAATCAGCATAAGTCACGGGATATCGGCATCATCATAATTATTCCAAGCAGCAACAGTTGGACCGGCGGAATTAGTTACTTGAAACAGGAAATTTATTATTTCAATCATAAGTTGAAGGGGCTTAATTCCCAGGATCAGTTCCATCCGCATTTGCATCATTAGACGATACGTTGTTTGTTGTCTGCCGAAATGCTCCCTTTGTAGGGAAAACCCAGAATGCCTACTATGGAGGTAAACCAGAGCTAATATAAATTGTTGACCTACCTAAGATTACTACGTGGACTATTGCCGTCCGTTGTTCTGCCTAACCTCCACAATGTTATCCCTCCTAGAATATTATAAATAAAGCAGATGATGTGCTTTAGCATTAGTTCCATAAAGCGTAATGTGTGAATGAACTGAGACATAATGGGTTATTGGGTACTGAAGAAGGAAAGGACTCGGCGGATTGGCATCAATCAATGCTTGTAAAAATACCTGTTATCAGAGATAACCGCTCAAAAAGGAGCAAAAAGCTGCTAAGTATTTATTGGGGGGGGCTTCGGTCCATGACTGAGGATTTTTTAGAAGTCTGTTTAATTTAACTTGGGACCTTATCTGATCCGGATATGCCAGCAGGGACTGTGGGGCGTCTCTCATCCATCGAGCGGTATTGATTCGAGCAACCAACTTCATGGGGCAAGCAGTAGGGATTAATAACGGCAAGCATTATTGATAAGTGCTCCCCTCGTCGCAGTAGCGTTCCTATTTTCCACCAACCAATAGGGTAAGCGGTCTTGATCTCTACCACGCACCACACCAAGACAAGCAGTAACCTGGTAAGCAGCATAAAAAAATATCTCAATGGGTTCCACTACATAATCTTTTTTGGCAACATATACTTTTTAAGGAGAACCCAGTATAATAACCCGATAAGGAGCCATTATTATTATTATTATTTTACTACACAAACTAGCTTGTGTCGTCCTACTGTAGGTGCACCGGCCAATCCCTTTCAATTGCCGGGGTTGGGTGGACTATAAAATAGTCATTTTCATTAATAAATTAATGAAAGGAGGAGCCAGTTTATTCATGAAGTTAGGTATATAAAATATTTTGCTATCGTCGCCCTATCGCTCTACAAGACTAACAAACGTTGCTCAAATTGCTGGTGAATGCATTTCGAAGTAGTATGAGACTTATTCCCTACCAATTAATTATGGTGGAGAGCTTTGTAGCACAAGCCCTGCTGGAGGTAAATGTGTTATCTTTCCCTCCCATTCCCTGGCGTCATAAGAAGGGCCCCGCCTACTATGGATAAAGCGGGATAAAAGCAAAAAACCTGTTCAATTTTCACTCTGGTATGGTCTCGGCTCTGACAGAGTTACGTAAAAAAGGCTAGGTTCTTTCCGTCCGGTAGAAATTGGATTTAGGCAATCGCTCATCCGTGTATCGGGCCCGAGCGGCTTTCCTTTCAGAGCCAGGTTCGACGTTATACGGTGGGTGAATAGACCCTGGTTTCTCCGAGGCGAAGAGCAATTTAAGGTTCCTGAAAGGCAAATGGTGGTATTGCAAACCTACCCGAACCGGCGAAAGTAGTTATAACACAAGTTGTTTCAATGGGTGCTGTTGGTTCAACTTGTGATGCTGGTAATAAAGCTGATTCAACTGGGAATACTTGGGCTGCTGGTGATGCAGATGATGCTGGGAATTATGCTGGTTAGACTGGTGCTTTTGGTGCTACTATGCTTGCTGGGAAGAATGCCCCTTCAACCGATGCTGGGTCAATTGCTCTAGGGAAAGACGCTGGTTCAATTGGTGCTTATTAAACTAGTGTTGATGAAACAGCTGGTTAAAATGATGCTTTATATGCTTCTGCTTATTCAAATAATTCCATTTCAACTGATGCCACTTCTTATTTGAATGATCTGGGGACTTAGACTGGAAATTAGGCTGGTGCTTTTTTTTGATGGTGCTGCTAGAAATGATCCTGGGAATAATGCTCCTGGGTATGCCACTGATGCTGCTTTAAATAGTGCTCTTGGAACTTAAGAAGCTGAGAATGCTATTTTTGCTTCTCTTGGGAGTGCTTCAATTTATGTTGGTTTCACTGATATTCTTTAAATGATCTTATTATGCTAGGACTGGTGCTCTTGGTGATGCTTGTCGTGATGCTGCTTGTTTTAGTGCTCCTTGTTTTGATCTGTTGGGAATAAGGCTGTAGGACTCCTTGTTCTGACGGGAATGCTGTTGCTTCAACTGCTTATTCAAATGCTTATGGCAATGATGGTGGTCTATTGTACTAGCATGCTCCTGCGGGATGGATGGTCCCGAGAGGAAGGGTTGGTTTACCTTTAGCAGATATCGTCGAACGGATGGCTTTATTATTGTTCATCAGGAGCGTTGGACGGGTGGGCTTCATACATTCTAATAGAGATATGATCCCAGACAAAAAAAGAAATACAGCCAGGATATGCTTTGGTCACACTTGCCTTTAGGAATCTTAGGTAGGAACTATTACTATTTACTCCCTAACCTACCGAACCGTGTTACCATACTGGGCATCCATCACATTACCTAGACCTGTTAACCATGGATCACCTGATAAATTAATTGCCTTAGTGCGGAGGGTTGGATGGGAATTACTATTTACCTTTCAGAACCGGATCATCTTACCACCCTTGACTTAGATTACTGCCTTCACTCCTTATCAACCAATTCATTCAATCAGGAATTCAATTAGATAGAGTACAGCACTATGAGCATCCCTCCCTTACCGTTGGTTTACCAACTCCTCCAAGAATGAGACCTGTAGCCTTATACCACACTTGATCATTTTATCTTTGGGAGGCACTTCAAACCCTTTATCTTATCAGCACAGGATAGGTGGGAAAGTTTTAAGCCCATAGGGTTTACCTTTATACAGATATTGCTTAACTGCCGGATGGATTATCCACAGCCAGAAGAAACACAGCGGGCGGCCAAGGGATACGGATGATGTAGTCCCCAGTGTGAGGTGGTGCTCCGATGATGAGTAGTGATCGATGAGATTGATTGGATTTCATTTAAGATTCTACTGTCCCCATAAAAAAGCCAACCGATCGAGTTATGAGGAAGTTGAAGAGCTGGATTATTTGGATTATGCCCACCGGGACGACTCTGCTTTGATAGGTAGGGGCAGACTTACATGTTACCAGGAAGGTACGGATACAGGGGACAGGGACAGGGACAGGGATAACCAGTCGCCAGGAAGGAGGTAATTGCTGATAGCCGCACATAGATAATAAACACGGCCCCTACAAGCCAAACATATAACCACAGCCCACAGAGCAGTAATACCCAGAATAGAATAGAAGTTACCTACAAAGAGAGTATATGTATGTACCCCATCGACATACAAGATAATGCTAGAGGTGTTGCTAGAGTGAGCTTAATAGATCGTGGTGGTGGGGCTAGGAGCATGCAGTGAATGGCTCTATGTGCAGGAACTTTTATATACCATCTCTGGAGGTAGTGTACCGATTTTGCATTATCCATTCTAGATATAACGTTACCAGTTTTAGACGTGCACAGTAAGGAAGCAGTTAGCCTATTTTAACCAAGCATTCTTGTTTCATTACATAATATAGAATGAAGCTTAACAGCCGACCTTTATTACAGGAGAGGTATTAATGAGGCTGGCCGAGAGCAGGAGGACATAGTGCTGGCCTGAGGGCACGGAAGTCCATAAGTGTGAGTCAGGTGGGAGAGTAATAAATCTTAAATCCAATATGATATGATGTGTTACCACTTTACGGTAGCGGCTTACTAAACAAACCTTTTGACAGAGTGCTCCAATGAGATTATATGATAGGTTACCCGCACCAAAGTCTGAATTATGAAGTCTAGTCCCAAGGCATAGTGTAAGGTTCCAAGGTGTAGATCTTATGCATAGCATCCTAAGGAGTTTCAGGCTGTTCAAAAGGCTGTAGGGTCAAGGGATTAGTTTTTTAAAAGGCTAGTACTAAGGCTGAGGTTAAGTTCCCAAGTAGGCGTACCAAGTGTGGGTATGAATTAGTTTAAGGTCCAAAGTATGATAGCAGAGGAGTTTCAGGCAATTCCCAAGGCGGAGTTATGAGGCATAGGTTAGAGGATGTAAGTATGATAGTAGTATAGATATGGGTTGAATGATAATGTGTCTGCTTGTTAACTCCTCTCTTTTAATGGTGAACATTTAATTGTATGGTCCGGTCAGCGGTAACACGTGATGCCATGTATTGGTGAATCGATGCTGGTGCTGATGGTTCGATGGAAAGAAGGCAGGCGGTAGAATCAATAACCAATATGGAGGACCAAATAGGAGGCAGGCGGAAAGATTGATCGATCAGCAGGTGTAGTTTCCACTGCTTGAGGTTCACAGCAGCATGATTATAAATTGGGGTTATTCAATAAAAGATTGAATAGCTACCCGTGGAAGACCAGAGTTATGTTCCTACCTCGATTGGATTAAATCACGATGCATTACATACGTCGATTCATCATTTGAGATTCATACGCCAGTCATAGCAAAGTATCAAAGCCAAGCATCCCTGCCCGGTAGCTCAACTGAGTATCCCCGCCCAGCAATTGAATTAATCTAAATAAAACGGGATTTAGACACAAAAAAACCCCAATTAGGAGGTTTTCAAAGTATGATTCCAACCCCGTTTGTGCGCCTGCTGCCCCGATTAGTATTATAATTGTTGCATCTCACTAATGGGACCTAGTTAAACTTATATATCCAATATAATATATACTTATTTCATTTTTTTTTTATTTATTAGGACAAGTTCTAGACTATACCGAGTCCAGGTTATGAACGTCTATATGCCCTGCTTGTATATAACCTACTAATTTAGCTCTTATTTATTATATATGTTTATTCAAGTAGAAAACAACAACGAAAACAACAACGTAGGTAGATATGCATGCGAGTAAATAAGCTCACAACTAACTATGGACAAGTTCAATTACTATATCTATGCTCATATTATATATAGATTTAACATTGTCTTATTCTTCTTGAATCTAACCTTATTACAATTAAAATTAAACTTCTCTATGCAATGCTCTTATATAACTAGATCCCACAGGTACTAGCCTAGTCATTGTTCCATGGAAACAAGCCTGTTGGAAACTCCTGTTGGATACTACAGGGGCCTAGCCTATGCACTAGCACGAACTACTGGAATAATCAGGGTGACTTCAACAACATGGATTCCTGACGAGGAGTTATATGTTGTACTTTTCTTTTCATCAGAAATAGAATCAGTTTATTTGAGAGAAGGTTCTCCCCTTCGCTATCTATGTTGAGTCCGCGCCCTTAGTGTCAGTCCTTTCAGTTGCATAGAATAACCACCAGTCCTGGGATCGTGCGTAGAAAGAAACAGCCCTGTTGGATTACTGTAAGATGATATCTTACGCGCTTGGGTTGGCACTTACAGCTTTGGTATTTACCTGCCTACACCCATACGTTATTTTTGATGCTACCAACAACCTTTCGTCTAACCCTTTAATATAATTGCTTAATTACCTGAACTTAGTGATTGATTGGACGGGCTTGGAAATAACACCACCACTTCCAGGATTCATACTTAATGGGCGCTTGATATACGTGCTTATTTCAAGTTATATCTAAAGGTCCCAATATTGGAATAATCCTATTGAGACACTTCTTTTTTTCTTATTTATTGACTTTATGATTTCTATTTTGGGGGGTATTATTAGGTGGGGACGACCTTTGGACGACATCGAATGAAAGTGCCAACAAGGTTGAGGTCTAAGGCATCCCCTCTGTATCCTGACAGGTCCAGCTATGCTTACAGAACCCTTCTCCTTGTGCCAGACCCTAGCCCTTTTGTCGTTTAGGCTTATTCCTTAAGCACCTTCTTCTTATTAGACTGATACTTTTTTTACGCTCTGCTTCGCGTGCTAAACGGTTAGGAAATAAACGGTAAAGAAGGTCGCTAACCAGTGTGCCCTCGTCTAACTACTGGTTGTGCCTAATTCGTGTGCGGAAAGGAGAGATATTATCGCATTCATTCTTCGTTGCTGGGATAGTGAATTTCAGTACGCCCTTCATTCCGTGAGATCCCTTCCTTCGTATATGGTAAGGCACTTATAGTGTGATACCTTCTTTTACCAAGACCTTCTTACTGGGTGGGTTGACCAGAGACTCTCTGTACATATGCCACCAATGGTCTTACTTCATCTTATCCTTTTTTATATGTAACATTCGATCCATATGAAAATCCATTGTCTAGGCCCCCATCTGGCGTTTCTATGTATAAAAAAAGAGAAAATCCCGCTTCGCTCCTCGACCCCCGGGATAGGAAGGAATGGAGGGTAAGCTTTCGGGTCAAGTCCCGTAGCCGGCTGCCAATAGTCAGGAAGAGCTACCATTGAGCA
>Ga0233342_1000332_pt1 | contig 13375 bp, 5 predicted proteins | sample GEONDECOMP273_FD_180706 | JGI IMG/M metagenome (GOLD analysis project Ga0233342, IMG submission 180706) | Leaf litter microbial communities from Shasta-Trinity National Forest, California, United States - GEON-DECOMP-273 | ecosystem: Environmental > Terrestrial > Plant litter > Unclassified...
CTGTTCCAATCCAGCAGACAGCTCTGACTGTAGCACATCTTCTATAGGATATTTAATGATTACGAATCTGCCATTCATACATTACCTCCTCTGAGTCACTATAAAATGAATGAATACTCCTCTCACTGACTGAACCATCAGCTGTAGGATTGATGTAGTCTTCTCTTTCCCCTGCAGTAATATTATAAATATGATCCATCACATCTCTTTCAAGTGCATCATCAGCAGGCTCAGTGTATCTCGGCCCTTTATATGGATCGTCGGGTTGGATCACTATAGTACCATCGTTTCTTCCAACCGTTTAGAGTTGGCCCCTTTCGTCTATTGATTTAAATAAATAATAGCACTTTTATCAAAACTAATATAATATAGATCTGGGGCCCAGTCAATTCCTAACAGACTTGGATAGGGGTATTTATCATCCATAATCCCAATAACCTCAAAATCTGCAGAGGAAATGACGACGAAAGCGAATGACGCTGACACGCGGACGAAAGATGGGTGGGAGTGGGAAGGCCAAGGAACGGGTGGTTGCTGGCTAACTTGATCGTGCTAAAAAAAGCATTTATATATAAACGCAATAAAATTACCCCATACGAAGGGAATCCTCATCTTGCATAAAATCGTTTCATTCGTTGCCTATAAGTAGCCATTTGAAGAGATCTCGGGGAGCTACTCCATGAGGTGCCCTACCCCGCGGAATTCCCCTCCTTATACAGCTGCCCCCTAAGGATGGGAACTAAAAAAAGCCTTTCTAAGGGGCAGGGGCTACTCCTCCTTGGATGTAAAATGGTTTAAACCCCTCTCCCTTATGGTCGAGCGGCTCCGCCCTCAAAAAAGCGTGCTCAAACGATGAATTTATTTATATAATTCGCGAAATAAGGAAAAAAGGTGCGTAGCTCTTTCCCGACAGGGGAAGGAAAGTCAGTTCATCTGGGCATCTATCTTTTCGTTTCATTTTATTCCCGTAAGTTGCCAGCTAATGGCCGTGTCTATTCTACTTGGTCGGGTTAGATCTCCTTGGCCGGAGGACTAGTATTTATGGTTAACAGCTAATCGAAGTTCCCCGCCCGCTTCGCTCGGGCTATTATTTTGCCTCCTTATCGCCATGCCAGTGAACAAGCCTTGCCCGATGCGGACAAGCCTTGCCCGATGCGGACAAGCAACTTCGTACGACTTCGTACCTTAAATTCAGTCCGAGAATGAATAGGATTGGCTTAATTGGTCAAGATGGGGACCTTAGTATTCCCCTTGGTGGAGTAGGAGTTGAGAGTTCTTCCAAGAGTTATTCTTTATCTATTTTACCCTCAACGCAAAGATTCTGTTTTCACTTTCCCTCCTTCGCCTTCTTCGCATCATATTTAAGGCACAGATCCATCTTCTCTTCCACGACAACCCCATCCTTTTGCATTTCTATTTTTGCTTAAAAAGTGTCACTAGCATTCTATCCATCCCACGGTAGTCCAGTAATCACATGGATACTGTTTGCATCAATGGTGATTTTCTGGTCAAGCCAAATCCCACAGGTGTGAGTCCATAACAACAGTAGCCTCACACATTTACTTCTTTTTGGAGAGGTCCCAAAGATGGTCAATGCAGGAGATTGGTAATCCCTAATTGAAACAGCGGTCTTAATGGTTGCAAGATCTTGGTCTGACCCCCTCTTATCTTTTTCAAATTTCTTGAGATAAAACTCAGGGAATAAGGTGGGGTTACGGATATAATAATTCACTAGATGAAACTGCCCCACATATCCTTTAAGATTATCCTCATTACTGACATGCACTCGAGGATTGAGTACCACATCCGGGTAGACTGGGTCCCTTACGTCTTTAATTGGGGCCTTCTCCCTCCTTGGCTTTTTTTCGGGTCCCGCAGCCTGCTGTGATCTTGCCTGCTACTAGTCCGGTGCATGGTGGCATTTTCCTTATTCTCTACCAATATTGATGTATACTAGATGCCACCTTCAACTACTCCTGCTTCCCGGTGACTGATCCCCGCAGTTCTTTAATCCTATTTCCTCTAACAGTCTAGTCTATATCAAGCTCTACAACTCTGACTAATATAGGCTTAGCTCTGAAACACTTGCATCTCTCTATTCTTGTGTGTTCAAATGATATGAATTATTGCCAAAACTACCACCCCAAAAGCCGTGCTTTAACTGCGTAACCCTGGACTTTTTTTGCTTTTTATTCCTAGACCTACAAAGTGACAATCGACAAACAAAATTAAAGCAGAATTGAAATTGTGGGAATTGACTTGCTGAAATGAAATTGCTTTAAGTAAAATAATGAAATTGGAGCTATATTATGGTACACTAATTTACCCTCCCCAAAAATTAAGGTTCTTTTATAGGGTTAAGGCTACATAGGGCTTCAGGCATGTGCTATTCACCCATCGCTTTTTTTGCTGGCCATCTACTACACGACTTGGACTGTGCCCTTGCCAATTATCTACATAATTATATAAGGTCCCTGCCAATACATCCTTAACTTTCCAGGATGTTTCCAAAATTTACTATCATACATCAGCACTAGATCCCCCTGTTCAAACTGCTTGTTCCTGATATGTTAATCATGCCATGCCTTTTGGCACCTATTCTATACCATTTGATGGTATCCAACCAAAACCTATGTTCTTCTAACTATATAAGCATATCCAGCCTAGCATGTAACTGCTGTACATAAGATATTTTTGTAACAATGTAGACATGCAAGCTCGAGATCAAATAGTCCAATGACATCACTGCCTTCTACCCATAGACTAAATTGAACGACATGTGCTTAGTCAATGTTTTGTAGGTGGTATTGTAGGCCCATAACATGGCAAGGATTTTATCATTCCAATCATCCCTATTTACTGAGCATACTTTTTTCAAGCCACATTCTAGAATATTGTTGAAGGCTTCCGCCATGCCATTATTCTGTGGATGATACAACATAGTTTTGTGGTGATGGATCATGAATTCCCTAGTAAATGCTATAAAATGCTTCCCTTGATCGTTGGTAAAACTCCAAGGACAACCAAACCTTGTTACAATATGCTCAAAAATTAACCTCATATAAATCTCATCACTACTGTGTATAGTCAACACATCTTCATCCCATCGTGTCAAATAGCTTAGTAGTGGTAATGATGTACTGCGCCCCAAAACATCTCGTAGGGGGATCACTAGCCCTAATGATATTGACTACCCATGATTTTTGCAGGTACATGGATGGAAGTCTCCTATATTACAATTCATCACGTCGAATTGAACATATTGAAGACTTACTGTTCGCATCCATGAAGAAGCAGTTTTCTTAACAGTTCCAGATGCTGACTCATAAGCTTATCCGATGATGCAACCATCAGATGAGTCAAATGCACCCGAGTACTGCCTTATACTGAAGGTCATGCCTTGAGTTCACACTGAAGTAAAGCATGTAATGGGAGAAGCACTATCGAAGATTTATATTAATAAAGGCTCCTGGGCTAATAAAAATGATTCAAAATGCAAGTACTATGCTTCTTTCAAGAATTTAGAATCAGTGCTACAACATGTTCACATGGTGAAACTGTATGTCGAATGTTATATGGCCACGAGATGCAATTGTCTCAAAGTTCTACCATTTGAACATCGGGGCCAAACAGGCTGAGCTAGATGTTTATAAAAACCCCCCGTCAAATAAGTTGAAAGATGGAAAAATTGACTGCATACTGCAAATGTCACAATGCACCCAAGGGAGGATCTCAGTTTTCATGATTGAGGAATCTTAGTGTTGGAAGGTCTTCTAAAGGCATAAAAGCTAAAGGAAAGTCAAATCCGAGGAGAATAATCCAAGGCACAATCATTCAAAGTCAACTAAAGTAAAACTTCCACAACAAGACAAAAGAACACTAAAGGACAAAAGTTGTGTTACCATTTTAAACCTTATTGTTTACCGGTGCGTCATTGATTAAAGTGCGTCAACCCATGTCATGTCCACCAATGTATGGAAGAAGCTAGCCCCCCCTTTTTTCCCCTGTGTTGCTTGCTAAGCACACTTTATAGGGACATATATATCTATTTCTCGTCTGTGGGGATGAATCCAATTCTCTTTATTTCATAGCACCAACGTCTCCATGGCAACATTGTATGTTAAAATGTAAATATGTGAATCCAAGTGTCACCGTATTTATGGCTATATCATAGGCTTTCACTTAAATAGAACTCTGAGGCTATGGCCTTGGTAACCTTATTAAACCCATGGAGAGCGGAAGGAGACCGGCCACCTTTGGCATGGGCTTTGTCTAGGATAAATTAGAGTTATAGAAGGAGAATCAGAGTCTTTAAATCTAGGGACTTTGTAAACGTATTTATGTGACATCATATATGAATGTAGATAGCAATATCACATAGTAATAGGTTTTTTTAGTAGTAGGTCCAGCTGCTACAGCGAGGTCTGCAGGTTAGGTTTACTATGTATTCTCCTATTTTCAAATTGAATTGCCTTTTAGACGTATCCATTGCTGCTGCATGGAGCCGCTAAGAAGGGGTTCACAAGGTAAAAGTGAGGCTAAAGGCCATAAATCAACAGACAAGTTAAAACTTCTCCATATTGATAGAATATATGAACACGACGTAGAGATATAGATAAAGGCAGTTTATCATACAACCTGGGCTGCACTTCTGGGGTGCGAGTTCCCCCCCTCAGGGAAGGAGTTAAATTAAAGGTGTTCATAGAGATCAAATCTTAAATCTAGGGACCTTTAAAACGTATCTATGGCGATATCATAAGTTAAAACCAGGTTCTTTAAAGGTGCACACGTAAAGATGATGATATTCTATTGGAACATTTATTAGCTTCATGGCTATGAACCACGTAGATATGTGAGATCATATAGTAGTTGAATTAGACCTAGATTTATTATTCTTTGTTTTGTTCGTATGTGCACATACGAACAAAACCTATAGCTTATTCGCAGGAGCTCAGGAAGATAGGTTCAGGTAGAGTAGAGATGGCAACATCATATGTTAAAGAGATATATTGTTCTCTGTTCATGGCAAGTAACAAGTAAAAGGCTCTATACCGATATCATAGTATCTATGCGATCATTATATGTGAAAACTTCTCTATGCAAGCTCGTCTAGTCAGAGGTTGTAGTAGATCCTACTGCTATGGCAAGGTATTCTGCAGGCCAGGTTTCTCAGATAGCTAGGTCTTCTCCGAGTCCAAGTTCAACTTCTCTATGAGCCTTGTGATATCGTATATGAACCATGTAGATATGCGAGTCTAAGTGCAAAACTTATATATGCGCTTGAAACTGGGTGCAAGGGCATACCAGCCAGAGAGAAACGATCAGATAAAAAGGGCCAACTAACTCAAGAGGTTTCATTGATAGCCAAAACCTCATCAAATCAGATGAAATCAAGTGGTGCGGTGCATGGGCTGCTTTGGCCAGGACTTATCCATCATCATATAGTAACCTGTATAGTAGAAATGCTTGTAGGTTAACACTTTTATATGGCACCATCATATATGAACATTGGGAAGCTGCTTCTTCATGGCTATGAAGATTCCAAGTAACCGAACGGATTCTCTTAGCCCAGCAGCTCTGGCATAAGCACCTGGGGCCTTATTATGTAGTGGATATCCACCAGAGCCTAAACTAATTAGAACTAAGATTGCACCATATTATCTTTTTCAATGCCACATGCATGTTAACCCATGGAGAGCTGCTCTGGAGACCCGGTGGTGATTACAGCAGAGTAGAGCTAGTAATCCAGCTATAGGAACTCTATAAATAGCGGCAATTGCATTGAACCTATAGATCTATGGTTATATTTTTTTTTCATGGCAAGTAAAAGGCTCTATGGCCATATCATATATGAAGATTGGTCAACTGCTTTATGGCTATGAAGATACAAGGCCGATATCATATGGAATGGGCACCAGGCTTTAGGATTGACAGCATCGCAATTTGGTAGTAGCAGAGATAATAAACGATATTAAAGGGGGTGAGGTAACGAACCCAAAGCCCGACCTCAGGAGGGCGAGATACGAACTCGATCGACAAAAGTGGTCAAGGTACGAGAGCCGCCATCGTACGGGTTATTCCAGAGAATCTATAGTTTATATATCCGATGGCCCTAGTTCCCATAGGGATCCATCAAAATAGGTTTTTACAAAGTAAAAATGTTAAATTATATGCGAGTTCAAGTTAGCAGATCAGATCCAAGCTGAGCAGCTGGAGATCCAGCAGCTGGGGATCCACTAGTAGACATATATAGGAAAATCTCAGAAGTTAAAACTTATCCATGCTACATAGTTTCTCTCAAGTAGCCCAGCCGAGCAAGTAGTCCAAGTGGATGAGCTAAACCTAGCAGCTCTGGCATGTCTAGTAGGAGCCTATATAGTCCCAGCAGGTCCAAAGAGGTCCCATAAATAGGCCCATAGCAACAGTCTAGATTCTACTAGGTAGAAGCCAAGTAGATATGCCAACATAATATATGAACCAAGTAGATACCACCCAGAGTCGTAACCAAACGGAGGAGTAGTATCTGAGCCTAGCTCTCTGGCATCAGCACCTGGCCTTAGTGGATCTTCACCAGCATAGCATCAACTAGCCCAAACTCATATGGCTTCTGGGCAAGTTCAACCGACGTCTCTATGCGTTGGCAAACTGGGGCTACTAGCTAGCATGGAAAAAAGTAAAGATATGCGTTTGGGCACCTGTGGAGCGGGGGTCGTCACAGAATGGATACTAGAGTTATTCTTAGCAAGGACGTAGAGATCTAGGGTAAAGGGCAGTTTATCCCGTTTTGGCCAAAACAACCCGGGCTTATTAGTTAGGGTGCAAGTAAAAGAGCAAGCCCCTTTGACCCTGATGATTATGCAGCAGGAGTGGGAATTCTAATTATAGAGATAACCTTAAAATATAGGAACAAGGTCAACGTTTATATGGTGAGATCATCCAAGAACACGGCGTAGCACCGGTGAAGAGAATCGGACCAGGTGAATTCACTGGGACTGGCCTTCTGACAGCTGAATTCATGTTAAATGAGAGGTCTTGGTGGAGTTCCAACGACTCTCAACTCTTGCCTGGAACGTAGATATGCATGCTAGTATAATGTCTAATGAACTCGCACTACCTTCATAGAGTCCTAGCTAAGCGCGGCAACTCCCCGGCAAAGCACAATAATAAAAGAGCTAGGTATTCTCCGCCCCCATAGCGGTGAAATCTCTAGGTGGTAGGTCTAGGAGGAGGCCTCGTAGAGTCCCAGGTCCAAGTAGATATTTTATATTAACTAGTAGATATGCTAGTTCAGGTGTGGATACGTATATATGGCTATATAATCTAGGAACACTATGTAGGGGCCAACATGGACAAGGTCAACATGGCTTTAACTCTGGGGCGGTAGGCCATATATAATGAACATGCTAGTTTAAGCGTCAACGTCTCTATGCAAAATACGGGACTAGGACGGGACTAGGGCTAGTTGGAGGATCCAAGGTTCTCACGGCGATGAGGAGCCAGCCAGAATAGTTGTCCCAGGTCCAAGTAGAGATGGCAACATCATATATGAAAGAGATATAGTCTCTCTGGTTTCATGGCAAGTAAGTCTCTACGCTTATATTGTATATGAACCACTAGTATATATACCACCCAGAGTAACCAAGCATAGTCTCTTAGCCCAGCTCTAGCTCTCTAGCAGAAGCACCTGGCTTATTAGTGGATCTCCACCAGCATAAACATGTCCATATCATATATGTATAATTTCTATGGGGACTAGGACTAGACAAGTTCAACGTATCCATGGCGATATCATACGTTAACCAGTAGATATGCTAGTTAAAGTTTAAACTTATCTCAGCGTTTGAAACCTTTGGGGCTTTGTCACAGAATGGAGACACTACCACTAGGGCTCTTGGATTTCACTCTGGAGCTGGGGCAGGCCTTAGGGCATGGGACTAGAGCTAAAAACAACTAAGAATATAGATAGAGAGTTAGATCATTTCCTCTTCCGTTGCAAGAACGTCTACATGCAAGCTTGTATAGTCAGAGGTAGAGATGCAAGTCTCATACGTTAAAGCAAGCGTATATATGGCGACATGGATTTCTCTGGTTCAACTGGTGGGAAGTGCATGGGCCTATATGGCTGCAGCAGACTAGTTCAAAGCAAGTGTCAACGTCTAATAGAAAGGCAACTAGGCTCTAGTTTGTTCCAAGTAGAGCCAATTCAAGTGTAAATGCTTCTATGGCAATGTTCATTTATGAACCATTGGTACGCGCTACATGGAAATATGGCCACTTCTCCATGGCAATGACTACTTCTGCATTCCATGCTACATAGTTTCTCTCAAGTTAGCCCAGTTGAGTATAGTCCAAGTGGAGTAGCCGTAGGCCGCCTAGTAGGGACCAACCTATCTATGCAAAATCTAGTATTTATACTAGGTAGATCAAACAAGTGCATCAAACACCTGCGACTAGCGGGGCTTTAGGCAGGTTCAACGTATCCATGGTGACATCATAGGTTAAAACTAGATAACTAGAAAAGAGTTATTCTTAGGCTTTGGGCTTTGTTAGAGATATGGTGACATCATATAGCAACAGGTCTAGTCTAGGTGGAAATAGAATATGTTAGATCTATTCTCTTCTTTCTGTTCATAGCAAGTAAAGTCTCTATGCGAATATCATATATTGACACGTACGTAGGTCGCCATACCAAAAGGACTATAAAGGCTTTCACTCTAGGCTAGAGTGTGCATGGGCTTAACTCAGAGGCTTTAGCCACTGTTGTTTTTCCGTATGGATGGCTCCAGGGTCTTAATATTCTATTTTTTTACTTTGTAAACGTATCTATGCAATATCATTGTCTGCAGGTGAGTTTTCACAGCTAGGTCTTTTCTCTTTGCTATTTCAAAGTACACAACAAGAAGCTTATTAGCTGGAGAGCTAGCTCAAGGAGATATGACGATATAATCTAGGAACATGTAGACGAATCCAAGTAGTGTAAACATTTATATATGCGAGTCCAATATGCAAGTCCAAGTAAAACTTATCTATGCGCTTGAAACTGGTGCAAGGGCATACCAGCCTGATAGAAACGATCTGAAAGGGCCTTTTGAGCTCACTCTGCAAAACTTAGATATGCCCATTAGATGTTTAGCTGCTATGAGGTCTGCAGACAAGAAGGTAAAACGTCTCGATGGCTGTATCATAGGTTAAAGCGTCTATATGCAAGTTGAAAACTGCTCCATAGTAGCATTGGTGTTGGTCGCTTTGTTCACATTGTCCCGGTATTGGCGGCTATGCGGGAATTTGCATCAACCCGAGCAGCCCGAGAGAAAGATAACAGGACTTATTTCTGCAATTTAAACCTGCCCCATAGTAGCATGGCAAAACACTTCGATATGCAAGTATAGAACGTTAAAACCTATATATGCAATTTAAAGACGAATATTCATTTGAGATCTCCGATGGCCCTAGTTCCATCCATTGGGACCCATCAAAATAGGTTCTGATTAAGGTAAAATGTGAAATTAGGACCCGGAGGGGATGAGGTACGAATCCGTTCGCCCGAGGCACGAGGTCGCGTAGCGAAAACCAATAGAGGGAGGATTTTTTGGAGTTCCAACAAACTATGTCTTGAGCAGAAAGGTCTTTCTTTCTTTTTTGCAAAGGAGGACACAAAACAAGAAGCTTATTCGCTTGCCAGAGCTCTTAGAAGGTTCTTATTTCTATTTTCCAATGGCACATTATTTCACCCATGGAGATAGAGCTTCTGAGGCACATTTAAACCCATGAAGAGCTATGGAGACCGGGGGGCCTCTTTATTCTTCTCTTTGTCTAAAAAACTACAGCTTCTTGAGCAAGAACGTATATATGCAAGTCCAAGTTCAACGCGTATTAGAGCCCAGCCAAGTGTCTTAGTTCCTAGCCCAGTTGATTCCAGTTGATTATAGTAGCCCTGCTATGTGTCTACAGCCGATGAAAAGGTTTAGAAATAGGTTTATAGGGATATGGTGGTTCCTCCATAGAGATCGAGAATGCTTTAATTCTCTTTGTGTTGCGCAAACCTTCTCCATGTGAGTTTAACCCGCCATAGCATTGCCAGGACTTATCCATGCAAGCTTATATATCAATTTGAACTAGAGATAAATCTCTGAAATTGGGGGTGAGGGGGTGAGGTACTTTCCCACTCGACCGACGCAGGAGGGCCGCCATCGGGTGAGGGTCTTTAGACGCTCGACCGATCATGTCTAGTGGTAACTCGGAATTTTCGAGTTTGGTAAATGGCTCTATATGGCACCTCGTCCCCTTACTCCACTTACTCAATCTTATCTTCTCTGTAAGCGAATGAACCTGATTCAACGGTATTTACCCAGGAAGGAAATAATTCTATTCTATTTGTGAAAAAGGTGGATATTTAATAAAGGTTTAGAAAAGGGAAATATTGTTTGAAGGGGGAATTTTAGTCCCTAGGGTACTTTTACCCAGTGTGTTTCGGGGGCCCTCACACTTAATGTGCCCTGCTAAAACACCATGGGTGTTTGTACCTCCTAAACTAGCACCTTTATATTCAAGTCCAAAAGAGTTATGCTAGCCTATGGGCAACTAAAGAGGGAGGCCAATGTCATCTAACCAACCCTCTTATCACTTTAGGCCGGCTCTCCACCGGCGGCTCAAGTGGGGGATAGGATTGCTAAAGCAAAGCTTAGGCAATAAGAGCTCAAGGTGAAATGAAGAGGGGCTTTAGCAAAACAAGTGTTGTAATATAGAAAAAAGAAAAGATGATAGGTAGATAAAGCCTAGCGCCTATCCATTAGGCATGAAGTCAAAGGATCAAACTATGAGTGTGATGCTCTTACATATGATTTAGGCATGAAAGAGCTGAAATGAACAAATCTGCTGCAATCTTCCTTAATTTGCTAATATGAAATGTTCAATATACTTGGAGAACCCATTTAAGGAAAAACTCTAAAGATAGTTTGGGGTGTGCTTATAAAATGGAAAAAAAGAAATTCCAGGCTGCTTCGAATTATCAAATTTGACCTTCACAATGACATTTCCATCAAATAAACATCAAAGATATTGAAAGGAAGATCAACCACTACCAAGACACTTCTAATAGGTAAGTTACAACAACTCAAATTAAGAAGATAGGTACAATCTTAACCATGTAGCCCTTCGAAGCATATCCTCTTGCAAGTATTTCCATCAATAACATTTAATAAGTGAAGTCCAACACATATACCTTATAGGATAAAAACCTTTGTAATTGCATTACCTTCAAAATGTTCAACTAAGCTCAAGGGGAAAAATCCCCAAATCCAACCATCATCCTTTTACAATGGGAAGAGCCTTTATATATATATATATATAGTTTTTAGGCTCTACTTATAAACAATTAACTAAAACCCTAGATCTATTCTAGGTAGGAGTAAAGAACACATTTCCTCCGATTTACATGGTCAAAAATACAGAAAAGAATAAGAGAAAGTGTGTAGCTATGCCACATGTCTCCTTCTCAAGTTGCATGCTCATACAAGCACATGCAAAGTGCCACTTGTCTCCTCATGAGTAATAGGTGGTTATAAATATATATACGGACAAACAGAATTAATTGAGGAGGATAGGGTTTCCTGTCAGTCCGAAAAGTTTACACCATATAACGATATAAGAGAAGGCCTTACCGCCAGTCGACAAGAGATAGAGTCTCCCATCATCACATTATACCCCGTTCAACATAACACACCCAGTTGAGAGAAGAGATACTCATGCTGCACCTGCCAACGCTACACTTCCAGTTTTATTATCACGACCAGTATAATTAATCAATTGTATCCTGCCTGGGGGTGAATCCAGTCTATCCCGAGAAGAGAAGTCTAGTGCAGTATAAACAAAGCATGAATGTGATTCAAGCGGTCTAGGTAACAGGTATAGGTCTTCTTAAGGTGGGCTGGTTGTTTAGAAACCAGGGAATAGTGCTACTACTGATTTGCTCTGATGCTCTTAGGCTGGCCGGGAGTAGGAGTGGCCTGAGAGCACGGAAAGATTAGATATCATAAGTGAGATAAAGCTGATACTGGTACTGCTTAATAAGATAGGGTAACACTTATGATATCTAAGTAATGGAAATGTCAGCTCCATATTACATAATGCCAATATGGTGGTTAAACATCACTCTACATGATATAATTCCATGTGTTTACTTTGATCCCAGCCTGGTAGGTTTATATAGCGGTGATATCAGCTTTAATGTAAGGATAATGATTAGGGCATACAGCTAAGCAATATTCAGAGTAATACCTCTTGTTCATTGATACTAGTATAACCATTGATATAATGTTAACTATGATCATAAGGGTAATAAATCACATAATAGACTGGATTACTAGATTATGTTATAAGGTTTATGAATGATATATGATCCGTGTAATAGTCAAACGTTTCATATGCTTTGAGTGCTATCTATGGATCAAACATACTGTAATCATAGTAACAAGCACGACAAGGATGATCTTATCACAAAGGCTAGTTATTCCATATTGCTTATATACTATATAACGAGCTATTACCATTCCATTTAGCTAGGATATGATTCAATGGGATTACTTTACCTATGCTAGTAATCATATAAGGCTAGTTACGATAAGGGTTACAGATATGATAGTGTTTAAACTAAGCTTCATGCTTACTTATGGAACTAAGACTAAGTGATGTGGTATGTGCTTTACCCTTTATAAAACAAGTATAACACAAGCTTAACAAGAGATCTATAAGCTTTATACGGTTCATAATGATAGTATATTTCATAATCTCTATTCCATGAATATGATGGGCTATGATATACCAAGAGCTTACACTTCCACTGCTTAACTAGGGACTAATAATGATGGTGGTTAGACTAATGTAAGGATTAGCTTACTCAATTAGGCTTCTCGGTTGGATACTCAGTTAGGCGGCTTGGCTGGACTCCTCGGCTGGTGAGCTCCCGAGATAAAATACCATAGGCTGGGCGGGGATACTTGGCTTGAATACTCTCTACTTTCGCTACTTTACTCGACTCCGCTTTGTACGCTCGGATACCCTGGCCACTCTACTCCGCTACGATGTGGCTACCCGGCTGCTCAAATCCGCTGATAAAATAAAATGCGTTAATCAAATTGAATACGCTACTAATCAAATTGGCTAGCGTGGATCGTAAGCTCCTGGGAATGAGATTGACAGTTGGATCATCAAATGTTGGATCGCCTCTTGGTATTTATGCATCTAAACAACCTTGCATTGACACTGGAATGTACCGGAATCTATTGGATATAACCCTACCTGGCTCGACTAGCGGGAAAGAGTCCTGGCATCGAGTACTGGCATCAAGTGAATCAAAACCAGTTTAACAGTGTCGACT
>Ga0233342_1000333_pt1 | contig 13366 bp, 5 predicted proteins | sample GEONDECOMP273_FD_180706 | JGI IMG/M metagenome (GOLD analysis project Ga0233342, IMG submission 180706) | Leaf litter microbial communities from Shasta-Trinity National Forest, California, United States - GEON-DECOMP-273 | ecosystem: Environmental > Terrestrial > Plant litter > Unclassified...
TACTGGCACCCAACCGTGGGATTTTGGCTACTTAGTGAAAACCATGGGCCACAATGAAGAGTCACATGGATGTCAGGTACAAATGGAAAGTTTGCGGACTAGTGAAGGTCCGGAGGGCTTGTCCTTGCCCTCGGAAGGACAAGCGCTACGCACCTTTTGAGGGCAAGGATTTATCATAAATCAAGTCGACGATGGTGGCCTGGGAAAACATGGAGGTCACACCACTACCCTATGTCATCGAGGAATATGACATCATTGCAGAAAAGTAGGTGGCCCGACATAACAATTGATGAAACACTAAAAGGTGCGAAGCTCTTGCTCGATAAAAGGAGAGCAAGGCGCTGCTCCTAAAGATGCTACGTTGGACGACGTGAGTCAATCCAGTGCTTTACTTATATACGATGCATTTGCGGGGTCGGTCACACTTAGATAACATATTGCGAAGGGCTGCTTGTGCCATGTGCTAGAGATAGTTGAACTAGCCATGTCATGCATTTAGCGCAATGAATAGCGGTGGTAGGGAAGCTGCTAGTCTCACAACTGGATAAACTCCGTTGGCTGGTGGCTAGTATGCTGCTGAAAAACCAAAATGGATAAAGAAGATGCGCCCTCATATGCGTGCTTTTATGTTGATAGTGGGTCAGTAATTAACTCTGGGTCTCGATATGCACTAGCCGGATCTTAACCGTACGAAGCACTATTACCACCCACAACCGGGAAGACTGCTCTTATGCAACTTTACCATCACAACTAGCTTTGGAACAAGAAGAAAGAGACGCTAGGCCAGGTGCTGGCTCTCAAACTAGGAGGGATACTACTACTACTTGCTCGGATGCTGGCTTACTGCCACAATTTGTCTGGGAATCACTTTGAATATGCTGCTATTTCATAAGAGGCTTACTCGTCTCTTTATTCTCCATTGTGTAGGTAAAAGAAGTGGGTGGAGTATGTGGAGAAAGCTCAATCAACAAGGCTTATGATTGATAAGCCTTCAGTTAGGTGTTTCAAAAGCTTTAGTTCCTCGTCTGATTTCCATTATTATAGATGTAATTATGCTTGCCTTATGATCTCTCTCTCTAGTTACTGAAAGCGCTTTATTTAATAACCTCAAAGAGCATAGCGAAAGTTAGGTCCTGGCTAGCACAGGTAGGTCCTGGTCAACCCACCCAGTAAGGTCTTTAAAGGTAAACCCAGTCTAGTAAGGTCCTGGCGAAGGTACTTTCCCCTTAAGAGACTTGGATACTAGGAGGTACTTCCCCCTGCTAGGAGATTCAATACCTCACCAGCCTGCCATCGAATGCAAGTTGAGGCAGCCGTATGAGGCCAAGCCCGGAGAGATAAGAGGATAGGCCTATCACTATTGATTCAGTTCAGGCATACTTCCTTCGACAGCAGGTAGAAGCGCTTCTAAGGTCGTTAACCAAATCTGTATCTAGGACCGGATTTTCCACTGGAAGATATGATGCCTTTGCCTCTCTTCTTGCTGCCTCCACTGCGGCATCCATTGATTTAAGAAACTGGAATTTCTGGTTTAAGGTAAACAGCCATAACTTCAACAGTACAAGGCGGTAGCAATTCTGGCTGGGACTAGGTACTAAGATACAGGATCTTTATCTAGGCGCAAAGCCAATAATAGACCCCTATATCTCTTCATGTCCCGGCGCTGCCTAATTCCATCCAGCACGAACTACCAAACTAACCAAAGAAACTACCTTCCATCTCCAGACCTATGGACAGACAGAGGTAGTTAACATGATGATTATACGTATCCTCAAAATGTACAACTCCAAGCATCCACGTACATGGGATTCAAACTTTCTTTATGTTAAACACAATGACAACAAAACTATTCACAATTATATTGGCCATAATTCTTTTCGGGTGTGCCTGAGGTTCCACCCATTAGCCCCAATTGATGTATATATGCACATTGTATTAGCACGATAAGAGTCCTCCTATGCTCAAACAAGGCAGATGAAGCAGTGAAATTGTTGAACATATCCAGCACATATAATAACGAATTCCTTTCATTCTGCAGCAAGTATAAGCAGGGAAATGATCAACATCGGTTCCCCACAAGTTGAAAGTTGGTGACAAGGTATGGATGTACTTATAGAAAGAGCGACTCACAGGGCCCCACAGGAAGCTCAGACGACTTATATATGGGCTTACACTATAACCAAAGTTGTGGGTGATACATCTTTTGAATTGAATCTTCCACCCTTCCTCGGCTTACACCCTATGTTTAACGTGGAGTTGCTTCGTCCATACTTCCTGCCTTTGTTAGACACATTGGAGGTGGTAGAGCACTTGGCCCCTACAAAGCGAAACCCTGCCCGCAATTGAATCACAACCATTCATTCTTGGAGTACATCACGATCCAACCTCGCTGTATGGTTAAAGAAGTACTGGATTTATTGAAATCCTCTTGTCATTTATTCCACAAATACATTTCTTTTACAAATACTATAAAAGTAAAATAAACGTAAGTCCCCGTCCCATTTAGATAAAGGGGTGGTACGTAATTATAAAAATAGCTAAGCAACTTATAGCGTGCTTACTTAACCCCCTCTTACAACGTTTCTATATTATAGCTTAGCATAGCTGATAGCCGACCTAGGGAGGTTTATATGCCAATACTCAATGACTGCTGGTGATTCAATGACAGGATGCCCGGACTCGATGACAAGAGTAAGTAGATCCAAGAGGCAATGCAGTCGATGCTGCTAGTTGATGCCAGGTTTCAACACTGGCTCGATCAGGAATCTTTCCTGCTAGTCGATCCAAGAGTAGATCACTCAATGCCAACCAGTCATTGCCGAGAGACAGTCTCATTGACAGGAAGGAGGTAAACATTGCTAGCCAGGAAGTGGTGGTCCATTGTCATAGGGTTAGCCCATAGCCGATAGGAATTGCTTGAAGGTAATTACTCATAGCCCTCATTTACAATAGTCGCTAGTCGATACAAGAGTTGATGCCAGCCAGGTTTCAATGACAGTCAGAGCCCATAGGAGAAACAGTATCATAGTTAGTCAGTGCTAGATTTATGCTCTACTCATGGGGGATGCTCTGGTCAGTGCCAAGTAGTTATTGCAGCTAGTATCATTTCCAGTCTCATTGCTTGAACCTTCAGTGAATGAACCTCTTGTCGGTGCGGGAATAAATGAGAAGCTCTAGTCAGTGTCAGTCGTCAGTATGAGCTAGAAAAAGGTCAATATGAAACTCTAGTCACTTGGAAGCTCTACTCAGTGCAGCATGAACCTATGTCGGTGGTGCCTGCTGGGCTCTGGTCCGTGGAGATTAGTACGTGCCCAAATGTTCTACGTGACCTTTTGTAAGTGACCAGGAAGGAGTTGTACGTGCCTACCTGTTGGAGATGATCCCTCCCCCGTCCCTGTAGGTGTTTGTGCCAAGTTCTCTGTCGACCTATACTCCGTGACCTATAGTTCGTACCCACTAGTACACATATACCCCAATGGGGTTCATACCTGCCCGCATGACACTGAACGATATGGAACAATGGAGTTCATACCTAGATTGGATGACATGAACGATGCATTCTTACGATACACCTGTTGATGATGATGAGGATCATGCGACAGACACATTGTGCTAGTCAGGTAGAACAGTATGGGAAGGGAGGTGCGTGATGCAGTTCCTATTTGAAGTACACCCATTCCACTAACTCCTTCTCCACCCAGTACATGTTTACGAAAGAAGGAACCTTTCAATTCATACCCGAGAGAGAGAGTTAAAACAGCGAATGGCTTCTACGTGCAGTGAGTTAATGACTTCTTTGAGCGGCTTCGTGCATGCAGTGATAGGATTCTGTGTTTTAATGGATTCTGTAGAATGGATACAACTTCTAGCTTCTTCGCGACAGCTCAGGGGACAAAGTAGTTCTTTCTGAACTAAAGCTTGCACTCTAAGGCAAGTTACCTTAAGGCATAGGACTAAGGACCAGGGACTAAGATTAGAGCTTACACTCTATGGCTTGAACTCTCTACAGTCCATAGGGCAGTCCATGCAGCTTCATGCTATGATACTTGCATCTCTGCGTTTACCTTTGCCATTGTAATTTGTAATATCTGAATATGCAATCTGATGATGAATATTCAATGCCTGTGTTGTCCATTGTAAGAAGTCTACTAAGGTATAGAAGTTACCCATTAATTTCATTCACTTTGCTCCCCGGATCTACTATATTCCACTAGCTCTATTCCAACGGCTTATTACCTAGGCTACTCCGCTAATACAATGGGAGAGGCTTTGTTTCCTTTGTAGATTAGGTCTTTTTAAAGCCCAGCTTGCCCCTAAATGTAAGTGCTTGAAAGTGCCCTTGTTATCTTAGTAGATAAGTATCCACCCGCCTATAATTAAGGAGGAGCCTTGCCCGATGCGGACAAGCGACTTCGTACCTTACAAAAGTGTTATTATAATAAATATAAGTTGAGCCGACCCTAAGAGTCCAACCAAATAGAAGGGCTATCTGGCTAATTGCCTAAATAGAGTGGCTATCTGGGCCATCTGACTAAAAAGAGCGTAACTATCTGTCTCAATATAGAACGCTATTTGGCTAAATAGATAACCTTTCTAAATAGAAGGGCAAGGTCTTGGAAGATTTATTTACCTTCCCCCCCAAACTCCTCTATTATTATTTAAAGGAATACCTCGCCAAACTCCTCTATTATTATTGTTGCTAAGCCATGTTACCCTTCTTATCTATTCGCACCCAACCGTGCTACTGAGATGAACCATACGTGCAATTAGAAGCTCCCAAACGGAACCATTTATATATGGCTGCCTTCACAGTAGAAACCGATAAACTAATCTTTCTATACTGGGTCTCTATAATTCTTTTTCCGCGGGAGCAGCCCTGAGCGATATATTAGTGAGTAGTGGGAATAAATAGGCTTCCTTTACCTTTGCTTCAGCCCTCCTTGCCTCCACCCCTGTAACTACTTATTAATTCTACTTGCACCTAGTATTTCCACCCAGTTGACTACATTTCTATTTGTACACAGGTAACCTGCGCCTGCCTTACCTACTATGAAGTTGCGGGATCTACTACGGGCCTATTCTACTCAAGTGTACATGAATTGCCCAACTATATTAATAATGAAGAGCTTACTACACTCTTGACTAGGAGCATTATGCATATATGTAAGAACATTGACAAGGACGCTGGAACAATCCTTCGAACTAGAAGGGATGCCACTGGAACAGGTGTTCGTGGTTCGGGATCAACTAGATAAAATGCTACTGGGGATCTAGACTACTCTTTCTGCCGCAGGGAATGCCGCTTCAACTGTTCCTTCAACTATTGTCATCAGCAGTTTAATAAACAGCATCTCCATAAGCAGTTGAACCATAGGCCCAGCATCACCAGTCTAATCAGCTGAATTCCCAGCAAGAGAAATCCATAGTCCCCAGTCCTATGATCCTAGGCCCTACCATAAACCACATGTTGAAACCGCATATTTACGACGTTGCTCTCTCCAGATCTATAATTCCACTACTACTGCCTGAGCTGCTGGGCTAAGAGACTACTATACTTGGTTACTCTGGGTGATCCTGGTGCCTACGTGGTCATGTTACTATATGATGTTCGCATATATACGTTGACCGCTTGAACTGGCATATCTACTCGGCTCTTAGAATCTATTTGAATCTACTAGTTTTCCACTAGCTCTACTTGGTTCATATATGATATCGGCATGGAGAAGAAGTTTGCACTTGTTCAGAGCGATGCACTATTATTGGGCTCTTCCACGGCTACTCAACTTGGACTACACTGGGCTCCTGGGATCGATCAGCTTGGATCATGGTGCTCCACATCAATACATTTATATATGATAGTGGCATAGAGACGTTTTTCTATAACCATGCCATGAAGCAGCTGACCTATATTAATATATGATGGTGCCATATATTGGTTGAACTTGCCCAGACAGAGGTCATATGATGAGTTTGAGTTGATGCAGTTGATCCACTACTAACTACTAATAAGCCGGGTTCTGCCTATGTAAGAGCTCTGGGTTCATAGACTCTGCTTCTTGGTTACGACTCTGGGTGGTATGGTGCTGCCTAGGTGGTCATCATGTTCATAATAATATATGATCTCGGCATATCTACCTGGTTGTTGTCTAATATATGATGTTGCCATGGAGAAGATGGAGAATAGTCCTGGCTATATATGGGCAGGTCTAAACTCGCATAGTAGATACATACGTTGCTCCTAGATTGGCCTATATTAGTTGGATGCTGGAGATCCGCGTTGAACGTGGTCTGGTGCTGGTCGATGCCAAAAATGCTGGGCTCAGATAGGTGACTCTGGGTGGTTTGATGCCTACGTGTTAATATAAGATAGGGGCATATCTAAGTTTGCACTTGTACTAGCATATCTACTATTTCATATATGATATAACCATTATGATATTATTGGCATGAGACATTTGTTTGGCAAGTCTGAGATTGGAATATAGTGGTGGCTAATTGGGCTACTACGATATATATTGGTATTGGCGGCATATCTGCTTGGCCATGTAAACAACACTACAATGCTCTGGACAGCCATGGGGGGGTGTTTATTTCATAGTAAAATGTAAGCGCTTTATTGTTCACTCCAAAAGCTAGTCTAAATGAAGAGATGTTGAGAGGTGCAGTGCGAAATTTTGACCAAAAGGATAGGATCCCTCATAAGTCTGTGCCCGCTAATTAAAAGGGTAAGTTTATAAACACATCTTCCTCTTTGATTCAGCATAATGATGGTTTCTGGATTTCAATTTCTAGAAATGGACATAACTAGGCCTTTCTAAGCTTAGTGGGTGGGTGCAGCTATGGACTTATTTCTTGTCGGGACGGTATTAATAACCCGGCCAGATACTTGTTAGGAAGGAATTATTATTGTATTGCTAGCAGGAAGGACCCTTAGATTCCTACTACCCCCCTATAGGAAAGCAAGTGTAATATACCCGCTCTCACCCCGTAGGTCATCGCTCGGTCTTTCCGTTACACCCGCACTCATTCATACCCGTCATCACACCGGAGGTCATATCGACGCACAATAGTGATATCAATTCAACGACGTCACTCACCCCGGACGGAGGCGCTCTTCGGTATTGAGTGTGAGGAGAAGCCACCCCTGCTCAAGTAAGAAAATAGCCAGATAGAGCTCGTTTTTCCCTCGTTTTAGAGCTGCAATATTTTGTAATTTCCTCGATAGACAATGACCACGCTTTAGCTAGAGCCCAACGAACTATTTACCTCGCAAGCAAGCTGTTGTAGCTATCCAACCAACCAAGCTCAAGGGGTAAAACATATGTCCAGTTTAAACGGTGTAAATGCAAGGGTAAAAATTCAGTGCTAAAGCTCCTACCTAAAGGCCTAAAGCAAGTGTATAATCAATCGAAGGCTCTGCCACGCCCTAATGTAGCAAGTGTAGTAAGGCCTTCAAAGAGACTCAAGGCAGTAAGTAACGGATGCATACCCACGGACTAAAGCTGGATGTGTAACGCTAAAAGCAGCTTCTATCAAGTTAAGAGCATCCAAGACTAGTAGCAGTATATGGGGTTCTATTTCCCCGAGCAAGTGCTGCAGCTGTCAGTTCCTTTGGTTTTGTTGAGCCATTGGTTCCTTACTCTTTCCCGGAGCTCTTATCTGGAGCTGAAGGGTGGTGTCGAAGCGTATGTCCTGTTCGGGGTTAATTGTTATAGCTTCTTACTGGGCAGTTGAAAAGAAGGGTATAATGTGAGAATGTGAGGCGTAAAGGGATCGTCTGTTTCTCTATTCGATCAACCTCTATTCCCAGGCCTCTATCGAGCGTTAGCGGTCCTCATCATGGGTGCAAGCGGTAGTGATCATAATCCCTAAATGATAAACTTTATTATGAAGTAACCTCATATGTGCTCTGAAGCAGCAATATAATATCCGTGTTATATACCCAATTTTCATGTGTAGCATCCTGTAAATTGTCCAGTAAAGTAGGGTGGGGGTGTAGAGGGGTACCCCCGATAAGTGCTGCTGTGTGTAGTGGGCTTCCATAAAGCAAGGGTTGAAGCGTAAGGCATAGTTTTCCTGGGGTCATTTTATAGAGAGAGCATCCAGGGCAGGTTAAAATAACGTGAAATTGTATATCTGTGCGGGGTATCCGCCTTTCTCTTCCCTACCTCTCTCTCCTAACTTGTGTTCGGTTGCGTTTGAAAGGGTGCCCCAATAAAGTGCATTTTTGACCTAAACCACCCAATCCTCTAACTGCTGCCTCCTCTGATTGGAAGGAATTAGCTTACATGCAAATTCAATCAGCGAGTTGCCTACATACAAATGCGAGTTAGGTAACCCAGATGGATCATACTACTATACCACTCGAGGTGCAATCGTTGTTCTGAAATATTACTAGTAAGGTGCGTTAGCAGCGTATTCCTCTGTTCCTGTTCATTATATGGGCGGAGGATGATTAAGGAAAGAAAAAGGAGCACCTCGGGAAAGCAAAGGTGCCCTTCACTTCCTTTTTGGAAGGCACCTGCACGCGTATCTTACTATGGAACTTACTTATTGAGGATTTCCTTTTCAATGTCTGACCCAAACTATGACTTTCCAGATTGGGAATTTGATGATGAGAGCCCACAGATGAGGATTTGGATTGGCTAGATTCAGATACCAATTTGGTAGAGCGTGAAAAGATTTCAGCTGATGATCAAAATGATCCAGCCAATTGTATTGCAGCGCCTTCTAACCCTGCGCTCCCTACCTAATCTCTAGGAAAGACCCGACCAATAGGGAAGGTGCAACTTATATAAGTTCGGCAGCGGATATAAGGTCGATGGAATCAGATGCGGATCCCTGGCGAGCATGCAACAGATAATAAGCCTAGGTGTAACAACCCTTGCATCTCCCTTATTAGGGGTTAAGTCTAATGGGGCATAGAAATAGTCTGTTGTTGTTCCTAGGAAAACCAATCCTTTCCATCGATAGCTTAAGGTGTTGTTGGGCTAATAAGAACACTTTTTAGGTCCTGGGTTAACGCAGTAAGAAATTATCTAAAGAATCTCAGCAGTAAGAAATTATCTAAAGAATATCAGCAGTAAGAAATTATCTAAAGAATATCAGCAATACAATAAATCCTAGTTGGGCCATCCCCCATTAATCGCAGCGATCCCAAGCAGCCAGCTATCTTAAAAAGCAAGCGATCTGATAAATCCTCGTAATCCTAACCCTGGCAATGGGAGCAAGCAAGCTTATAAACAACTATTGAGAAACATTTTAAAAAGGCATTCTTATTAAATAGAAAAGAACTTTAGGATGCATTTGGATAAAACCCCTTATTTATAATCAAAACTGTATTTCTGTCATAGGCAAACTCGCCTTTTGGGTGGGTAGCTTAAGGTGTTGGGCTTATAAGCAGTACCCACTAAGGATTCCAGAAGCAAGTGGTAAGGGCTAAGAGGTCTAGGTATTCCAGTTGGTAAAGAGGAATAGTTGTTAACAGTAATATAAAGGGGTAAAGGGTGAATAGAAGCCTCCCCTACAGAGCATTCCTGGCTTCATGAATGGGGGATTGGATAGCACTCCATGCTCCTAGGGTGAAAAGGTAGTAATCAAGTCTGGGTAAGGTCGTTGATCCGGTTCTGAAAGGGAAATAGCAGCGGTACCCATCCAACCAACGCACTAAGGCGATTCATGAAGCAAGTGGTATAGGTGGATCTAAAGGTCTAGTTGTGAAGGTGGTAAAAGAGAAGGTGGGTAGCAGGTCCTAAAAGGTAAAGGCTCTTTGTCTGAAGCAGTAGGTAATACGTGGTCCTAATACTAATTACTAAGGTAAGGTAATAAGGTAAAGGGTAAATATCCTTCCTAGAGTGGTACCCCCTGATTCCCGCCCGGCTGAAGCAAGTGTTGTTGGGCATAACTCCGTTGGGTGAAGGCACTAAGTAAAGTCTTCTGGTATAACAGGTGTATAACTATGAGGTGAAGGCAAGAACCCAAGGCAAACGAGGCTTGCTGCCTGCTGGTCGAGGAACCGGGCTGGGATATGAAATAAATGGCGGGCTGGGAGAATAAATAACCCCCCTGGCTACCCCAAGAAACAAATGAACGGTCGGGTCAATCTGGCTTGATGGTCTCTGGTTTAAAGAAGAACCAAGGGTTAGTCAATTAAGAAATTAGGAAGGACGGATAGTCGAGAGGCTGCTTGCTGGCTTTACCAAATAACCCACCAAACAATTATATAATATTATATATAATATATGTTAGAGATAGATGTTATTCCCCCAACCAAGTTTTTTCCACAATAGATATGCATGATATTGAGTTCATGTTTCCACCAGAATAGATTATATAGATTGAGTAGGTCATGTTGCCACGATACAAGAGTTCATGTTTACACCATACAATATATTTTTTGAACCCATGTTGCATACGGGACACATCGATCCAAAAAACAACTTGAAAAACACATCGCGATTTACCTCACTACAGATAAACTTGGCACCCTCGAACCAACACCGATGAAGCAAACATAGTTTGATCTGTCGGATGCACAGCGTTAAGATACAGAAGGGAATTAAGACCCGTTTTTAATAAGTGAAGGAAGGACATGCTTTTATTCTTGAAGAGTAATATTGGGGAAGATCGTGTTACGGCGCACAGGGGAAAGCACATTTTGTTTCACTCAATTTATGCATCGTTTCACTCAATCTTCCACCTTCATCGTTCACTTACTGATCCCTTTCCTGCGTTGTTAAATTTTATGAATCAGATATTGTGACAGAACGAACGAAACGAATGCTTATTCGCTAAACTAAGACTAGCACCCAACGGGGGTTTGTAGAGTGAAACATAGTATGGCGAATCGGCTATACAGAGACGGTGTACTAGTCTATTAGCCCTACTTGCCGGCCTTAGAGAGTAAAGCCATAAGGTCTTGCACTATGGACTTTTCCGGTAGGCCTTAGAGTAAGCTCCATCATTAGCCATATATAATTGCTTAGCCTTAGCAGTAGTAGCCGCATGGACTTGATTGCCGCAAAACATTTTAAAATCTGGATGAGTTTCTTTCTCTCGGCATCCATATATATATATACGTTGGTAGAAAACAGGGTTATACTTTAAAATAGAGGGAAAAGGTGTGATTGGGAACGCGATGAACCCCCCGAGCAAATGATATTCCCCTAACGCACGCGATAGAAGTAACATAGTATCATTAGACCATAAACTCACATATCGGGCACTCTCACTACGAGTGCTCTATTTTATAAATCATACACATACTTTGTAAAGCCGGAGCTTTTTTCTGACCGGCCCTGCCTGCCTTATTTTGCCCTTAGTGTGTAAGGTCACATATGGATGAATAACTAATACTAAAGAAAGGGAGCACCTTTATTCCATTAATCCAACAAATTAGGATTAACTATAAGCTATCCGTGTGTGATCGAACTCTAACAAACCCTTTTCCATTCTAAAGGGGTGAGGAGACGAGCCACGAAAAACCAAAGGGAGAGGGAACTCGCTCGTCCAACCAAATATCTAAACTCAATAATATGCCCAGGCATACCTAAGCGTAAACCTTACTTACTCACATGCAAGACTAAGTAATATAGGCATGCATCCAACCTCCCTAGCTAGGGACCAACCTATTAAATACCGGGCCGGTAAGTAATGGAAAAATGCCAATTAATTAGGAATGGGAGCACCTCTGGATCCTCACCAAACTGTACCTGACCCAGTTAGGTCCTTCTCAACCCATATCATGCTCAGTAGGCCCTTTAGTTAGGCCAGGGAAATAAGTATACTTCGTGATCCCACACATTATACAGAGGTTGTCACTGCGAAGCTATGCGTCACGGATTCCACTGTCACACTTCTATTTCTGGTAGTTCCTCTCTGTCCATTCATTCTAACCTGATTTATTTACCTACGTTATAAGGTGATCCTTATCTCTGATTTCATTCTTCCCCTCTATCTCCCTTTGGTCTCGCAACGTAGTACCTCAAAGGCTTTCAATACGTGTAGCCTTACCTAACAGACTAATTGAAAATACGTAACACGTGGTTACGCCTAGCTTAAAATATGTTTTTAACTCCGTATTTTAACCTCGGTAGGGTAAATGGGTGAATAACTCCTCATAAACTCCCCTCGTCTTTCTGGCTGAATGAATAGGTTGGGCAGCCCTCCATCCACTCCATGGCCGAGGGTGAAAGGGACAAGGTTGGGTTCAAATTCCTGAATCGTCTCAGGCTCCCTCCGTTGGTGATAACATGAGACCAATAAGTTCATACGTGGTACCAGAAATGCTTCATAAGGCAAGACAATAAGTAAGTAAAGTCCAAGTCTATAACCAGGTGGATGCTCATAAGTAGTTAAGGTTTTTATACCCCGTACCTCCTAAGAATCATAAAGGCAAGTGTAACATAACATATCCTAGGTCTGAAGCCTGTCCATCCAACGAGGTTGCTCTTATAATAATCCCACCACCGCACGCACCCGATGGCTTCTAAGGTAGGTGGGATCGATCGAGCTTGCCGTTAGGCACGATGGCGCGGCCTTATCAGTTGAGTGTCTCACAGCTCTTTTTACCACTTATGCTAGGCAGCCTATTAAAGCCTGACCTGGATCGTTTTGATTGTCTTGCTAAGTCTAGGCCAGCCTGTCAACTTAATACCGCAAGCAGTCTTCGTGTCGTCAGTTCGTACTTATCTTCTTTCCAATACATAAATCCAGGGCCGGGCCCATTGGTCTTTATTCTTCTGCCAAGTTTAATAAAAAGAAGCAGGTGGCCTGGTATCTTGCGGAGATCCTTCATGCGAATAAAATCCCCTTCTAATGCTATGGGATATAAGAGTTCTGAATAATGCGATCCCCGCGCTTAAAGCCTAGCTCGGAATCGTCCTTCGGCCTCGAGAATACTAGCTGTCCTCGGCCTGGGGTTTGCATGGATCCATCTCTCTCTTTTTCATCTGGTTTGTCGGAACAATTGTGCCAGACCCGAACTAACAAGCGGGCTGTTATCAATTGCTCAATCTGAATCACTGGCTCTATGGGAGACCATAGACTCGGGTAAGCCTTTCGTTGGAAGTTTGAAGCGGATTCCAACCTGTAATATAAAGGGTGTGAATATGAAACTTAAAGCAAACTCCTACAAGGCAAGGGGAGCGAATGACTCATCAGGCCTCTCCCCATCTCCCATAATAAAAGGTACAGAAACATAGGGATATAGGTAGGTAAATAATAAAGTCGAGGCAGGGGTGGTACTCGTGGGTCCAACCAAGAGTAACTAACGTACTAGGGCCCCGCAAAAGAGTATGGGGTATACTCTCGCTAGCTGATGGGCTGATACGCCGCCTATATCCTTCTATTGCGCGCTGCCGGAAGT
>Ga0233342_1000334_pt1 | contig 13356 bp, 9 predicted proteins | sample GEONDECOMP273_FD_180706 | JGI IMG/M metagenome (GOLD analysis project Ga0233342, IMG submission 180706) | Leaf litter microbial communities from Shasta-Trinity National Forest, California, United States - GEON-DECOMP-273 | ecosystem: Environmental > Terrestrial > Plant litter > Unclassified...
ATAACTGGTCTTAACACCCCCGCACCTGACTGACTGTGATAAGCCTCCCCGAGACCAGTGGACTTCGAATAGCTTCGTAACTGGTGATCGATGCCGTAGAGCCTCAGGCTCGGAAATCCTCTAATCCCGCCCGATAAAGGCACTTAGCCTGAGAATAGCGAGCGAAGGGTCTTGATTTCTTTCTCCCTCCCTTGATTTCTTTCTCCCTCCCTTGATTTCTTTCTCCCTCCCTTGATTTCTTTCTTTCTTCCTTGAACTAGTGGGTGCGGAAGCACGCTCTCATTATAAGGCCGCCATCAAATTTGAGAAAGCTTTTTGGGCGTAGAGTAGGAAGAAAGGCATTTCCGGCAACTCCCTTACGTACGCCCAGTTGTGTTACTGAATTTACCACTAGTTCAGAGAAGGAAGGTAAGGCACTTCCCTTGGGTCAAGGCTACCTTTCTGTACCAAAATTGCCCATATTCTTAGGCCGGGCGAACATAGGAAGGATAATTTGATAGGCCACCCACCCTTTCGCTATTGAATTGACCAGTAGCTCACTAAGCAAGACCAGCACTTTACTTCACAAGCATTACCAGCTAGCTGGTAATTCAAGTAGATTTATTGTCCGTTGGTAACTAAGTGCTTGTTGAGATAGATAAGCACCGAGGAAGTCTATATCTAGCTAGGCCTTCGACCAAGAAAGGTCAGGGTGCCCATTCTGAAGTGCTAAATAAATAAAGTATTCATATTTTCATTGGTATCCCTTCCCTGTATAAGCAGTTTTGGTTGCAACAAAAATGTATAGTATCAAATAGGTCTTAAATGGTTCCTAGCAAAGCCAAGTAAGCATCAAAGTTTATCGGTCGAGACAACAGCAGTTTCAGTGCCCACTCAGCCCAGTTTACTCAGTGGCTGGCACCCAGATCAATAGCGAGATCAAAATATCCATTTACCACACATCTGAGCTATAACTTCCATTCTTATTAAAGCATCAGAGAGAGCAGCATATATTATAACGGGCGAACCTTAAGGAAGAGGAATCGGACCAGACAAGACCCCACCAACCTGTAACCTACTGATGCACAACCTAGACCTAATAATAAACCAATTTTCAGAAGTACTAGACCATGAACAAGAGATATCTTTGTATTTACCCGAATGAAATTAGTAGGGTATTACCCCGAGAATCATACCACTAGTAAAACAGAATAGAGTAGAAGAAGTGAATGCGGATTAGAATTTGTCATGCGAATTAGTTCCAGACTATCCACATCTACAGAAGAACTATTTGCTTTTTAATAAATATAATTAATCCTCTGGTTAAAAAGTAGCCCTCTTTGAGCACTCATATCACGTTTTTAGATATCCCTCTCTAAAGCAATAGAATAAGTAAGGTCTCGCCCTGGCACTGCTAAGGAAAGGAAGAAAGAAAGAGATTTCCTCAATAAAGAGGTTGGTGGGAGCCAGAGGATCTGTAGTATATGCTTACCCCGTCGATCCTAAAAGTACCTCTTCATTTTGGATTTTGGGGAAGAATAGGAATGGATTTTCCGCAACAGGACGTAGATTCGATATCTCGTGTATGAAGTGGCTCCGACCAAATAAAGGTATGAATTTGTTTTAGGCCTGTGAAAGTTTAAACTGTGGTCTTTACCTTCCCTCAGTCAGGGAGAAATAGAAAACACCATGCCAAGCCATGATGGCCCTCCTCAAACTCTCTGTTGCTGGTATAAACAAGTTTGGGTTCCCCCTTCTCTCAACTCTTTCATAAATGGTGGTTGCCCTTATGAAAGAAACTCCCTCATAGTACAAATGCCTTTATATAGCATGCTCAGTAAGTAAAGGGTGAATAGCCTGCCCCCTCATCTTCCTGGCGGAATGAATTGTTAAGGGCAGGCAGCACTCCCTCGAGAAACTAAGGTGAGTCAAGTTTAATAAAAGATGAATTAAGAGGCAATACATACTCCCGACCCTTATGCCATCAATCTGTCATTATATTACTTATTGGCTTGCTCGGCAATGAAATAATCATAAAAGCATAATTACCTATATAATAGTAGTAAGGTCAGGTTCTAACTTAACTGAGTGAGCTACGCGAAGGGTTATCACTTACTTACCTTCGTAAGGATTGAGGGGAAGAAATAAATCTATATCTATGAAAGAAGGGGTTAGGTGTAAGTACGGTAATAAACATCTATGGAGTTGTGTCTTCTATTCTATTTATAGTTACTTTATTATACGTAATTACATATATAATTATGACCAGCGATATAATACGAAGATCCTAATAAATAGGCGCGAGAGGCGAGGAAACTTGAAGTTGGCTCCACCGTCATGGGATAGAAAACGCGCGATCTATCCTTGAGAGCCTTTGCTTCCGACCTACCAAAGGCTGATGCAATTAGTGAACCAAGTCGAAATGAGACAGGGGTGGGCCTTTCATCACCTCTCGGGAAACGGTACTAAAGCTGGTTTTTATGGCATAGCTGCCCCTGCTTGTAGCGGACGGGAATTGGTGGCATGGCATTTGGTTTCGCATGCATAGGACTGGGCTTATCTTGCTGTCCGTCATTGGCTGAGTCATTCGTATCGACCATGTCATGTTTATGCCCTTTCTTTATAAGGCAGTGACTGGGACAGAAGTATGGTTCCACTCCTCGAGAAGAGCCCTGCGTCTCGGTTCTCCAGAGTGACTTGGATGTCCCGATCAATAATCTCTGCACATAGTTCATGGGGTTGGCGGAGAAAAGGTTGGATTAGGGGGTGTGCCCTGGGCTTTGAAACCATAAACACCATTCCTCAGCGATCGAATGATTCCTCCACCGATTGAATGACTCCACTTCAGCGTCTCTAGAATGACCACCCAGGAACAAGACCTCATTCACTATAAATATAATGGCTCCCCATCGACCATAGGACTTCATCAATATATAAATTACCACATTCAACTATTTCAAAGCTTCAAAAATGGAAGATAGGAGCGTAGCGTTCGTTCTAATTGAGCCCTATTACTGCTGAGACCATATGAGTCGCCCAAAGGAAGGAGCGACAACATTAAGGAGTGTTATGAGCGGTACGGGCTCAACAAGCGTAGCGGTATGGGCTCAACAAGCTAAGCAACAATCAATAATAAAAAAACAGAATTCATGCATGTTACCTAACAACAAATAACCTTTTTGGCATCCCTCCTATTAGGGAAAATATATATATATAATCATTGGTGTTAAGGGCCCACACAACCCACCTTGGACCTGGCATAGCTGCCCAACAAGCATATCCTGACTGTGCTAGGGGAGGGGGGCACGGTGGTGCCTTATTACATTAGTAAGCTTATAATAAATTGTTGCATCAAAGACCACGCAGTTAAAAAAAAAGTAATGCAGTGCTAACATCATGCTGTGGAAATTAGCGGTATTAAAAAGACTGAAGGTTCTAAGTCCTTATTATATTACTGGAACTGGCTGTTGTCATTTCCCGCTTCATTTTAATATAAATAGCTCTGGAGCTGGAAGGCCTACCTGCCAGGAGCTACTTACTTCTTCGCAGGCAACCTTGCTTGTATTGGAACCGGAATAAACTGGATAAATCGGGCAGTTGGTGAAGTATGCTACAACAATTTATTGCTTCCTGTTTCCAACGAATTGAAGAGTACAACAACCGGCTCACTTACTGAAAAGCGGGGGGAAAGGACACCAAAAGAATGTTCTTGTGTTTTTTTTTTAACTCTTCAGAACAAAGATAAGGATAGCGCTTTAAGGATCTATGTTCAATTAGGCAGACCTCCCTCGTCTAGCTGCAGGAGAAACCAACCCCTGCCACGCTTCTATTTAGAAAAGCGAATAGCTCGAGAAGGGCACTTTCAAAAAGGTGCTGCACAATTACCTTAAAGGGAATTTCAAGTGGGAAAAAAGCCAAAAGTTACCCGTTATCCTTGCTTTCCCCTCTCCCCTCTCCCCGAAACCTCTCCTTGCCCTTTGTTCCTTTTAAAGGAAGGATATAAAAAGAAAGATTCCCACTCATTAGCTATTCTTCCCGCTTTCTCCCTCTCGGGATTAAACATATATATTTTCTAAGGAGCTTTCCCTATTTGTTTTATATAAATATAGATAGGAGAACACCTGACTCACTCCATTATTTTATTTCTATCACTGAAACGCTATCGCTTAAGTACCGTAGGATTGAAGACAATCTCATCATTCCTTAGAAATAGATAGGCACTTTCAATTTCCAGATTCTCTTGATCATTACATATTAGCATATCCACTACAAAGATATATCTCATTATAGATGTAATTATGCTTGCTTTCGCACCTTGGCTCTTATTTCACAAACATGGAGACCTACGAGAATGAGTGGGGTAGGCATTTAGCTAAGGATGCTCTTGTTTCCTCTGATAGTGAGGTGGGGCTATCTCTTCTCTCTATAAGATCATGGAAATGGGACAAGTGAAGGCACGGAGTTAGAAATGCTTTATAAAAAAAAATTGAAGAAGAATGAGGTATATAGAAAGCTAATAACAAGACTGTGTGGGTAAGAGGGGTTTTCTAGGTGACGGTTCTAGGTCTAAGGTAAGGAATAAACCCATCCGGTGCTTCTCAGAGAAGGGTTCATAGCATGTCATACTTGCCTACTTTAGTTTTCCTGGCTTCATGACATCAATGGGTTAGGGCTAACTCCATGCTCCTAGGTTGAAGACAGTAGTAATTTCATAGTAAGGTTGATCCATCATCTATCCATGCATGCATCAATCCATCTGGTGCTGCTTCTAAGATAAAGCCATGGGTTGTTGGGCATCACTCAATGCTCCTAGGGTGACGGTATATAAGATAAAGCCATGGGTTGTTGGGCATCACTCAATGCTCCTTACAGGGTTCCCACTGATTATTCTTGATCTCACCCTGTATGGTAGTTCTACAACACTGCTTTAGGATCCCTCCTCCACCACCACCGCTTATAAAGAGGAGGAAGGAGAAGTTGAAGAAGACCGTCTTAAGCTTTGAGTGAAAGCCTTTTAAGCAAGCCTTACCTAGTCTGTATAGTAGTAATAGCCCTAAGGATACTAATTCTTTCTTTCTCTCTTGCTGCTCTTAGCTCTAGTCTCTTGTTCTGTAAGCTTCCATTGTTAACAAGAATAGCCCTAAGTTTATTTAGAATATCCCGATCGATATAACGTAAGATCCAAAAAGAAAACTAAAGATATGGGGTATTTATTGGCTTTTTTTCTATCAGCGGGCTCACTCTTTAGCCCTTTATTTTATAGAGATACCCTCCTTTATTACTTCTTTCCTCGGGCTGATATATTCTTGAGAGCCCACCCACCCAGATAGGTAGACTTATTATGTGAGTAATATTCTTTATTTATAAGTAGACTTATGACGTCTCGTCTTTAACAATCCTCCTATAGATCAATGTTGTCTCAGTGCCTTAGCTACGATAGAGCTACCAGCCAATAGTAGGTAGGTTCTTTTGGGTGCTTGGTTAGAGGGTGAGAAACTATTTTGAAACACTCGACCGACCATCGGGAGGGCCGCCATCGTGCGTGTTAACGCTCACCATTCATTCATATGGTGAGGAACACGAAGCCCACATCGGGCGAGGACTTTTCTTGCGAAGACTTAAAAGGATAGGGGGCAACCTCCTTTTTTCAATAGAACAAATGCACAAGATTAGATGATTACTCAACTGGGTCTCCATGGTATATATAGTATACTAAGGGGTACAATGAAAATGAAAGAGCATAACCTACCATAAGGCTACCCTCGAGGCTGACCTAAAGATCACTAATCTAATGATGAATGGGGGTTAGAACCCAAGACCAAGGGCTTAACAGAGCATTCTTCAACCCAAGGGGAATCCCATTATAAGAAAAGGAGCCCCATTCTGTAGTTAAAGTGGTCTTCTTGTTATATTCTTTAAGAATATTGACCGGTGGTAACTCAAGACCCCATCAATGAAAGAATAGGCTTTTTTACCCACAACTTTATTTAACACCGGGTGGAAAGTATTAAAAAATTAGGCACACATGTCACATTGAGGCCCAAAATAGAAACACAGACTTTAATATCCTCAGTATGCTTCTGACTCTTAATTACTATGGGGCTCATAAAATTAGATTCATCCACATTAAAATTAAAGCATGCATCAAGTATGCAGTCAATCTCCTTTTTAACTTGTTCTTTGACCCCTGGGTTAAGGCTGTAAGGGAGGGCATTATTTACTGGGTTTTTCTTTTAGTCGCAACTCAATCTTCATATAACCTAACTCCCCTTTTTATACATTTCATATCTATCAAATTATATGGGAATAGATATTCCTATTTTTGTTCTGCAACGCTGCAACATTTGACATGGTTTACTCATCCCAATAATCACCCATTGAGTTAATTTTTGGGTGTTCCAATATGAATCTTCAACAACTTCACGCACTTTGTGATATTGAACCGCAATATGCTTTGTTCTTCTATGATATGATTCTTGGCCGAGCAAATAGCACTCATGTTCTCACAAAAAATTCCATGGATCTTGAATTCAAACCAATCTCACCCACAAAACAAAGAAGGCACACCGCTTCTTTGCAAGCTTCCGTCAATGCCATGTATTCGGCTTCGGTAGAAGACAATGCAACCGTTGCTTGTCACTTTGACATCCAATTGATTGGACCATTCCCAAAGCTAAATACATAACCGGTAGTAGATCTTCCTTTGTCGATATCATTAGCATAACTTGCATCAACATACCCATGCATTTGCTTCGAATCCTTACCATATGTGATGGTATAATCACTAGTGCCTCTTAAGTACCGAAGCACCCATTTCGCGGCTTCCCAATGTGCTTTACCCGGATTAGCCATAAACCGGCTTAAGACTCCAACCGCATAAGAAATATCCGGTCTAGTTCAAACCATAGCAAAGATGAAGCTCCCCGCAAGGCTAGCATATGGAAGATGGTCAATTTTCTTAACTTATTCTTCCGTCTTTGGGCATTGTTCCAAAGACAACTTTCAATGAGCCGCTAGTGGTGTCTTCACCGGCTTGGACTTATCCATGCCAAACTTTCCAAAAATCTTTGAAATGAATCGTCTTTGTGAAAGTGAAAAAGCTCCATTTTTCCTATCCCTTTGCATTTCCATCCCAAGGATATGTGTTACCGACCCGGGATCTTTCATCTCAAATGACTTGCTCAATTCTGCCTTGAGCTCTTGAATCTTGGTCTTGTCGTTACCAACGAGCAAGATGTCATCAACATACAACACCAACATCAAGTAAGTGCTATCATCAAAGAACTTCATGTAAACACAATGATCATATTGGCTTCTCCGGTAACCAAGACCCACCATGAATGAATCAAATTTTCTATACCATTGCCTTGATGCTTGCTTCAACCCATATAATTGTTGAGTTTACACACTAGATTATCCTTGCCTTGTTCAATGAATCCTTGGGGTTGCTTCATATACACCTCCTCCTCAAGATAACCATGCAAGAATGCCGTTTTCACATCCAAAGTTCAAAATCATACATGGCAAGAAGTGCAAGAAGAACCAAACGGATTGAAACTAGTTTAACTACCGGTGAAAAAATTGAAATAAAGTAAATACCTTGCTCTTGAGCAAACCCCTTGGCAACTAACCTTGCCCGGTACCTCTCAATCTTTCTATCAATACCTTTCTTTCTTTTTGAAATCCATTTGCACCCAACCGCTTTTCGGCCTTTTGGTAGTTCCACCAACTCCCAAGTTTTGTTCTTGTGAAGTGCACTCATTTCTTCACTCATGGCTTGCTTCCAACTTGTAGAGTCTTTATCATCAATAGCTTTGATAAATGTGGTTGGCTCTCCATCTTCGGTAATCAAAGCTCTCATGGTGCTAGGATCAACACAAGATTGAAGGCGCGCCGGTAAGCGCCTCTCACGTCTTGGACGGTCTTGTGATGGTGGTAGTTGCGGTTGTTCAAGTTGCCCATAATTTGATTAAACTTCCTCTTCATTTCTATCAACAACTTCCCCATTAGGAGTGACATCTTCCAAGCCAATGTTCAGAATTAAGCCACCCGGAATAAAATGCTCCACTTCATTTTGAACCCCTTCATTCTTAGTCTCCAAAGTCTTGTCTAGCATTCTTGACTCATCAAAATCCCGGCTAATCATTATCTTGCTTCAGGAAATTCATTAACAGCTTATTCTGATTGAATTGTTCTTCCTCCAACAACGGATATTCCAACAAGACCAAGAGCAGCGGATTCTATAACACCGGATTTGCGGCATCAGCGTATTCTCTTCCTGAGACACCTTCCTCCAGGATAAGTCAACCTTGCCTTAGGTCAATCCCTTTTTGAAGAACCTCTTCTGATTAACTTCCTCCAGGTTTAGAAAGACCCAGGGGGAGTTCTTCTTAAATTAAATGAATTAATTTCTCGATGGGAACCTCTTAATAGAGTGGAAAACCAAGCCAAGATTCATCGCCCGAAAGCACAGCACACTTTCTAGGAGTGGAGGAATCGGGTTGAAGTCAAAGCATGATCTACAATTGGACTTGTCCACATCGGTTCTATGTGAATTTAAGCCAATTCTTTCTTACCACAGGAGAAATTGACTTTAAAAAGTGAATTTCGTCTCATTGGGCTCTATATCTAGGATAAGCATTCGATTGTTCTAGCAAAACACCGGCATTCAAGCCCAGGGAACTTTTTTTCCTTCTGGAACAGGGTCAGCCCAGGCTCTACGAAGTGCTCGCCCCAGCTATGAAAGGAATTTTTTAAACCAAATCCATCGTGGTCTGCCGTCCTCCCCTCATTCATAGTGGGCTCGAGGGTGACTGGTCGAGTAAATGAAAGTCTACTTCTCGCATTATTGATGAAACCTATTGCCAAGCGTAGTAAACGAGAAGATAAAGCATGATCCCATGTCTTTTCCACTTTCTGAAGTCTTCCGACTAAATTAGAGTCCTCGGGAATCTGCAACAAGGAGGTTTTTAGAGACCCCAATTCCCTCTCTGAGACATGCAAGCCTTAGTTTTCACTTCCAGCCTTCCCTGAGAAATGAGGAGAATCGCTCTTCCCTATCAAATGTGAGAAGGAATCTATAAAAGCTGCCCTCCCGTTCCTCCTTACCCTAAGGGTGTCTCACTATACAAGGTACACACAGTTCAGCAGAGTATAAACAAAGGAGATGAGCATGCATCGCTATTTCACAGAAAACCTTCCCTAGCAAATTGGATTCGTCGATAATGGACCTGAACACTGTTGAAGTCTTGGGGCTATGGAACCTACCCCACATTGGAGGAGAGAACCTCTATTTGTCCTATCCACCAGGTTCTGCACGAAAGGGAGGCCCTTTTCTTATGAATACAATGATTCAGGGGACCCTGGAGTTATAGTGCATACTTTGCTTTCGTGTTTTCTTGCCCACGTCTACTTTACGACAGCGAGTGCCCCCTATTTCTTATGGTCTGACTTCCATCTATTCCGCCCAAGGGCATCCAAGACAAAGTTGGCAAACCGCGTTTTGGCTTAAGTCTTATATCGCAAGCAGGCAGATTCTTCTTTTTGACCCTGATCGGTTCGTATCAAGAGAGCCGCTCTCTTCAACTGGTAACCATTGGGGGTCTAATTCTTCAACAACAAAAGTGACTGGTCAACCTTTGGTTCGATAGGCTGGTGATCTCTGAATCCGATTCAGTACTCGATGATGGTATTCTTCTTTTTTCAGTTAAGTATTTGACTAGGTAGGAGGCTCTCTTAAGCCTGACTCCGATAGCCGCTCTTCAAGCTGATGCGCGGTAAGATACTTCTTTTTCTGGTGTAATAGAGTATATTCATTACAAACCTGAATTCTCGCGTTTTCCTCTATCACTAGATATTCCCTCGTGCGGATGATATATAGTAGCCCTTAAGCTGTTGAGCTAAAGTTTCAGTTAAATCTTTTTTTTGTTGGTGCAGGTCTGGGATCAGTAGTAGCTTCCTGAGCGATGAGAGCCTTCCACCTCTGCATTGGCCGACAGTAGAACTCCTGGGTGAAAGGTAAATTCCGAAAAAGAGTAGTTTCTCCGTCTACAATATGCTCGAACCTTTACTTTCAAAATCTTCCACACCGAAAAAGCCCGTTCATCTCTTCTTTCTCGGAAAGATGGAATTGGAATCTATTTGGTAGAGTCTGCCGTGGGAAAGCCTTAGCGACCCAAATAGATAATAGCGATCACCCAGTTAAACGTATAGTTCCACCTCTGGTAACATGGTTGGATTGCTAACTTATTCTTTTTCATTAGTGACGGTTCTTCCTCTTCCCTCTGCGGAGGGGTATGAATAGCGCATACAAGGGGCTCGATCGAAGAGAGACAGTGGTGACTCGCCAAGAAATATTTTAGAAGTGCTACCTGGCTACAGTCGGTTGATGTTATAAAGTCCTCCATTATGGAATGGTTCTCAGCAGCACGTGAATCTCCTAACTCGCTGAAAGTGACAGCGTTTATTTCATTTATATTATAAATATATATTATTAGCTTAGCTGAAACGGATCGAGTGTCCTACAAATCAATAGAATCTAGTTCGTTCGGATGATGTACTTGGGAGGACCGTAGCCCAAGCCACCAGGCGAGGAAAGGTTTCATATGGATCCACTTCTTGCCACTCTTCTCATAATCTAATGGTGGAACTCTTCTTTCTTGAATCATATGCATTGGATTCCCAGGAAGAGACTTTGCATATTTATTATTTTATTAAATTGTTCAGGAATTGCGTTCTTCCCCAAAGGTTACTCCTGATGATACCTTGCCTGAAGCTCTTTCCTATGCGGGAAATAGCTAGAGACAAAGACAGGGCAAGACTACTTTACCTATGACACAAGACGAGCCCTACTTACTCTCAGACCTAAGCACAGATCGATGAGCGCAAGAATGAATGCACCTGTCTCTGCTCTTTCTGGTCAAGAAATCGATCGACCCCCTTCACATACCTTTTCAAAAGCATACCGGAGCGAGCGCCCCCTAGGGTCTTTCTTGCTGAGTCAAGCTCTCCATTTAGATATATAAATTATCAAGCATTTAGGATGTCGGTTATTGGATTTGGTCTTCCTCGTCTGACTGACCAATCACACATACTACCATTACAATATCTTACTCGATTGATCTCGGCATTCCACACTATGTCAAAAAAGGTAAATCTCAGTATACGGAAATGATATCCCCTAATGGAATCCTATAGGTAGCCAATTTCCTAAGATTTGTCAATATAAAGACATTAGGGAATACAACCGAGTTCCCTACGAGAACCCCAGAGGGAATGACTCCCCTCATGGCTTTCCTTGCACTTGTTGAGATATGAAACCGTAAACGAAAAAGAGTGGTTGACCCGAGCTGTAGATGCCACCCGCATCGTTCTCGACAACGATAAATGTCTTGAGTCGTGAGAGATCCCCATTGCTGGCGAAAGAAAGTTCGATGGGGAGCCCTGTTCTCTAACCATCCAATTCAAGAGGGCACCTTGACATAAGGATTTTCTGCCATAGTCCTTCATGGAGTTACATAGTTGTTTTAACACTAAGACTCTCAAGGACAAAATAAAATTTCCTTCTTCTCTTGGTTCTCATTGGCATAAGGCTCTAGTTCGACTAGCTTGAAGGTGGGCAATTTTGCTTAGCAGTAGGAATTGGATATAGAGCTGCAAAAGCTTGACTTGGCTAGAGGAGTTCACACCCGTTTTAATTTGATATGGATAGAAACCCCTGTAGTTCAGTAAGCCGAGGGCAAGAGTCATTCATGGCATGCTTTTTCCAGGTCCTATCGAACAACGAGAGATGGACTTACCAGGTATGACAGTCGCTAGGCTTGGTCTTCTTTGTATCCAGAGTCAGTCTACCCAAAGAAAGGGGAAGCTCTAAAAGAAGCTTCGAGGAGCCTTGCCAATTAACGATTGGAGAGATGGGAATAAGAATTGTGTATTTTCTTAAAAAGAGAAAGAGATTCGGATGAAAGTGCTCCCAAGGGGGAATCACGCCTTTTTTTTTCTAGTTCAAATAGCCCGAGTCTGACTCATCTCCCGGGGGAGAAGGGAAAGCAGGAGCGGTAGAAGAATAAGTAAAGGGAGTTTTTGCTCCCGTTAAAGGAAGTGATCTGACTCTTTCAGAAAGACGGAACTCCGAGTGAACAAAGCAAAGAACCAGACTGAGACTGACTTACATTCCTTCAGTAGGGGATAAAAAGTGGATTAGCTTTCGTTAACAGAGATGAAAAGCATAAAATCCGAATCTGAGATCTTGAGAGATCGAATCATAGCTATGTAAAGTAGCCCTGGGCTGAGACGTGACCTCTTCTCCTCGTTTTCATTGGGTCACTCACTCGCCTACAGGTGAGAGAAGAAAGAAGAGTTCACTGCTTCTGAAACCATAGCTATTCTTGTTCCCACGAAAGCAAGAGTGAAGAGTCGACGTTCACCACAGAAAGCATAGTCACAAGGGCAAGCGAACCACAGATACCATTTCACAAGAGCTGAGCTGATAGAATAGTGATTTTTTTCTTTTGAGTTTGGATGATTCCCAGATCTTTTTTCTTATATCCGAAATATTCTGCTTTTACTCTAGATTGCCTTTTTGTTCGAAATCGAGATCTTCGCCTTTGAGAAAGGGAACGAAGGAATTCCGTCTGTTGTCACAAGAATTGTTCAAGTGAAATGCGAATAATCGATTGAATCCGATCTTTGAAGGCTTCAAGGAATATCCGATGTTGGCGGTAGGGGCGTGGCTTTAGGAAATGTGTCTGTCTTTCGGCTTGGTCGATCAAAGAGTAAGCTTTCCCTATCAGCTGTCACTATCAATAAATCTCTTAAGAGAAGAAAGCGTAGAAAAGAAAGGTTTTGATTCTGCTAAGTGAAGTGAACAAAGAAAAGTACTCTCCCATTTTTGGCCCCCTTTAGAGTAAAAAATGGGAGAGTACTTTTTACCCTTATTTTTATGTAAAGGATCTAGTCCGTAAATTGATCCACTTGTTCCTAATCCTGTTTACCTTTCTCACTCTATCTTATTGGTTTTTGCGGCCCCTAGTCCTATTTTTCTTTCAACTTCTGCTAGGCGCGGATCTGACCTGGTCGATAGGGGATGTTGGAGGCGTCACCGATGCCACGTCGCTGCTATTTATGGCCCTTCCAGATGATGGTGACCTTAATTTAGATCTTACCCTGGCGCCACCGATGGTGGATGACCAGGCAGCGCCACCAGTAGGAGAGGAACCCCAGCAAGGGCCTGTAGTTGCTGATCTATTTCCGGAAGTGGAAGAGCTCAACGCAATTATAAACGGACTGACTTCGGAGGAGGTCCAGCAAGTTGTGGGCCCCTATTCCGATCCGATCGATCGCTATATGGGACATATTTTCCCCGACCAGGCAGCAGAT
>Ga0233342_1000335_pt1 | contig 13331 bp, 5 predicted proteins | sample GEONDECOMP273_FD_180706 | JGI IMG/M metagenome (GOLD analysis project Ga0233342, IMG submission 180706) | Leaf litter microbial communities from Shasta-Trinity National Forest, California, United States - GEON-DECOMP-273 | ecosystem: Environmental > Terrestrial > Plant litter > Unclassified...
GAGATATGAAAAATTTTAAAGAAGCTCGGCGGCTAATAAAGCTTGGCTCAATTAGTCAGCTCGGTCAGTTTGCTCGGCTCATAAAAAAAAAGAGATAGTTAGTTGTAGGATCAACCCCCACCCCCCTTCCTTCTCATGCTAGTGATTGATTGTGGGCGCTGAATCCCAGCTTCATAATATGGCGCCCGGCTGTAACTGTAAAGGAGGTCTCTATATTTATACTGCCCCTTCATCTGAATCCATCCCAATGCTCTAGCTGAGCCGCCTTATAATACTAAGTCATTATAATATCCTCCCATAGGCAGGTGTAATCCGAATCGGAATGAAGTATCTATAGGCCGCCTCGCCCCTTTACCTTTATAACGTAGCCTTGTAATCGGAACCAAAATAGGCAGGCATATATACGCCCCGCCAGTTCCCGTAGTGACCGACCCGCCCCATATTATTGGGGGTAGGAGGAACCTATTTATGCCCCGCCAGTTCCATCTAAAGATGTAGTGCCCGCCCAGAATATCCCGCCCGCTTCTGCTCCGCGAGCTTATTGAAACTGCTGATTTGCCTTTAATAATATGGAATCGCGGGGAATTTCAGACTCCTTTCAAATCCCCCAATTAATTAATAGTAAGGGAGAGGCCAACCACCCTCCCCTGAACCGGGCATTTATTTAAGGAATATGGGCTATGGAATGGAAGAACCTTTTGGAGATAGGCTAAGGTGTAGGATATGATAAATAGCTGCTTATAACCCGCATGGTGGGTCCTACTCCCTCTGCTCACTGGCACCAAGGCGTTGCACCGGCACTACTTACTGCTTTTTTGTTAGCCATCTAAATAGAGGGAATGAATAAGCGAACCCCTATCCATCTATGGTTTAGCTCCAGATCAATCGAAGCTAAACATTTATCCGCTCAAGTTGGCAAGGGACGAATTAATCATCTAGGGGTAGCGAGCAAGGCATTAAATTATTATGAAGGGAGAAGGGCCTCTGCAACGGCAAGTAATTGCCTCACTATCCCCACACAGCAGTTATATCATTAGGGTAGACTACAAGATCTTCCTGAATCTTACGAATCCACATAAATGGAATTCCGTACGACGTAAATAATGATGAAACCCCGTTTCCCTCCCTTGTCTTAATTGGAATTCTTCCGGTGATCCACTAATAAATGAGGGATCGGAGTGTATAATTTGGTTCCGGTAATAAGAATCATCCCTTAGAATAGTAAAGGGGCGCGGATGATGAAATAGCCCGCCGCAGCATGATCTGAGCCCCTTCCCGCCCGATTTCTTGGGGCACTAGATAAAAAATGTGACCAGTACCGTGGGAAGTAGCGTGCGCTGTTGTAGACACCGAGCTGAAGCATAAGTTTAATTGGTACGAGAGTGGATCCGCTCCCTCTGTTGTTGTCGTTCCCGATGTTTGGTCCGATAAGGAAAGTAAAGTCATGCTATCAGAACTTGTTTAGTTTTGGAGCGTGGTTCGTTCCTCCCCCCCTCCCCGGTTTGGGTACCTTGGCCGTGGGTAAATGAAATGGTGCTGGCTCCGCGACTCATCCGTTGAATCAGTCTGGTTACGGGGCTAATCTGTGTCTCCGTAAATCTTAACATATAATGAATGCTTGCTGCATGGATCGGTCTGCCTGATGCTTCGCTCAGTCTCAGGGTGTATCCCCTCCGGGGCGAGTGGGTATTTCGGTATTAGAGCAACCATAAATCCCCATTCACTAGGGCGGGTTATAAATCATTTCTTGGAATAGCTTGATCATAAGCTCAACTAATTAGGAGAATCCTACTAAGCTCTAAATTGTATTACTGGTCGAATATCAGTTACTGACGGGCCTAATCAATGGCTAAACAAAACTCTACTCGTTCAACAGGTTTTCCTCCCTCCTTTAAGTCCCTAACCACTCGCTATTCCAACCCCTACGGAACATCCTACGTGGAGCTATCTCTTCGCATATCTTCATCTGATTTCGTACCGGGTGATACAGTCGTGAGGCAAGATCTAGACATGCGGGCGAGTAAAGGCAGAAGGAAATCACTTCTATATAGGAACTCCCATTATTTCTTATATTTAAAAACCACTATATCAAATTTAGAAGAACTACTAATGCACTGGAAACACGCATATCCCCTCACCTCGGCCCAGCTATAATCCTTCTATCAAAGCGGGGTATTAACCAGAAATGGGATAATCGGGTATCGAAGAATCTAACATTATTTCTCTTGATTTCTCTGTGTATGAGCATTGTTTAGATCTTGTTGTAAGATAGTCAAGATAAGCTAGAATGATGTGGGCCATGTCGTGGAACACATAGGACATGGAATATGAAAAAGTGGCTCCAGCATTCTTTAGTACAATCCAAACAGCATTACACGATGAGCATACGTCCCCTAAGGGGTGGTAAATGCAGTCTTTTATTTATCATATTGATAGATCTATACCTTATTTTACCTGAAGAATATATCCATGAAGGATATGACTTCGTGGCTAACGCATTCATAGATCACTTGGTTAATTAAAGGAGTGGGTAAATTGTATTTGGGACATGCATGCCATATTTAGATCGTGAAAATAAACAATATAGATGCAAATCGTTCCTTGCTTCTTGTTTATAGGGAAGTGAATAGATTGGATACCCAAGTATAGGCTATTGGGTAGATAAACCTAGTTGTGCGTAGTTTCTATATTTATATGATGGTGGTCAGGGCTTTAGCGGAATGGATAAGCCGTTTCTACCTAATAGGTGATGCATCTAGTCTTGTGTCAATGTGTTGCTTTACAATATTGGGGTAAGGCCAAGCAGTTCTAAATATGACCAAGTGAATATGTCATGAAACTTTAGGAAGAGTGCTTTGTAAGCTTCGACCTATTTGGAAGAACAATTAGCTCCAATAAGTCTATTTTATATTATGCCAGGGATAATGAAAATATTAACTTTAATAGTTGGTGAAATGTTGGCCATGTTGCCTTCCTCTAAAGCGTATGGAACATAAATATAATTTCTGAACCAATCTACGTGTCCGTGGGGGATTAAATCCTTGGCCTCAATGGTATACTGGTCAGAAGGGGTTAAAGTGTCCTAAGGACAAAACTAGGGTGTGGTGTAAATCATCCTAGGGTTAGTAGGAGGAAATAATTGCTTATAGAACATATTCATCGAAGTGGACGATGTGGGCACTAGAGGGAAAGGTATCAGGTAGTACCATAACAGTAGTTAAATGGATGGAAGGGTGATTTTGACAATAGGTGTTGCCCCAATATGGGAGGGAGGGACAATCCACATAGGCAGAGTCAATAGAGGTTTAAATGGTACACATGGACAAAGAAGGCATAGGTGATGGTGCACCAAAGGAGTGTTGGACAAATGTCGATTCAAAATGAAAACGAAGGCAGGCTATCCTAATGATATATAGTTTCTTCCTTTTCGTTGCAGTTGGAACGGTAATACCTGACCAAAGATGATAGCTTTCCCGTCAGTCAGGCCGAACGATTAACTAACACTTAATAACTAGGCTGCAAAACACGTGGCTAGACCATTTCCTCCTGCTTTTGCAACGAAATGCAAAAATATGCACAAGGCGCTCTCCAACCTTGGACTTGGAGGTCCATCAACGTTAACAACTAGTGAAGGAGTCCTCCCCCCCGTCCCGGGCCGGATTGGAACCACAGTATCAAAAGCAATGGAAAGATCGAACTCTATTGGCATTAGAAGGCCGATCGGTCAATCAATAAGCTCACATAGCCGCAGACATAGCCCCCCCACGCGCAATGGGTACTCAGCTCATTCTTGGTTGAAATATAGATAGGTAATAAATCAACGCTTGACTGTTGGTCACAACATGTTTTAAGTTAATGAGCTCTTGCTTCAATACAAATAAGCGAGGGCTAACATGAAAGGAAGGGGCAACCTACTATCTATAGTTAAACCTGTGGGTCCAAACTGCTTATGGGTGGCAGCATGGAGTGCATGACAAAGGAGAGACTCCTGTAGTGTGGATGAATAACTAGAAATCGCTGGAATGTGTGAGGGAACAATGAATGTTGCCCTGGGGAAAAGAACTGCACCAAAGGAGTCCCACTGAACACGGGGAAAAAACATGTAGAGAGTTTACTTTATGTAAGATTAAACTGAACACTCAGAAAAAAAATGATGAAGAAGTGCCATACATGTCCCTGGTATTCCACTATATCTGGAACACTACGACCACAGCAGAGTATGAATCTCCACAATACAAGAATGAGTTTTATTAAGCATAATAGAAACCATCTAGTAAATACTGAAAACCTCTGCCAGATGTGAAGTAAACCACCGATAATGAGAATGTGTACCAAGGTACGAGTACGAACCCAACGCAGTATGAAAAATTTGTAAAAGTTGAACACCAGAAGGAACCACGCAGTCAGGGATAAACTATTCTAAACTACTGTATGCAAGTTAAACACCAATGATAAACACGTTAACTGAGATATTAGCCTAGAAATAACAACCCTAAATGATTTAGACATATATTCGTTGGAGAAAGGGCTATTTTTATTCCCCGTACTCCAACATGAGATGCAGAACAAACTGATATATGTAACGGATTGAGACTTGACACAATGGTACGAGGCAATGATGGGATAAAAGACAATCAACTTCCCTTAAACGGAGCATAAATGATGGCTGACCTGCCCAAGCAACCCTAAAATCGAATAAAATAACTCAACCATATGTCTATGACTGACTACTAGTTATGACTAGAGCTTATAATGACCCATATTATGGAAATGTGACTACAGGCTATTTGGCACCTGCCATCAATGATCGGCTATAGATTGACTCACCAACTGTAAAACCAACCACATATACTTCTGATGAATCAATGGCTTAATCAACTGGTGCTGTAACTATATATGTAGGATCTGAACCTATAGGGACGTGTATATTGAAAGCCAGAAGCTAAAGTAGCAATCGCGCCAGCAAAGATAGAGACGAAGGAAAATACAGCTAGCTATAAAGGTGACAGGGGCAGGGCAGAGGCAGAGCCTGGTGTTCCATATTTAGAACCAGAAGGAGCCATAGCAAAGCAAGGACAGGGCAGAGCTAAAATAGTTAGTTAATAGAGAGGCATCAAAGATAGCAGCATAATCAGGGTAGCGTAACTAACCTGCCCACAAAAACACGCGGTCATTAGTAGAGCTTGTAGCCGGGGTTGATTCGGAACCTGTTGATCCTTTATAAGAACCAATAGAACCACGAGTAGCGGGAGAAGCATAGGTAGCTTTTCACACTGCAACAGAGGGAGCAAGGGCAGAATCGGAAAAGGGCGCGAAATGACACACACTTTATGCTTGGCCCTTTAGGCCTGTAATTTATTAGTCAGCCATTTAGTTAGTCCGAGGTCGGATCGACACCACAGGTTCTCCCGGCTTCAATAAGGATACACCAAAGAAGAACACTAAGTGAAGTGAGTACACCAAGTGAGTTTACCCACCAGACACTAGATAGAAGGAAACATCATGGGATACCCGAGTCACCATCACAACAGACCCCGTTTTACATAACCCTGTTCAAAATACTCAATAGAAAGGTTGTTCCCCATCGTTCCTACCAGAAGAGGAGCTCCCATTGATCCACGGAACGGGACACATACATATCTACCCACCGCACGGCATGGCACGGAGCACCTGTCAACAACGCTGCACACTGATGAATCACACCCGAAAACCAAAGAATAAAAACGCACCTGCCTGGACAGAACTAACTAACCCCGCCCTGCTTTCACTCACTTTATATCCTTGTTCCTAGTAAACTGAATGAATATAACTTATTGTAACTCGAGCTCTACCTGGTAAATAAAGTAAAAACCCGCGCCCTAATCATAAAGAGAAAGCACATGTTCCCTAATTGGAGGCGTAAAGAGGGTATACCTTTACAGAAACTATATTATACTATATATCTACCTATTGATTGGGATAGAGGGCACTCATTCATTTTCATTGCTCACCTTTATTATATTAGAGAGTAATTTAGATAGAGCCCGCCCACTCGGTGACGTATCTCAATGCTGCAGGAGTGATGCTCTCTTCATAATAAAATTATCCTGCCTAACCTGCATGCATAGATAAACTTAATGAAAAGGCATGGCTTAGTGAGAAGAAAATCCGCCCGTGTTGGATGCGGCATGTGGCATGATGGTGTGGATGGGCAAGTTTGTGTGACTTATTGATCAAGAAACAAAAGAACTAGAATTGATTCGAGCAATTTAGCATCTATCAAAACACATATAAGCTCAGGCTGGGCGTATCAACATTTATAAGGCACTTAAGTCTTAATAAAAGCACAACATCCCGTGGTTGAAGTTCCACCCACCCCATAAAATAATATGTAAAAAGGGGAATAGTGTTGAGTAGAGTGTAAATCGGGGCGAGTGCGCTCTGGCCCCGTTTAAAACTGACTACGAAAAGAACGTGGGAGCATCTACCTTATTCTTCGTGATCTGAATCTTTATATATGTCATAACTTTGTAATCCCCTTATCCTCTTTGGGATGGAGGCTACTTAGGATCTGCAATTTTGCGTAGACAATCTTGTCATCCACATTTGAGCTACTTTTCTCAGACACATATCATGCCTTACCTGACACAATTATGCTACTCCTAGGGGAGGAGGCTGTGCACCCCTAACTTTATGTGAGTGAAACACTGAATTTCAAGGTGCGTAGCGCTTGTCCTTCCGAGGGCAAGGGACCATCTACTTTCATTTCGACTTTACTAGTAGAGCAAGGTGCGTAGCTCTTTCCCGACAGGGGAAGGAATTCCTTTCTTTTTTTCTTCTGGTAAGTGGTCTATCTGTCCACGACGATAGCTCTTCTTTTATTCAAGACTGATCTTCCCCCTTGCCTTTTGAGCTGGGGCAATCAATCAGTCCATTCATTCCTGCCCTTCATTCAATAGATCGCTTAGCTCTACTTCTCAGTCAATCCCCTTTGTTCATGGCTTTTAATTTATTGTAATGCTTTTCTTTTCTGTAAAGATCTCGATGACCACTTAATTAATCTTTCCTTTCCCGCTCCTGAATGATAAATGGTTTTTTTTATTCCTACGGTCTTGGCCTGAGAAAAGTGATCTCTGAAACTGAAAGCCTTTCGACTGAAAAGTTACCAATAGAATAGGCTTTAGAGTCGCTCTTTCCAAATAGGTCGAGTAGCCCTTTATAGAAATAGAATGAAAAGGAGCTCTCGGATTCACACGCACAGCCTTATCCTATGAGTCTGCCTATGCTACGCGCCTGCCTTTGAGAGCCTTTCCGCTGGTTCCCTTCGTCGGCGTCATCGAACCACGTTAGCAATCCAGAAGAACTGGAAGCTCGAAACGACCGGTCAAAGGAATTGATCCGTTTAGTTCTGTTCTTCTCCTAGTTTTATAGCACACCCATGTAGAGGGATCTTTCCGACGCTAAGCGCGCTGCATCTCCTGTCCAAGTGAATAATATCTTGTCCAAGTCCTTCCAGTTTGCATCCTTCTTCTGCCATTGGGAATGGAACATCTCTCAACTTGTAAGTGGTAGAAATTAAGGACTCTGTTGCAGGTTTTGGTTGATTAAAAAATCCTCTCAGAAGCCCGTGTATTTTGGAACAGGCACGTGTGGATACTAAGTACAATGATATATTGAAAGGTAACCCAGAACGTAGCGAGCCCTCCGAAGAGTGCCTTATCTTTTATCGTTCCACTCCTAGTACCAACATTCCTCGTACCACAGCTTTCTCCCATATGTATATTTATATCCATCCTTTTTTTAAAAGTAGGTAAATTAAGTAATAAAAGGTGGCCTATCACTCTCAAATGGGGTAGGTAAATGTTAATAGGGGCTTGCCCAGCTATCGTATTGGTACTGGCAATATGAATAATTTTTAACCGTGGGCTTTGTATCGCATATAAAATTACCATTAAGGAGTGAATTTCCCTACTTCGAGGGGTAGTCAACTAGGTTTTACTTCTTATTATTCCTGCCCTATTTTGAAACAAATTCAATAGCTTTCTCCCATATGTATATTTATATCCATCCTTACTAAAAACGAACTTGAAAGGTAGTTAAGTTGGTAAAGCAAATCAGGTAGTCTCGTTTTCAGGTTGTGAAAAGGTAAATCTAATAGTAGTTTTATCACGTGTTTGCCTTCCTTCTGCACTGCCAGCCCGCGATCTAGCCGCCATTCAGCCAGCCATAAAGTTATTCCTTCATCGGAAGGGAGTAAGATATCTCCTCGATAACGAAGGCAGTAGGTATAGAAGATATCAGTTCGTTCGAAGGATAAATTTCATTAAGTATCCTACCTCGCTCCCCCTCGTTGGGGTTATTTCAAAATATTACATAAGCGAAGCGTCCCGTGTTTGGCCCAGCTTCGGTGCTGCCCAGGTATAAAGATATAAACTCTAAGGCAGGTTCCGGGCTGCTTGTAACTGTGGCTTTAGGTAAACTGATCAGGTGTAACTGTGAGGTTCGCTGTGTCCTTCCTTTCGGCGCACGTCCCTAGTTATTTTGGTCTGGTATTGATAGAATCGATCGGGTATAGAGAAGAAGCAATCATTCAGTGATCAATCGAGAATCAATCGGGTGTATCGGTTGGCTCCTTCCATCATTTTGCACCTCGCTCGGTTTATCGACCAGCAAGCAGCAACGCTGTAAAGTTGTTCATTTTCCCCAGTTGGAAAAATTTATATCCGGATAATCAAAATATCCAATTCGCCAAATACTTTGAACAACAAAATGAACCAAGAAATAGATCGACCAGATGCTTGTATGCTAAGATAAGATCTGTTCCACCCAAACTTTGTGTCTGCGCCCAAGCTGAGTCAATAAAAAAAGAATTCTGAAAACCCTGGCTGCCCTCCTACTACCTTACTCCCGGGCAAGTATAAAAAAGCAAGCTATTTTTTCATTTCCTTGCCAATTGCATAGTCAACTTTTTATAGAATCACCATGTGCTAGGCACACTCTCGTCGTCTGTTGGGAGCTAGGCGGACTTCTTTCTCGTCTGGCGGACTTCTATCATCGTCTGGTGTTAAATGGGTACTCACATAGAAGTCGTTCATTCACTGCAAATAGTCCATTCCTGGGATATGGGGCCCTCTTTATCTCTTGGGTATGGCGTGTTATTTAATGGGGTACGGTGACCCGGATATGGTTGAACAGGTATCATGTGATGGGAAACTCAATCAATATCTCATCTGTTGTCAACTTGGGAACATAATAACTCACTCTCGTTCGTTGGATCGATGGGTGAACTCTTTCTTTTGGGTATGCTCAATAGGGTATCTTTTCTCTTCTTATATATCGGGTATGGCTACTAAATAGGGAACTACTTATCCTTCCTCTCCATTGATGGGGGCTTTATCCTTCGGGTATGTTTTGATGGTTACTAAGTTATGTGGGAACTTGGCCTTATCCTGTCAGCCATTGAAGGGGGTAAGTTCTATATCTTTTTTTAGGGGAACTTATATTCTCCAGTGATGGAACTTCTCTCCCCTCCCCCACCCAATAAATAATTTGTACTTCCTTCTCTTCTCTCTTGTCTGTTGGCAACTTAGCTTAACTTCCCCTCTCCAAACGGCCCTCCCTAAATGGCTCTAGCCCCTCCCTGACCCTTTCACTTTACAATACATATGAAACTGTGCTACGTGATTGGCTATTGACTGACCCCTGTTGTAACAATTACCCTCTGGCAGCTGCCAGAGGGTGGGATGACCTTAAGGCTAGAGCACTTACTCAAACTTATTTATAGCAATGACCTTCTAGCACTGATTTACAAGAGCTTCAGGCTATGACTTTTTATACAGCTTCCATGACCTTAGCTTCTGGAAATTACGACTGACTAGGCTTCCTGGGCTTCCTGTCTAGTCCTCCTGGCTCTGAATCCTGGCAACGATCGGCATCAATGATTGGCTAGTACTCCTGGCGAGTACTCCCGGTAAATACCTACCAACTATCCTCGGCTATGACAACTGGCTACGATCAACTTGATGGCGGCTTTGGCGAGCGGCTAACCTGAGCTACTTGACCTTGAGACCTCAGGTGGATGAGCATGAGTTGACCCCAGTGTGAGGAAGAGATTTACTTGTGCAGCATGATATGCAAATATGCAATTTCAATTTATAAAACTTACTTCCATCACCTGGGCATACTGGTTTATTTCCCCCTGGCATACTTGGATAAGTTACAAGGGAAATAGATCCGCGGGATATCCCTTCCTTCCCACGTGAACTATATCTCTTTACTCGGGACCATACAAAGAGAAGAGAATTATAGTGTATCTTCTTAAGTTAAGGTTGCAATCCAATCCTATTTTAGGATGGTTTGGCCCTTACCTTGCGCCTCCTGAACCTGTACTATCTTTATTTTGGCTTACCTAAGGCCGGGATTAACTTGGTTAGCCATATTACCGGACCGGTACTTGTGGTTCGCGGGAAAGGGAGTTTTCCCTTACTTGACCTCGTGACTCATACTACTCTCAAAACATCCGATCTTTTCATACTTTTTTATAGAGCCAGGAAAGGGCTAAAATTGGATGCTTGTCCTTAGTAAAATAAAATAATGTAAGTGCCCTAAATAAATAGAATAAATAGCTCTTGTAGGCTACCCGAACTAGTAGTCCAGATCCAAGCAAGTGACCGAACCCAAATAGTTTAATAATTTTTTACCCGTACTTCGTATCCAAGCAAGTAGTTCTGATAAGAGGATGCGCACGCAGGCTCACCCGTTGCCCCCCTTTTTTATTAGAACCGAACCTTACGAATCGAGTTAGGCAGAATAAAGAATCTAAAAATGGGACTAGGGCCCGAAATCCATAATCCGCGCAGTTCGAAGTTCCGATCCAGTACCAATTCAGAGGGCAAACGAACGAGGAGCTACTATTAAGTTGTACTTGGCTTACCCTGTACGAAGGGAGTATAAGGTGGAGCCGTAGGCTCATAGTTTTTACCCATATATTGAAGCTTTTCCTCCTGAATTCGCTCTTCAAGTCATGTTGATCACTCCTTCTACGGAGATACGTGGGATCCGATGGCGCTTACCAATGGAACAGGGGGAGTTGCCAGAGACCGACATTAAACTTTCCGTTTGTTGGTTGTTGTTTGAAACGGGGCGAAGCTGAATACATATGAAAAACAATTATTTAAGTGCTTTTGGTCTCTATTGTCTGTCCGGGCACATCACTTCACTTGAGTTTCCGGTAGTCATTGGAATTGTCAATCGTTCCTATTCATAGAGATACGTGGGATCTATTGGTATGCAGTAAGCACGGGGAAACCAACCCAATAAGATTGACGCCCTAATATAGAAAGTCGATCACTGCCTTTTTGAGGATTATGGAGGGAGGCTCAATGGTCTGCCGCGTAGAGCAGTGGGCAGCTAACCTGGTGGTACGTTCAGCTTCCCTTTATTATATACTAAAAAAAAATTGACTGTTGGACATGGATATCGTTTGTTCTTGCTATAACTATTTGTTCTCTGTTGCTTTCTGGTATCCTCGTAATGGCATGTGGGATGAACAATATTTTAACTTATGCTCGGGTAGTTCTCCCTGCCGACTTCCGTTTTCGGCGCATCCCATATTTTTTTTTGCTTGGTTCGAGCGCTTGTTGTTATTCCCTATTTGTTTCAACAAGTGCCCTACGTCCAATTTCCTTTTATCGCGCAAAAACTCTTTGCCTATCCTTTTACTTTCCTTAACGCACCTTATTTAAAAGCCTTCTCCAATAACCATTTTTTATATCTACTTTTCAATCAATGGAAAATTAGCACTTTGATGCCAAATCCAGTTCAAAATCAGCAATTATAAAGTCGATCCTATAGCATAGAGATAGTTATAAAGGTGACTTCCTAGTGGTAGCTTAGGCCCCTATAGAAAAAGAAGGAAAAGAAAAGCTATATAACCCCTAAAGCATCGTCCTAAATCCTCACGAAAAGAGAAGTTCCTCCATTAAGTATAAAATATATGGTCCTTAGTTAGTAAGCCGCCTGGTTAGTGAAAATCAGTGCGGCATCCTTAGTGTTATATAGAATCCTCCATTAAAGAAAAACTAAGCAGAAGTAAAGAGAAGAATAAGCAGTAAAGAGTCTATCAGTAAGTAAAGAAATAATAAATTCAATCATTAGGTTAAATAGATAAGAAATCCATTATGCTATCGTGGGAAGTGCATTAACGTTAATTTCCCTCCCGGGTTCCCCTATCCCTATCTGTTCCTTATATCTGTTGTTAGTTTTCTTTTTGGGAAGTGTGTTATGTTAGCCTCACACCGGCCTTCCTCCTGTAGTCCAGAAGGCCTGACGAAGTGATGCTATGATCTATGTTCAATAGCAATCGCTTTAGGTCTAGCGCAACCGGGGTGTGTAATTGATTCTGTATCCTCCGTGCTCCCGGTCGTAGTTCGCTTCAAAGCTACCAGTACTAGCTGGCGCATCTCGTGTGCCCGCCTTCGTCAGTTCCACCATATCTCGTGAAGATACGAGTTCGGTGACAGAGCTCCCGGGCCTTTAAACTGCCAAAAAGTGACGCAGGAGGAAGTCAATAGAGACACATTCTTGTCTTGTGGGGAACCCCGTATAATAGAACTGACTGATAGATCATAAATTACATTGACACTCTTTTGAAAGACACACATACCTGCTTCACACATGCATTTATTTCTTTAGTGGCATTTATTTGTCAGTTTAGTGTAGTCATTATCTGTTACACATTTAATTAAATCATCTTCCCTCAAATTTCGAATCATTGCGAACTCACTGCTATCTTGACGTTATTTGAGGCTGCAAGGCCTTACTCCCATCAGAGGAGGGGTTCCATCCATACCCTCTCCTCGTTGAAGACTGGGGAGACCACCACTTATAATCCACACACATGTAACTGTGATCGGATCGTTGTGCTTGGACACACCTTTCTCAGTCTCCCTTCTCACACATCTCCTTCATGTTTATCCATGTCTAGTGAACCCAGCTCCTAGTAACACACCACGGCCAAGATAAATGCTCTTCAAGCTACCCTTACATCCATGGCTATCCTGAATCATTTGAATTTCTAATTAATTAAAGATCCTATCCACCATGACCCTGTATGGCCCAATATCTAGCTAAGTTTCCTTCCAAACATCCCTTGGTAGTGGCAAGTGTTTCTGTATCAGTGGTAATAGATGTCTTTCCATTCGTTCTTTGATAGCACTGACAGTATTGATTGCCCGTGTCTCGTGTAAGAGCATGGTATGCCCTCCTTCCTCTGCTGCTGGATAGTGCTACGCATTCCCATCCATCCATGTGAGGGAAGCCCGGCTCCTTAAAAACTATAACTGCTTTTCCCC
>Ga0233342_1000336_pt1 | contig 13318 bp, 8 predicted proteins | sample GEONDECOMP273_FD_180706 | JGI IMG/M metagenome (GOLD analysis project Ga0233342, IMG submission 180706) | Leaf litter microbial communities from Shasta-Trinity National Forest, California, United States - GEON-DECOMP-273 | ecosystem: Environmental > Terrestrial > Plant litter > Unclassified...
AGTGTTACTCCCGGCTATGCCCAGGGCCCCGAGGGTCACCGAAGAACGCACATATAGTGCCTGGGATGCTTGTTTCACACGACTAACTTTGGTTAATCTTTCCTCTCCCTTATTTGGTTATGATTTCCTCTCCCTTACTAGGCTCCGCACCTCGTTTTTCAGTGACTTTTTCTTGATTTCCATTCATTATTTATATATGTAATAACACGGCGTAATTATGCTAGATTGTAAGGGGGCTCGTCGCGGGTTTCGCGCTACGTAGCTCAGTAGTTGGACTAACACTGGTGACCTATTCGCCGTAGGAATAATATTGGAGCAGCGCGTTTGAACTAACTGAGACACTTTGCGTTTGTCCCGTTGACTTTAGCCGTATCCGTAGTTAAGACTTTATATATGTAATAACACTAGGTGATTTGATGCGATTCGAAAGCGTGAAACCAATGCCCATGTCGGCTTGAAAATGAGTCGTCTTCCCTTCATTCTTTATATATGTAATTATGCCTTGCACAATTTGACTATTAACTGAGAGCAATTACTCATATCTTTATCGGTGCAACTCACTCTCTAGGGTATGAACTGACTGGGGTATGGATTGAATATAAATAGACTTAACGTATATGGACTACTGTACGGCTCTGACTGGTAGGCTATGATAAACTATGATGGGGACTATTGGCTGATTGGCGCTGACAGGCTATAAGATGACCTTCTGACGATGAGAACTGGCTCTGACTGGGGACTATGACTGGCGTCTCTCGGCAATGAGAACTGTCAATGATTGTCAATCGGCTATGACTGCTACGGTCTGATCTTCAACAGGTGCATCGTATGTAACGCATACTCCATCAAATTGCAACTCCTGTTCCGTAGGGTAAGTGATTTGTAGGTTGAGTAGGCCCTCAATCAATTACTATAAAGCATCGGCTACCTGCCTTCCCATACTGGCACTACCGGAGACTAGCACTCACTATGTGTCTGTATAGACTAGCGGCTATCAAAAATGATAAAAGGCTATGAGTGACGCTGACCTTCAAGCAATGACTAGCATAAATGGTCGTCATAACAAAAGGAAAAACAGTAGTTCTGACGCTGTAGTTCAATAAAGAGTTTGATTAGTTCATCCGCTTCCGTTCTAATTGAAATCGTACGGTTCCGTTCATCCGCTTCCGTCGATTTGAATCGTACACTTCCGTTCTGATTTATTCAATCGTATTCCTTCCTCTCCCTTTGGTTTTTCGCATCCTTCATTTGACTTATTGGGTGGGGGGCGAGTTTGTTCCCCTAAAAGCCTGAGCTGAGCTAGAAGGGGATAACCTTATGGATGCGTCAAGATTGTTGGTGTTCTTGGTCTACATTAACCCGATACCCCAAAAGACGCCCACTCCATAACACTAATCCACCACTACTTTAGCCCAGAAAGAAAAGGCGTTCAATGAAGTAAGCTGTGCCCCAATCTGCGCCCCTGCACTATATTATTAGAATAAGAAGGATGGATTGATTGGAATCACCTTAAAATGCTATGAGTAATCGACTTGCCAAAATAGACAAAATTGAGAGACCCAGATGGACCCATATGTCTATGAACCCCCACAACACTTGGTTGAATATAGACAACACCGCTTCTAAGGACGTTTTTGGGATTGACCGGAACCACCCGACCTGGATGCTTTCATACGGAACCCAGAATCAGGCACGAGATTTCACAGGCCCTATTTAAGTGCCAGAATTCATAAAGTTTACTAAATATAAATGCTAGGTCGAGACCCCGGTGGATGGATATGACTCAAATCCCATACAAACACAGGTTCTAGATAGGAAAACATGCATCTCAGAAGCTTTTTCAAATGAATTCACGGACCAGAACAATCAGCATGGCTTTAACATCTTGCTTCAAAGTAGGGCCCTGTCAATTATATATTTGCCTAAAAAAAAAGTCAATTTTGAAACCCGGATGGGGAATTATGCCTAGACCCCCAACAACCCATGGTTTTTTATAGTTTCAATCGTATTTCAGAAGGTCTTTAGGATCGACCCAACGGAACAACTTCTTGAGCCACCCAACCTTTAGGATTTTATTCTTCCTGACCAAACTTGCTTTTCGCAGAATGGACTTGAACAAATAGGTTTTGACCTCTTCTTTTAGTCGAGCCATGCTTACGCACCCTTCGGTAGTTTCAAGCAAATTTGTATTAAAGTACCGACAACCAATAGTAGGGTATAAAGAAAATCCCCATCTAAGAGGTACTTCTAAGAGCGATGGCGGCCCGATAGAATAGCACGGATAGGGCCTTTCGCTGTCGCTCGGGGACTTAAGCTGAGCGAGACGGGGTGAGTAGTAATATACATAATATTCCAGATGGGCATGTGAGTTAGCTGTGTTAGTGAACCAGCCTAATTATAGGTGGGGTTAGCGGTGGTTGTACCAGTGCTAACATACGTGCATGTCGTAGGGTTGGTCGGCTGTGTTAGTTGTTAGCTAGGTTAGTGCACCAGTCTAGTAGCAGTGGTTAGCTAGCTTAGTAGCATTGGTTGGTTGCCCCAGTGCTAACATATACGTCAGTCAATTCGCTAGATCAGGCTTAGTTCTAAGCTTACATACGCACATGTGTCTCTTCCTTTCCCTTGCAAAGTAGCTTAGTTAGGTTCAGAGTGTTTGGACCTTATATATTTGCATGTGTCCCTTCCTTTCCTTTTAGGGTAGCTTTTTAGTTAGGTCAGGGTTGGACCTGTGCGTATGTCTGTGCATTAGTTGATTGGGTGTTTTACCGTTATAAGTTAGTAGATTGGGTTAGCCAGTTAGCTTAGTTTACCGGGTTGGGTAGTTACAGTGCGTGTCTATGCATCTTTTAGTTTATTGACTGGGTTAGTACTGGGGCCTAAATTCCTATCAATCTTGTGAGGGCGGAATAGCCTCTCTCTGTGGCTCCGGTGTGAGCAGTTGTATCTGAGCGGCCCAGCTAAGCGTGTAACCTCCGACTGAATAGCATGTCCATTTTATCCATAAATAAAAAACAAGCTGTGTATTTTAACGTATGAATCATCCATCCACACAAAGAATACCCCGCCCACGCTAAGTAATATGCCATCCAAGCTCCACAATAATACAACGACTAGGAACACTAGCTAATCTCAGAACACCTATTCTAGGAACACGTACTAATGCTGGAACACCGCTTTCTTGGAACCATTGCTTATGTTGGAACATTACTTATTAGATAAAGAGCTTATGTCGGGAACAATAGCGCATGTCGGAACTGGACCATGTAGAGGAGCCAAAATAAGTTTGGATGACTCAACTCATTATGGTTGAAGATGTTGGAACACCACTCCTAGGAACACTCTGTAATTGCTCTTATCACCTATTGATTAAGATGTTAACCCTCCAAGATCAATAAATTAGCCGCCCGTACCTGTCCTTACTTGCTGTTGAGGAGCTGAAGGGACTGGGGTGATAGAATAAGGCAGGGACGGATCCATGTCCGACTAGGTGGAAGGTGCCCATATCCATATGTGTTTTTCGAACCTAAGTAAGCACTAGTAGCTCCGGTAAGCGAAGCAATCATGATCATTGCACCGGTTGCTTGATACGGCTATTGAGTTTATCCGACATAGACTTTGACACACGCAGCCTCACCCCCACAAGTGGGAACACTCCGAAGTTATAGTTTAATATGACTACTTGGAACACTACCAAATGCCAGAACTATTCGAGGCTAATCCACCAAGCTTCTTGGAACAACAGCATTTGTCGGAACAAAGCTTATAGCTACATTAGCAGATATCGGAACTGAGCTTATGGGAACAATAACTTATGTCGTAACACCTAAGCTAGGAACTGCATATGAGATTTCCTCATTGATGAGATATCAATGAACCAACCCCTCCCATCTGTTCATGAATAGCGCAATACGGGCCTCCTTGCTTTACAGGGCTCCCCATCTATCTAGTTTCGATGAGTAAAGTAGAAATAATTGGACCCAATAAATAAATATAGATAGATACGCATTGGTATGTATTCGAGCTATTGATAAGTCACTTGCTAAGGAAGGGTTCTTTCCGTTAGATCAGATACGGATATTGAAATTGCTAAGGTTGGATACGACCTATATTTGATGGGACTGGATTAGATTGCAGAATCAGATTGCCGAGTGGAGCTTGTTCAGTGAAGAGTTTGGATTGGGCTGTATGTAGATTGTGTTCCACAGATTTAGTACAATTTCCGCCCCTCGAAATACTGTCTTAAACGTCATAATCTCACTTGAGAAAAAATAGCTGTGGTGTTCTAATATAAGCATATGTTGCTATAAGCATCTCTAGTTGTTTCTACAAGTGCTGTTCCGCCATTAGCTAGTGTTCCTACTAGGTGCACTGTTGTTCCTATATTCTATGATGTTCATCGAAGTCTTGTCGTGCTCTCTACGTGGATCTGGATTAGAAACTGGTAGGACTGGGACTAGAACTGCTTTAGCTTTTCAACTGCTTGTAGATAAACTTCAATGGGTTCCACAACTAACTAAACTCAATCAACAAGTGTTGCTTCTAGGTAAACTTCAATAGGTTCCGGGCCGGTGTAACTGGGTCATCGATGAGTGCTTCAACAGGTGCTTCAATGGGATCTGGGTCTCGATCTAGCTCAAATGCTTCCTCCTTCCCTGTTGCCCTGTTGCTGGGGACTCTTTCAAAATCGGGGAAGACAATCAAGTCCACTTCCAAGCCAGTCGCCATCGGAAGCAGGAAAAAGTAACTCTCTGGAGAAGAAAACATTGAAGAAAGTATTTTGAAGAGGGAATCCTATGTTGAATAAGATGCAGCGGAATCTGGAGATTATGGGAAGGGTAATCCCAGGGAGACTGCCTCATGGGAGTTCAGGTTCTGCATGCCTTCCTTCGGGTGTCCTTTCCTGTGCTGCGGTGGCTCTTGTTCTTGGTGTTCCATCCGTATATCCATCCTTTCAAGCGAATGAGAGTATACGAACAATAGAGAAGAATCCGAGCGATCAAATGACTATGAAAGACGGGAGCTAAGCACGCAACAATCTCAAGAGTATATATCCCTCGCCCAAGTCCAGTAGCTTTGATTCCATTAATAGCAATAGGTATTTCACATACAAGGAAAGAGAATAGGCACCAATAATCCGAATCGTCATATAAGTCAGTAATCGAAGCAATCAGTAGAAAAGGAATCGGCAAACAAAGGCATTGGAAATCATACTTGGCACACCAGCCTTTTAGATTAGGGGTAATAGTTCTTTATATTAGAAATTACCATCATTAGGAAACCCGACATCGACCAAGCCTTCCTTACCTTCACTTTCCTTCTCTACGAGTTTCTACTACTAAGTAGCACTCTAGCTTGATGAACTGAACGAACAACGGTGGCTCCCTCCTTCTCATATTAGTAATTTTAATAGGAAAGACCCTTCCCCTTAATCCTTCGCTCAATCAATTCTCCTACCCCTAGCTTATTTCTGCCACCACACCATAAGATTTGCCTGCAGCCAAGCGCAAGGAAGGAGGATCGGGCATAGAGCTGCAAGGGAGAGTTCCGACAGAGCAAGCAAGGGAAGTAAGACATATTAACAGACAGGCACCTATAGACCGATGCCACAGATACTGATACTGATGACCGGGAAGACCGATTGAAAGGACAGTTGATACCGTTGACGAGAGATTCGCGGACAGGGAAAGAGATTAAAGACCGATACCAGATACGATAGAGAATTGAACTATTAAATAAAAGTAAGGACGGGAATCGATTCACTGAGCTAGCTAGCCTATCACTTTCTATTACCAGTACTAAAAGAAGAAGCAAGGCAAGGGGTGAAAGGAGGGACCAGGCAAGGGATAAACGAGATGCCGACCAGGAATGGCATTTGCCAGATATTTTTGCCAATTGACAGATGCAAGACAAGAGTGGATAGCGGTTGACCAGTTTGACCTGAAATGGTATTTCAAAGAAATTGAATGTTGATCAGGTATTGAATAAAGGAATAAGCCGCTCCCTCGTGTGACGCGGATACAGCTCTATATTTTAAAAAGAAGAACTCGAATCATGGTACTACACCGATCAGCCTTCCCAAACAGACCTTACAAATCAATTTTATTGATTGTGCACCGTGTGCCGCCAATGCTTGAACAAAAAAGGACTAGAGATGAGCTTTGACCGAAGACCGAGGAACTCCTTCTAAAAGCGCTCCTCTGCGTGCACTAGTGGATTTCCTGCCCCTCCAATTCCAACTACTTCGTCATGTGTTCGCTTAGCCGCCTCTCCGTATACCTCCCTTCTTGTATCTATTGTACTCCTCTCTCGCCTATTTTAGGCTTTGGAACGCCTGATTGCGGTTGCCATTCCTAGGCAAGGGAGAGCTGACCGGGGGCATACCTAACACAAAGAGAAAATTCTTTTGTGCGTGCCGATTGGAGAGATGTAACGCCAGCATCTATAAAATAAAAGAAGAAACGAGACCGGTGAGCCGTTGACCGGCGTACCGCATTTCCTGCACCGGACTCCTCCTTGTTATATTTGAATTCCTTTTTATAGCTTCGAAAGGCCTTTGTTCGCATTTTTAGGGCACCCTACATACTGGGCGATGTTCCTTAACATAGGGTCAACCTTCGGATAAAGCCTATGTACAGACCCTATTCATAAAATAACTCGAATCGTGTGTACCTTCCTATTTGTGTTGGTTTTCCACCTCCTCACCCTCTCTCCTATGCGTATGCTGCGGCTGCCACTCCTCTCTGTCTTTGCTCCTCAGCCCTGGATCGAACCTATAAGTTTTCTTTGCTAGCCTGAGTCCGTGATCTAATCTCATTAGCGGAATCTTGCTAGCCCCAATAAGCTTTTGCTTTGCCCCGACATCTGGAGATATCAGTATAGCTCTAGTGGGTGCTCCCTACCAGGGAACTTAAAAACTAGCACCGGGAAACGGACTGGCTCTCAAACACGCACAGATGCCGGATAAACAACTGGAACTGCGTCTGAGTCATCTGCTGAATAAACAGCTTAATTAACGACTGAATCTGCAGAACCTACTGAATCACCTACTGGATCGACTTCTAGCTATGCTATTGGCTATGCTTCTAGGTATCGATCTGGAAATGTAATTACGTCTGTGGAATGTACAAAAACCCGGAAAATGGATCCTGGTGTGCAAAATATTGGAACAAGTGGGGATGCTATCCCTGCTTCTGTTGCTACTATCTATGCTGGCGCTCCTGTTTTTTCTTATATCCTGACCCCGCCCGGAGGACTAGCCTTGCAATTGATGCTGCTGCTATCTTATGTCTATAGGGATGGGAGCAATGAATCTCAATTGCGTACCCCCGCCTCCATTCCTATCAGCTCTCTTATCTCCCTCCCTAAGCCGCTCTAACTGATCTGCTTCATCACTTCCTCTACGCTCGCTGCCCTGCCTTCTCAAACCCTACTACCTGCACCCTTCCTTCTATCATTTACGATGGATGCTCTGACACTCTAGTTCTAGTGGTATAGCCCAGCTCTACATAGCTCTGTAGTAGGGTTGGCTCCCCCGCCCCTAAGATTGTAATGAATAGGACTGCCTGTGAAATTAGCTAATTCCATTTCCGAAGCTTTCGGAGCAAATTAGGAGGGAAATAGCTCCAACATCTGGGTTCCCAAACTAGAGTAAGGTTAAATCGCTGATCCCTATGTTTTTCGGGTGTTTCTGAACTAGCCGGTGCTACTCCATGTTCTGTGTAAATGCGTAAGGTAAGATAAGAAGACAAGTATGGAACTCTTTTGAAAGAGAATCCCTGGTGTTTGGTCCAGGCAACAAGAAGTGGAGTTGGATAAGTTCCAATTGAATCTCACCTACCCCTTCCTGAATCTATGCAAGTATAAAAACCCGTAGTCAATTATGATCTTTAAGAAAAGAAGCACTTAAGGCAAAGGAAGAAGCTAAGGTAGCACTAGTTTTTATTGGTCCAGTCAATCCAGGTGAACCAGTTGGTTATGCAGTAGATCCAGAAGTAGATCCGGCAGCAGCGGAACCAATAGTAGTTTTCACATATATAATAGTCTGGTTCACATCTCACCCCGACCTAAAGACAGAGATCCCGAATAAAGCATTAAGAAGAGCTCGACTTACATTCCATAGTTGGGCTGGGTAGTTGGTGCGCTTATGTTATTGCTGTAAGTGTGTTTCCCATCTTGCTTGTGACTTTCCACCCATCTCGATATCCGAGAGCTCAATTCATGATGTCCCACCCTAAATAATAGTAGGGGCATCTAGAAGGTTGGTTAGTTGGTTGTGTGAAAGCGGCATCTATACTCCCCTGGTTCAGATAGACAACTGGTTGGTCCATCTAGGCTCCCCCAGTAGAGTAGTGTTTTTGAGCCCCCGGTTCAGATAGATTAATGGGTGTTCCATCTAGGTAGGCCCCCGGTTGTTAGAGAGCCGACTCCCCACATAAACTTTGCTTTTAGGGGGATAGTAGCCAAATTAGCCATAGCCTCCACGGGACAGTATTGCATGGCACAGGGCCGGGACGGCACAAGCATGGCACAGCATCGGACGGCTATGCACCGCACAGCATCCACCGGTATGGGACGGCACTGGACGGCAAGAAACTACCGGACCTGCGTGAATGAAACTACCTGACCAGATCTTAATTTCTCCATGTGTATGGCGTATGATCCTAAATGGGTGACTCATATATAAAGCAACATCATTGCATCCAGTCGATCCTCACTTTTTTTATATCGATCGTACCCCCCCCTAGTTTTAACAAAAAAGGCTCGTTTTTCAACATTTTTCATCCATGAATTATTAAGGAAAATGACCCTGCGCATATTATACGAGCATATTGCAAGCACAAATTTTGAACCCCCGGACGAGCTCAGTTGCACGTTTTTAATTGATCGATTCACGAGGGGAAATCGCTACAATATTTATACGTCATTACGGCGCACCCCTACTAGCTCATTATATCACATATTATATCACATATATACCTCCTACTATGGATATTTCCAATACTAAATATTCTATAGATAAGCAGGATCACCTAAAATGGGCATAGTTACACGCACGTATATATGCTATTCATAGATTTATTATTTATTTGTTACAATGGGCAAGTTAAACTTCTCCATGCAAGTTGATATATCAATGTGGTGATGATGTATTGATTCTAGAGAAAGGGCAGTTTATCCTAGTTATAAGGAGGAGGGTGGGAATGTTGTGACTTTCCATGGAAAGGACGTCTCAATGCGATATCTTATAGTAATTAGTACTAGCCCATATGGGGAAACTACTAGAGCTCTACTACTCGGAAGCTACTTATTACTACGGCAAAGGCAGGCGTTAAGGCCCATGCAGCTAATGAATGCAAAGACTAAGGCTTGTTATTAAGACTAAAGGATAGGGAAGACCAAGGGAAGAAATATAGACACCTGGGACTAATACCAGGTAAGGCTTTTATGATAAAGCCAAATAGGTCAGGCTAATTAATGTGGTACGGGCTTGACTCTATTCTAGCAGCAGAATTTGAAAGGAAAAGGGGATACTTCTCTTTCACTCCGGCACTAGAGGCAGGCCTTCGACTCATGGTTACTTGCTTGCGGGATCTTCTCTTTTGGCTCGAGGCGGAGGGGACATATAGGTGCAAAGACGTATCGATCAATTATCATGTATAGAAAGGCTAGGCACCTTATGGAACTTACCTTACCCTATGGAGAGACCCCTATGAGATACATGGAATACCGGCCTATTTCTTTTATATTTATTTTGACAAGAATGGAGAGGACATAAGAAGCCTTGTTCAGAGCCACAATGGTAAATATACGGGCTCGCTCCACCCTTGGGCTTGGGGGATCTCGCCCGCCCATTTACCGGAGAGGATAAAACAAGAATAACTTCTTCACTAGAGCAGCTCTATGATGGGTGGTCTATATATTTCTCTTTTTGGACGGACACATTATGGACTAGGCAACCTATAGGGTTGAGTTCACTCTATAGAGGGCTTACTCAGAAGCTAAGAGTATTAATACTCTGGGCCTACACCTCTATATAGCTCAGACAGTAAGGCAGCATGCATGGGAACTAAGAAATACCTTGAACTAATCAAGAGACCTACCGAACCTGCTGAGAGGCCATTGATAAATAAATGTCTGGTGGGTAATGTTGGAAAGAAAGTATTAGTATCTATATTGGGTAGTACTACAGAACAACGTCTTAATGCATGGACTGGACTAAGAATGGACTAAGAAGTATATTCCCCATTGTGGGACTTACTTATAAGACTAGTAAAGGGCAGTTTATCCTAGTTATAAGGAGGAAGGTTTCATTTTGTTGTACTTGCGCCATGGAAATGACGTATTGATGCACGTATTGTATAGTAATAGGTTTTTTTAGTAGTGACTTTCTATACAGCTCATAGTGGGAGACTCTACGCAGACTTCACAGCTAAGGCAGGAAGGGCAAGAAGACTAACTACTTTCCTGTCTATTGTAGCCCAGGTCGATGAGCCTTGGAATTGAGCTAGTGTATATCCAGATTTATTCTGATTTTCTTTTTATGCAAGTATCACATAGATATAAGTGAAATGCAACCAGTTGGACTCAATATTGAAAGAAAGCTTCTCTTTTTATTATTGCTTTCGGGTTTATTTAGCTACTACGGGTTAAACTACAAGTTGCACTAATTATAACTGACTGTCTTTATTAGAACTAACAATAATATTAAGAGACAGATCAAAAGGAGTTTTTGCTGAATGAAAACATAAAATGCGAAGATTTTCAATAATATATTCCACCAAAAGTAAGTATGAATGAGTGTAGTAAGGTCCAAAGGATGCGGTTAATTAAGTTCCTCCAAAAGCATAGGTTTCAAAGTATATTCCAACCTAAGGCAGTATGGCATCGGTTCCCAAGGAGGTTCCCCACCAAGACTGAGGTATGATGAAGGTCTAAAGGAAGATTGGAAGTCTGTTCCCAAGGCTAGTTCCAATGATTGCATTATATACGTGAATATCCCAAACACAATAAGCAAAGCACAACCCACCTCACTCGAACACTCGGGTTCTGTCTGCGACCTTCCAATGGCGAACAGAAAGGCGTATGTCAAGGGTAGGGCAAGGGGTAGGTCGGCAAGGGCAAGGGTAGGTAGGAAGTCAAGGTTCGTCGTTCAGAGGCAGTATGTCGTAGTTTCAGTATGTTCCCAGGGAGTATTTTGCTGAGGCGGTCCCAAGGCTGAGTGTAATTAGGGTGCGAAGGAGGTATGAGGCATAGTTTCCAAAGGCTAGTCCAAAGGCAGTTACCAAGGCAGATTATTTTTGAGGTTAGGTTTCGAGGTCAGTGTATAAGTGCAGGTCCGTTCATCCATTACCGGTCAGTGGGAACACATCATGCCAGTATCGTTGGTTCGTGGACTCGTTGCACCACCCGCCGCTTCTGTTTCCGCCCCCCCATCTCCCGTCATACTCACTGTGCTTGTTCCCCCACCACCAGCAGCACTTTGTTTCGCTGAGCTTCGATCAATCTTTCTTTCAAAGTTAAAGTATCGGTCGGCAAGGTGAGTGCGGTAGGGGTATGTTCATAGGCTGAGTGTAAGGAGGAAACCAAGGCGGCGTAGGTCTGAGTCTTAGGATAAAAAGGCTGATGAGGCGGTCCAAAGTAGGAGTGTAAGGATGTTCCCGAGGAGTAGGTCTGATGCATAGGTTACAAAGGAAAGTCCAAAGGCTGAGGTTAAGTCCCCGAGGATGAGGGCATAGGTAGTTTATAGAGTCTATTTTAGGGTTAATGACTAAAACAGCTGGATTTACAGGATTTACTGACTTGACTGGCTTGCTAGTGCCGTACCGTTAGCCATAGCAGTGGGCTGTTAGCCATATCAGTAAGCTGTAGCTTTCCGTGTGCCGTACTGTGCGGGGTTTTAAATACGCCACTAACTAAATCCAAGGCGATTGATCACTAAAGAGTCATTGTTAAGCCACCCACAAAAAGCAGAAGCTATTATTGCTTTATATACGTGAATACACATAAACACACAATAAGCTAAGCACTTCGCACTACTCCTTAACTTCTTCCATACCCATTGTCTGCTCCTCCGGGCCAGCAAGCATAAGTGTAAAAGAATCCAATCAGTATGGGTGTTTTGTTGACTTGGTGCACCTACCCACCACCTTCCTGGGCACATGGGATCGAAACAGGTAACTTCGAACAACTGGGCTTGGTGCTATGCGCTATTGGGAATGACAAAATCACAGACTAACCTAAAAAACAGGGCACGTGGTAATGAAACAGGCACTAACAACTACTCTTATCCGGTTTCCCGTACTGAACTGTTAACGCACGAAACTTCCTGTTGTGTACGGGGGATCAACTGGTCAAGAACTGGTCACACATGGACAATCATTTCTAGGGCACGGGGTATTGCAACTGGTGATTGAACTGAATGCGGTCGGATTGAATGTGTAATGCGGACTGGGAATCAGGATAACGCCTGTAATTTAATCTGGGTTTATCAGCGTGCATTATATACGTTAAAATGCTCCATTAGCATTCTTATTAGTGGTCTTAGTGTTGTTAGTGTCTGGTCCTATTAGCATATAGCTTAGGTCTTATTTATTGTACCTATCCTCCCTCTCTGCTCTAGTTGAATAGCAGTGGTGTCTGGTCCTATTAGCATTCTAGCTCAAGCTGTCTGACCCACACTAACTCCCATAGGGCTTCGCATAGTAGCATAGTCAAGATTTAGTAGCATAGTCAAGATTGATGGTCCCCTTTCTTTTCTCCCCTGCCCAGTTAATCGCTGACGCTTATGGCTCCCCTCCCTCGTAATCCTTCCTGGCTTCATCAATGGGTTGAGACTTCACCGACTAGGGTAAAGCGGTAAAAGTTTGGTAGAACAGGTGGCATGGCACCTCAAGAAGGTGTTTTTTCTTTTTATTAACTCTTAGTCCAAGCTTTAGGAGCAGCGCCATTTTAAATGGATGCTTATCTACAGCAGTTCCATTTAGTCATCAAATATAAGAAGGGAACTTAAAACCGTATGGCTTATCTTCTCAGTCGACCTCCTACTCAGGTGTTACAGATTTTGGCTGTGCAATGTGCTGCTTATGAGGATTGGAATCCTCTTTATGCTACCGACCCCTTCTTCGGCGAAATCTGGGCTGCGTTATACTAGACCATTATAGTAAACCAGACCCCCTTCTTGGATTACCACATTCAGGAGGGATGGTTATACAAGCTTAATCAGCTATGTGTTCCACCTACAGAGGATCATCTTATCTTTATTAGAGAGGCCCATGCCTCCTCTTATGGTGGCCACTTTGGCACGCTTAAGACAACTCAA
>Ga0233342_1000337_pt1 | contig 13313 bp, 7 predicted proteins | sample GEONDECOMP273_FD_180706 | JGI IMG/M metagenome (GOLD analysis project Ga0233342, IMG submission 180706) | Leaf litter microbial communities from Shasta-Trinity National Forest, California, United States - GEON-DECOMP-273 | ecosystem: Environmental > Terrestrial > Plant litter > Unclassified...
TAAGCCCCAGTTAATGAATCTATCCAGTCACTATCACCGCTAAGGTGTGACGCCGGCAGCCTTGAGCATATCCCCCCTAAGCGTAATTACGTATATAACGAGATAGATATATATCTCTTTCTTTGTATACAATATTATTTCTTCATTCGTATGTCGATCTCCTCAAATCGCACGATTAATTGGCTTTGAAAGGAAGAATAAATCTAGTTCACTTACCTATCCATGAAATCAATTCTTTGATAAATTCAGAGATTGCATAATTACATATTATGAAAGAATAAAAAGCCCTGAGCATCGGGAAATAAAGAGCTAACGTACCGGTTGGGAAGGAATATATAAGAAGAGGGGCTGCGGTAAAGTATCTTCGCACCTCTTATTTCATAGAGCGGCTCGTATTCTCGCTCCTTCGACGAACACCAAATCTTGCATAATTACATATAATAAAATTACATATAATAAAGTAATTAAAAATGAGCAGCCTATTAGTTACTCCCGCCGGATACCCACTTCGCGTAGAAGTATTTGGGGCAGCGGTTTATCTTAGACAGGTACTTCATAATCCTTAGCGATCTTCCAGTCATTATTTATATATGTAATTACGACGCGACGCTAGATTCGGTGTTCTAAGAATCGAAGGTTTCAACTCCGTACAGTAGTCTACTTGCACCGGTGACCCACCCGCCGTAGGGGTGCTGCTGGGCGGTGTTTGAACTAAACCCCCACGATGGTAAGACCCTGTGCACCTTTACTATAGCTTCGTTTTATATACGTAATTACAAAATGAAATAATTTATAAAATCATTGATTTCATCACTAGGTGCCTAAGCATAGCAATTTTAGGTACGGCGGAGTCGTGACTCGACCCTAACTTTACGTGAGTGAAACACTTCGTGTCCGGAACCGTTCACTTAACTTAATATATCCCGTTTATGATCTGAGTCAGATCAAGAGCATTATTATTATTCATTGTAAACAGGGTCGGAATCAGGAAGACGCCTGCCTGAATGACGAATAGTCATGCGAGTAGTATAGAAGCTGGAGCTAGAACTCAAGCCGCTTGATCCTGCGCCGCTGTAGTCTGCTGAACCGACGCCAGACCCATATCCAGACCCGTATCCTGCCGAGTCAAGGAGCGATTGATGTGGTCCTTTCTCCTGTCAGCCAGTGTTTATATGTGGGCTTTCCTTATAACTTCCTTCTATCAGCTCTTTTGTGACGGTTATTTGGTTATGTGTTAAGGGATCCTTCTCTCGTTTCGGGTATGATGTAAGGGTATCAATTGATGGGGAACATCTCTTCTCCTCTCATCCGGCCATTATTGATGCATCGCAGTAGTGTATGTAGGGCCATTGATTGATGTATAACTTGTGGCATCACTCGGCATCACTGATGTAGGTCCAGTGATTGATGTAGGTCCAGTGCTAGAGGTAGGGATGGCCAGTGATTGAGTAGTAAGGTCGGTAAGTTGTATGTCAAATGGTAGGTTGGTGGCAGGCTTGCCTGCTTCGTGTAAGGTTGGCATAGGCCCTGTTACTTCCGTCAGCTAGCAATAGAAAGATAGGCAGGCGTATCAGACCAGCTAGCGATAAATGCCAACTAAGTAGTAGGTAAGGTAAATAGAAATAACGTAATAGAAAGAAATAAGGAGGCTGATAGATGTAATTACTATTTTCTATCTAAAAGACTCTTTCCCATCTATATAATATATATATATATAATCAAATTCTGTATTATAAATACCTGGTGTGGTCTTTAAATAAAGGGCTCTGACCATTCAATAGATATTGTATAATGAATATACCCCTTCCTCCCTCCACCTACATTCTTATTTTCAAAGGAGGCAAGCACTATTATTACTTATATAACTTACAATCATTATATCCTTCCCCTCCCGGTGAGGTTGGGGACCACCCACACCTATGAAATACCACCATCACTTGCAGAATAAAAACCAAATAAAGCTACAGAGGCCTTGAACCAGTTGCAATTAGAGTAGCGGATCTAGTTACATAATCAGTTCCATTTCGAGATCTAGTATACTTAGCTTCACCCGCAACAGAACCACCAACATCCATATTTTTTAAGCACCACTAGTAGCTAGAGCAGCCGGGTAAAAGAGATGGCAACAGATAAAGAAGCAGCATCCGAGCTAGCCGCATACCTTCCAGTAGTTCGTTTACCCGGTCGAGACCTACCTAAAAGTAGCCTAGCAGATACATTTCTCTATCGAGTTACTTTTCCAGTCCCCCATATACAGAGTATGTTCGAGAGCCATAAGAAGCATAGCTAGATTCCTTCTTTTAATGGACCAATAAACAGATCCAATCTAAATTAAAGACCCAGATCAGACAGAGTAAAAGATGGCAGCAAAGCCCGCGGCATCTATTAATACCCCAGATCCCATTTGCCCGATCCCCTACTACTCGACCTTTTAAAGGGGAGAGGGGACACAAATTAGTTCACTCAGCGGTACATGGATGGATGCAAAAGCTGGACGATAGTACCGTACCTCAGGTCAATGGTAAAAAAGATTAATCATAGAATCATGGGGACAATACCCCTTTATGTGGGTGGGGAAATGAAAAGAAAGGCAGCAGGGGATTCTATGGGATAGTACCTTACTTTTAAGACGGAGGCAAGACCTTAAGACAACTATTAATGCATTTTGTACCGGCCAGGCACTAATTAGAATTTATCAACTACGGCCTTAGGAATTGGAATTGGAATAGACCTCAGATATTTTACTCTTTTAGGACCTCACACCCTTCCGGAGAAGTGTCTATCTATAGCTCTGTCCCCACATTAAAGCGGTATAGTTAACAGGTGTATAGATCTAAAGGCCCCACCCAAATATAATACTTAGTTGGTGGACAGTAATAAAGTGTAAGTTGTATCATGGCATCCCTCCAATGCCAATCCTGGGTCTATAGTTTTACCTAAGTGTATAATATATTCAAAGTAAGGATGAAATATGAGAAGTTTCCATGTACAATAAACGATGGGTATCCAAAAGAAAGTAGTCCTGTATACCGACCAAAGAAAGTAGGTGATAGCAATGCTGAAAGTGTCCACCCAAGCGTGTAATATATCAGAAATAAGGCAGTATGGACTAGGGCAGTTCCCGACGATCCAACCTGTCCAACCAACATTCATTCATAAAGTAGGCTTGTTTCTAAAGGTAATAAAAATTATCTAAGTGCTCGCCCACCAAAGCCCACCCATACAATTCTTTCTGTAGTTAAGGCTAAATCCAACCAACAGGGCTGGCTGTAACCACAACAGATGGGGCTAAGATGGATAAATAACATATATATATATAAAAGGCAATCAATAATATCTAAAGTGGCTCTTCCTTCGTCCGATCGATCCAGCAAGCAAGAAATACCCTACCCTCCAGCTTCCTGAAAAAGGATGGTTCCAGTCCCCATCCAAGAAACCTTATCACATTTTTCGGGGTCGGACAGGAAAGTATAAGCATGTGCGTGCTTGAGGGCAGGAGTTTTCGCGGGTTAAACTCCCCGTCATTTTAGTATATCTTGTGGGGGTGTGGTTTAACCTTGGCTATATATTATTTATGTGCATCTAGCACAGGAGGGAGTCAATGCCAACTATTAGTACCTTACACACATTCAATTATCGAGTCGCCTACTTACAAAAGCGAGTTCTGATCCGTAAATTGAAAAACCTTCTGAAATGTGATCTGTAAGTTTAATGAGATGTCTGCAATGTATGAATTTGTGGAGTGGGTGCACCTCCCGCTGGGCACTACCTAACCTACCGTGCCCTATGTCCGCTCTTTTCCGGACAGCAGCATAAGAAGATTCAGTTATATATCCGTGCCAACTTTTGTGAACTCAATCTTTACTCTAATCTGGTTCCACCCTGGCTCAATCAATATGCTCGTAAGGTAACATAATAACTCCCTCTCTTCATCGGGAACTTGGGAACTCCTCTCGCGTATGGCTCCAACTTGTTTAACATATCTATATAACGTGAGTTAACAGCTTGTCTCAATGTATTCTGATGGGGAACATGGGGGGACCATATGAGGCGGGCCAACAGACAGCAGAAACAAAACACATCAGCAGAAAAGGCATAATTTCCAGGATAACAAGGATCATTCCCAGAGCGGCATTTAAGATCATTTCCAGCAGCATAAGTTGAACAAGCATCATATCCAGTGACATAATAATTGGAACCGTAAGTAGGGCCAGCGTTCCCAGCATTAGTTGAACTGGCAGCACTATGACTAGCAATACCAGGGTCAAAAGTCCCAGCATAATAAGTTGAACCGGGATAATTCCCAGCATAAGTTCCCATAGCAGTTTCATAAGCAGTTCCCAGACCATCATAACCAGGAGAAGGGAAGAGGATAAGCCAGCATAATTAGAATCAGCATAATTCCCAGCATTTCCAGGATAAACAGTAGTCCCAAAACAAGCAGCAGCACAATTCTATGCACCTCCCATAAGAGATAACTCGTTGCCATATGTGTTGATGTTGTAGTCATCTAAATCTTTATTACATTACCCATCAGGCATTGATTTATCAATGGCCTCAGATTTGGGACAATATGACCTTTATATTATTATATTTCATTACCAAAACTATCTCTGAGATAATAAATATATAAACTTTTTGGAAATAATCCAGTGGGAATAGTGAAACACGGTGTCCTAATAAATAGTTACCCTGGCACCCTATCTTCCATTTGACATATTGAAAATATGGGAACGTGGAAAAAAATAAGAAGACGGGATGCCAATAGATACTTGAAAGGCCCTTGTCTACATATTTGCGGGGATTAGCTAATAGTGACGTCCAAATGCTGCTGGGAATGCTAGGAATGCCCGGCCCGTGTCCAAATAACCGTGAACAAATGATGATGGTAATCTGGGAATAAAGCTGACGGAAATAATGCCGGTTTTAATAATGATGATGGGGATTATGGCCTACTCCCGGTTCAATTGCTGGGAATGCTGTTGGGCCATTCCCCTACTTATTATATCCTACTCCTTCTACCCCTTGGAGCTTCCTTACCTCGTGGTTGGGCGGGCAGTTTTCAAATATATTTTAGGCTCAGAGTTGCTTAGGTAATTTCCTCCGTAACTCCGGTGTGTCATAGGATAAGTTATATTATTAAGCTAAGTAAATTAGTATGAACTCCTCCTGGGCCGGCCACCCTTGAACTAGTGACATTACGAGTTACTATATCCGCCCCCCACTTGAAAGGAGCAACTTTACTCAACAGGGGTTCATGCTGTTTTCCAAACCGTTCAGCCCGGGCGAGTATCCAAGTATCCCATTCCAGCTATGACTGGCATCAATTGAATTGAAACCTAGCATCGAATGATCTATTCTTGGCATTGAGTCCCGGCATCGATTTACTAAACACCTTGAGTACAGGCATCTAAACCTCCCTGGCTCTACTAGCGGGAAAGAGTTCTGGCATCGATTTAAACCTTAGATCGCCTTATTGGCCTATAATACTGCTGGCCATTGAGTAGCGTAATAATAGAACTATTGGTACTGCCCTACCTAAAACTATGTGTGCCCCGAATCTATGTGTGTGTATCAGTGTATGACATTAAGTCTATAACACTATGTGCTTCTGGTAGGAACTCCTGTTCCGTATAGGTAAGTCATGGTTATAGGTGAACGGACTTCATCTGTTGGATCTGAACTGAAGGGGTATTATGGCAAGAGTTTACGGCAAGAACGGGACCATCTCTCTCGTCAGGTGGGTCGATGACTGGCAACGGTGGGGATCTATTTGAGCGTGACCAATCAAGACATAAAAGCTATAGGATATTTGGTTGAGCAAATCAGCATCTATCGATAAGCCACATCTAAGCTCTGGGTATATCACGTATGTAACAACTTGTCTCTCTCTTGGGCCATGGGTTACTAAGTGCCATTAAAATAAAAGCAAAGATAAATCCGTTCACTGATCACCTATCCTGTGTCATCAACTGCAGCACATAACTAATGACGGACGGTATGCAACTAGAAGATATTCCGCGCCTGAAACTAAGTGGACACCGTTCGTTTATATGTGAGAAACTTAGATTCCTCTTACTTACGCGGTAATACACTTTGTTTGGATTGAGTCAGATGAAACCAAAAATCATTTTTTTATGGTAAACTACTCATCGAAAAAGACACGTATGATAATAACGTAAGTTAGGCCTTTTTTCCCCTTTCCTTATTAATTTGAGGACTTTTTTTTGTTTTTTTGTTTTTACGTTTCTAACCAGTTACTTATTGGGTGGGGCGCACCTAGGGGAAGTCCTTCCGGGTCCTCTCCCTACTGCGTCGGTCGAGTGGGTAAACTCCCTCAGTTTTTGCATCAATTTAACACATTTTTTTATATATTATTTTTAAAATGTATCTTACGTTAAAACACATCGGATAACTCAAATAGGGGGTTTTGGAGTCCAAGTCATATAATTTGTCTGGGTTCAAACTTTATGCGCCTGAATCTCTATACCTCCTTTATCCATAAGGGATCCTCACACTCTTATTACCTCTTTTTAGTATATTACTATACATATTCTATCTTTCCGATACCAACCCTGGTACTGCCCGATATTGCCCGGTACTGCCCACATCACGCTCCCATCAGACAGGAACGATAAAAAGTAAAGAAGGATTAGCACCGGTTGTTAATATTCTGTGGGGTATCGCCCCACATACCTACAGTAATCAGTTGTCATTCTCAGGCAAGCCGCGCATGCATGATATATTGTCGAATCAAATTAACATAAGTAATAATAGAATTTGGTATAGGCGCTGTATTTTATTCTCTAAACTCCTAAGGCAAGCTAGCGAACCTGGTTAGTCAATCAAGTAATCCTTACAAAGGCAGAGGAACCTTATCAAAGACAATCATTGGCTCATTAAAACATATTCATTCATTAACACTTATATGACCATCACTAATAGCTTTAAGCAATTTACCAAAATAATTTATCCAATATCTGGACATGCATAATATCCTCAATAAGGTGCCTTATTCATCCAAGCATAACCGATTGCACTGAAGTACAACTATTTTAAACTACTTATGCACTATTAGGAGTGTAAATAGGAGTTAGAAATAAAGTTTATAGCTTTTCGTTTAAGTGAAACTTGTATTTATGATGTCCCAATAGAGTTGCAGCAACTGAGTTCCCTTTCAAATTGGGTGCATGGGTCCACCTGGACCGAGTGCATCAACACACCACCTGAACACTGGAAGGCGCTAGCTCCAGTAGCTAAGCCGAGTTAGCGCAGTCGAGTATTACCAAGCAGCAGCCAGCCAACAAGTTTAGGAACTAAGATTAAACTACCGGGAAAGCGCGTAGGTAAACTCAAGCGACGTAAGCAGGAAGTAAGGAGTATTAGTCAAGGAGAAATAAAAGGACTCTAGTATAACATGCATATATTAAGATTATACATGTTCCCCAATGAGATCGCATATCTATTTTTGTTACTATATAATGTTTCTATCTTTACATGTTCCTATATGATGTCACCATAGATTATGGTTTTTACATCCTATTATACCGCCATAGAGATGTTGACACCCTACTAGCTGCTGGCTCTGCTGCCTCAGTATGCAAAGTGGGGGATTTAGTCCCAGTTTTAGGTGCACCAATTAACCTTACTTCTGGATTCACACAGTACATTGTTCCAGAGAATTAGAGTACCCCATGTTATAAACATACCCGAGTGAGGGGGGAACTTATCCACTGATAAGAGGCAAGTCCACCTGACGAGATAGGGTTTTCAACAAAATACGATAATGGCTCGACGTGTTGCTAGAGTTAGTTTAATAGCTCGTAGGTGGGGCAAAGAAATGGAAGTGGAAGTGGAACTTGATGGCTTGCTTTTTCAACTTGCCAGGATTAAGGAAAGCAGCCTGGGTTGGCCGAGAGGATATGGCCACGTTACCAACAGACGACGTTAGATTAATCATCAGTGTGCTGTGCCGTGTTGGTGACAGGTGTGCGGTTCAGGCCAGGGTTGTTTATGTGTTCAGATGTTAAGTTCGGTGCTTGGGTTTGTCGAGCGAAGCGTTCTGCCAAGGTATAAAGTCAGAAGGTTCAATAAGCGGGACTCGAACGCTGCTGGACGTCTGTCTATCCCTAGCCGCTCCGTTCTGACCAGGTCTCTATCTGTTGGCTGTAAAGAGTAAAAGCCTCCCCCCGCCGTAAAAGTCGTAATAGGTCTAAAAGCTAGGTCCTCCCACTTTTCCTAAAATGATCTGGTAGGCACGCAACATAACACCTTTTTCCCCCATGTGAACAACACGAACTTAACGGGACAATGTGGACTACCTGCTGTAACAACTAGACATAACGAGATAGAGACATGGTTTTAATATACGTTTATTAACAGTGCGTGTCAACTCTTGATTTGATTGTGGGCTTGCTAGACTGACTGGATTGCGGGCAAAAGGAAAGGGCAGCTGCTTCCCATATTTTGCGGGCTTTACAAACAAACACGGACGAATCTTGCTGGAAGAGGAAATATACTCAACCCAGGCGGGATAAGAACGAGATAAGAATACGAACCGGCAGGATGCAGATTTTTTACGTTATATATTCGCTAAATTCTTTAATGACCCTATTATTAATCTTAGCCTCTCTTTGATAGAAGCTATATTTAACTTATTTCCGGAGGCCCCCTCGATCGGGAGATCAGCAATTGGGCAGTAAAAAAAAACCATGTTCCGTGATACCAGTTCTCCATGCCCCATCCATGCCGTGTTGGTTCAATATATCCCGTATCGTGTCAACAGGGGGGGATTTGTAATGATAACTGTGGACTTTCGGTTTCACAGCTCGCTTTTGTTAACTGGGGCTTGAGTGAGGTGAACAGCATCAGGTATAACTGGGCTTGATGGAGCCAGTGACTTTCGGTGTAGCACTGTGGCACGATGGGGTATTACTTTGTTTCCCTCCCTTATTGGGTTTGGTTAAATGGGGTTTTTTAATGATTGAAGGTGTCCTTCTCTTTTATCGCCTGGGGTACCCTTTAGATCGTCCAGTGATGATTACCTATCTATTGCATGGGTGGATATGGCTTCTCTATGCAATGATCGGCTTACAATGACTGGCTATAAACTCACCTCCTGTCAATGATACTGGCTATCGTCAACCACAGGCTCTCCTCGGTGACCACAGGCTGCTATGACCTATTATCTATGCTCTACACTATTTGCTGACCGGACTATGACCGACCACTGGCTCTGACCACTTGTTATTGATTGGCTTCCTATGACTACTGGTTGGCTACGCTGGACTATTTGTAAACAGCTGTTGGGGATATAACGTCTGTTGGGAACATGGGGCACGCGGCATAACAGCAAACATAGAGGCCATGGCTGATTGGAATGACCCTGGTTCAATTGCTTGTGCTGCTGATAAGAATGATGATGCTGTTCCAAATGGTGCTTCTGAAACTGGTGTTGATGAGGATGCTTGGGCTGGTTCCTTTTGCTTGCTGGGAATTCTTATGCTTTTACTGCTGGTCGTGTGGAACTGCTTGTATGGGAGGAAATAATCTTATTCAACTGCTATGAATGCTGCTCTTTCTGTTTATGGAGATTATTCTGGAAATGCTGATGCTAATGCTGCTTCTTCAACCGCTCTTGGTACTACTGTTCTTGGAACTGCTGGTTGTGTTTTTACTGGTCGTTCTGCTTGGAATTATGCTCCTTCAACTGGTAATGCTGGTTTTTTTTCTGCTTATGCTTATTTGATTGATCCGGGAACTAGTAATAGGAATAATATTGGAACTGCTACGGGAACAGGAATACTGCCTGTTCAACTGGGGATGCTAGGAATGATGCTTTTTATGGTGTTGTTTGTGCTACTCTACTTATTGTGAAGCATCACTAGTTGTTTAACCGACAGCATTACAGGTATCAGCAGAAATGGAATTATTGAAATAAACAGCGCCAGTTGAACTAGCATTTCCGGGGTCATTTCCAGCGGCATAATTTGAACCGCAGTGCCAGAGCGCTATGTCTTATTCCCAAGAGTATACAAGCGCTTTCAAGGGATTGGCTATGATTTGGGGCTTTAACCAAGCCCGCTGCTATCTATCTGTTTAAAAGCTTCTGTGAAAAGGAAGGGAGGTCTCCAGGGTAACAATTAATGTGGTGCCAGGCTCAAGGGGTAGGGGATTTATAGGGATATGCTGCCATCAAGCGATATGGCTAAGGGTCTACCCAGCCAGTGGGAAAAAGGTTCCCCCCCATCAAGGGAATAGGCTAAAGGTAAAGGGCTTTAAATAAAGGTAGATATAATGGTATGTGGAAGGTTCAATCAAACCAGCTCAAGGATAATGGGTGCATATGTCCTTGCCTGCTTTTTTTTATCTGTGTTGTGTTTTGTGTCCGAACCACACGTTCGTTGTTTATTAGTCCTGTTAAATTGATGCAAAAAAAGCTGAAGGGGAAAAAGTAACAAATTAGTAGATAAGGGCTAGCTCTGATGCGTGGTGTATTGCTAGGTACCAATTTAGTATTGGGGTTGTATTTAATTCTAAATCCTAACCCAGGGAGTGTAGGTAGCGTGAAAATGGTTAAGCGGTGCTAGTTCTGAATCGGGCGTGATGCAGGGCAGCGGGTAGTAGCAGGAGTAGGGTCAATAGTAATGCGTATGCGCAGTTAAAGATGGGTAATTGCAAGGGTAACTATTCTGTAGCGGGCAACCGTCCACCGAGGGGGAAGGTTCCAACAGTGCTTTTAGGAGCAGTAGCCCTTACCAAAAGCAAGCAATATGGATCCATTATCCCTTCTCTTATATATAAATCAAACCAAGTATGTGTAACCTAATTTGTGTAACCAAGCTATTTAAACAGAGTTCCTCTTTCTTTTTTTAAATAAACCGAGTCTAATAGTTTCTAAATTGGAACTACTAACTACTGACTGGGTGCACTAAAAAGCTAGTCTGGCAATAGGAAGGAGTTATAGATGGGTCATCCAACCCTCGTAACAAGAGGTTTCATTGATACTTTTATTGGTAATGGCCTGCTCTTATTGGCCTGCTGAATGCTTCCCATATGAGAAGTGGTTTTTGTTGGAGCCTGCACTTAAGAAAGAAAGGGGATCCTCTTATAATTGCTGAAATATATATATATATTTCTTAGCAAGGGCTAATTTAACCAAGGGCAAAGTTAAACTTATATGTGGCTCATATGTATTATAATTTATGTCTATATTATGATATCTCTAAATTTCAATTGGATCTTGTATTATTCCCCACCTGATTCCTCATTGGATCACTTAGGAGTAATAATACTACCCTCGAGGTCACTAGTACCAAGCCTTACTACAAGCCCATAGAGGTATTGGATTTGTCCCATTTCAATAGGGTAAAATAAAGGTGGCATATCCAGTAGATTCAACAGCAGCAGATCCAGTAACTGACTTGTCTGGTAGTTATTTCTATACAGCTTAAGACGATCTTCCACTCCAATGGGGACTCTCTTAAGGCTAGTTTATTCTATTTACTTTATTTTATCTTATCTTTCGTCGGTGCAATATAACCATTAAGCTCTGAATTCCCACTCCCGGGCCTTCTATTTATACTTTAGCTAGCTCTCTTATTTATGATAATATCACTATATCTAGCTTATTCTTACACCTCATAGAGCTATCATTTTGCTTATATTATGCTTTGTTTTTTCCTATCTTAGTTCTTTCGTGGGGGCCCTACCCTATCTCCTTTTGCTAGCTATTGACCCTGCCTCTTTCCCAATTTATTTTACTACCTTGCTCTGATTTGGAGAGGCGGCGATGTCGGAGATGCGATTCGGAGATTCAATTTGAGGTATGGCAGGGCTTTCTAAAAGGGAAGAAAGGAAGCCCCAAGGAGAAGATAGAGCCCTCGGAAACCAGCATGTGCAACCCATAGCTGTAAAGTTGCCCCTGTAAAGTTGATATGTATCAGATACCAGGGTATAGGATAAACCCCATTGCCAGTAATTTGAACATCCGAAGGAAAGATCCTTATTAATTATGCTTGCCTTATGACTTGACACTTCTAAGCACCAGAGAGAGGCACAGGTTAAGTGATTTGATCCAACTCCTCATAAAATAACTTACGAATGGGATAGGAGTAGCAGCAGTAGTTGCATTTGAGCCGATTGACCGAGTCTAAGAAGCACTTCACCTTGATCCATAGCCGCCAGTCGCAGATCCACTTGATCTAGTCGTTGATACTTAATTGGGTCACCCAGAACCAGAACGCTATAGTTTCGTATGTATGTATTGTTGCTTAGCGAGTCGAAGTCCCGGTCTGGCTTTTCTGCCATCACCTTGTCCGGATCGAAACCCAGAGCCAGTACTGTAGCGGGGTAGTCATTCAAGGGTTTAACCTTGTATAGGTCATGGAGTTTTGGGTATGCTCCAGTGAGCGGTTAGGGCTGCTAGTAGGGAGACTTGGACTGATGCTAGGGGGACTTGGGCTGGTTGATAGAAGGGCTGGCTTATCTAGGTAGCTTTCTTCTCATGGTAGCTTTCTTGGCTGTTAATAGCTTTCTTGGCGGTTAATAGCTTTAGTCTCATCTCCTATCCCTAGAACTTTGAGGTTAGCTGGGGATCGTTGGGACTGTCAGAATCCCCGTATTTTAGGCAGCTTTTGCATTTTAACTACCTACCAAGCAAGCTATTCTCTACTTCAGTGCCAGTTCCAATGCAATTGAAGCTCTTGTCTCCCTTCCTCTTTTCTTCCTTGATCCCACCCAGAAATTAGCTCTTGATTTATTTATCTCCCTTAGTAACTTCTCCAATAAGCAGCAAGCTATCTTCCCTCTGGAGTATTAAGCTTTCCTTTGTTCAGGGCCTATAGTTCCAGACCTACAGGCCCAGTAGTCCCCTCTTTACTATTGTCCTTTGATCCCCTTCTTACCAAAGCGTTCCAGGTCTTGGCCTGCCTTCCTTTTGGAATGCTTGTTGTAGCGCTGCTGCTAGGAAGGCTGCTGGGATTCCCAGTTTACAAATTATGATGCTTGGAATGATCCTGCTTGGCCTGGCTCTGCTGGTTATAATGACGCTGGGGATACTAATGGGGTTGCTGGTCGTTCTTATGCTTGGAATGCTGCTCCTTACAATGCTCATTGGCATGCTCTCGGGAAGAATGATGCCGGCGGTTCCTATTTTTCCGCTGGGAATCCCGTTTCAACTCTTCTGCCTGCCTTAGCTGACTCAAGCAAATAAGGTATGTCTTGCCTGTCTTAGATAGAATCAGAATCTTCTCTTAGTCCAGTTCCCTTCCAAGCCAAGACTCTATTTTCTTTCTTAGTGCATTACTCCCGTA
>Ga0233342_1000338_pt1 | contig 13276 bp, 11 predicted proteins | sample GEONDECOMP273_FD_180706 | JGI IMG/M metagenome (GOLD analysis project Ga0233342, IMG submission 180706) | Leaf litter microbial communities from Shasta-Trinity National Forest, California, United States - GEON-DECOMP-273 | ecosystem: Environmental > Terrestrial > Plant litter > Unclassified...
ACCCAAGCCGGCCGGTGGTAAGATCCTAAAAGTGAAAGTAAGCAAGCTCAAGGGGCAAGGTAAAAAGTCCAGGTTGGTAACAGTCGACTGAAGGTAATGGCAAGTAGGGTAAAGGGTAAATCAATGTTCTGCTGACCCCCACCCACCCCAATCTAATCAGTTCTGGCTGTAATGAATCCATAGGGCAGTTCCGATCCGACGATCCCACAACTGAGCGGTCTAACATAAAGTAAAGCAAGTAGGAGGCAGAGGACTAGCAGCAAAGGTCTAAGTCACTCCCCCATGTGCTGAGCCCCATTCGATCTCATAAGTTCAGTATTTCCAAAGGCAGTTCTGAGGATAAGATAATCCCACCACGCCATGATAGGTTGTTCATGTGCCGCTGACATAAGCATCTAAAGGTCCTCCCTCCTAGCAATGATGTCTGAACGCCCGTCAAAAAGTGCTGCTCTATGTGGAAGCTCTTCCATCCGATCGATCTCGTCCAATGCTATATAAGTTTAGGGCATTACAAAGTAGTATAAGTGAGGCAGGCAGTATGTCTAGGTGGGTAAATATAAAAGAAGTAACAGGTACTAACATTCAAGCATCTCCTAGCAATGCTGGTTGTTTCTTATCCCAGCCCGCAGCAGCTGGGGGGGTTCAATTTCTTATCCAGTAATGATCACGTAAGTAAATCCGCGATTTTGTATTCTGTTCCTAATCCTATTCCGGATTCGACCAGCAGCCGTCCATGTTCATAAAGCCTCGAAGCAAGCAGCCGGCCGGGGGTTCCTCGAGCCATAAAGCAATCCCCATAAAGTTCATCATCGTCAGTTCGGAAGAGATAGACGTACAGCAATATAAAATATATCAGTAAGTCTATAAAAGGTAAGGCAAGCAGCAAGAGTTCGATATTGGATCTCCGGTTCGGTTGCGAGTTCGAAGAAGGCAGGTATTGAGTTACAAGATGAGGGCGATTATCCAAGCGGTAGAAGGCAGGCAGATTAACATCATCAATCATGAGTTCTCCCTGATCTGCATCAGGTGTGGCGGCGTATCAGGCAGAGCTTATTCATCAATCACTTAAATACTCGCGTAGGAGCTAGCCTATCTAAACAAAAAAACTACCTTTCCTGAGGGGTTGTGAGGCGGGAACAACCACATTAGGACGTATTACCTTTAAGGAGAGGTATCTACTATATATACGGATATATAGGGCAATGAAGTACCCTTCGGCCATGATCTGGTCGGTATGGACTTACTATCCGGAACAATGCTGTGGGTAAGCGGATATTACCTGCCGCTACGCGTGATATGGCTGGCTGGCTTTGGGTGAGTGGACCTGAGCGACACCGCTGTGTGTGCCCTGATCTGCAACAAGTGTAGCATAATTATTTTTTCCCTATCCTGAGCAGATAACAGGAGGCAGGCAGATCACATCCTGAGTTATACCTCATATGCTACAGGTGACAGGAGGCAGCAGAGAATAGGAGTAATCATCGCTATAGGTGTGCTCGGTCTCTTCCCCTGTGATTTATAATAGGTGTAGTCTTTTTCCTGCCCCTTACTTTATTTTATATATGTATCCATTTGTGATGCCCATGTGCCTTTGTCCGTATTGGGTAAAATTCCATAGGTGTTAGGTGTTTAGACAGTATACAGAGGGAGGCGACGGGTGAACAAGCGCCTCGACCTAACGGATTGCGATTCCCCAACGGTGCCTAACGGATACAAAGCTAGTTTAGTGACTTAGAAGACTCGGAAGACTAGAGATAGGGAGAGATCCCATCGTATAAGGCGGATTATAATGACAAGGCAGATCGGATAAGGAGTTAGCTCAGTTGGGTTGGACTCATTCATTATAAGACCTGGAAGACAAGGAAAGGTCCTCAGGGGGAGGGGATAGAGCCATTCAGAAAGAGAAGATAGATACTTCCTAACCTGACGAGGAGGATGCATCAATTACATACCCATGGAACCCATCACCACAGAATATCCAATAGAAAAGTCCCCTCTTTTGCTTCTTAATGCTCTCAGCCATCGACTTGCCTCAATAGAAATGCACGAAAGAGACCGCCTAGAAGGATTAGAGCGTTAGGTGCTATAGGTCTTCTTAAAGTCCCCTCTTTTGCTGATAGGGCTTCTGTAAGGCCTCTATAGGAGCCTCAGAATAGACTTAAGGTGTTAAAGGTTATTATCCATTACCCTTCGGCGGCGGCTTCAGCGGCTTCTTATCCGTAAGCAAGCAACATTGTTTAGGGCTATATGATGATAGAGAGTAGCGCGGTTATACTCTTATTTTTTTACCATATTATTCCACTTGCCTCGTCTAATTCTTCCAATGTTATTGATTGGGATGGGAGGAAAGGTAAGGAAAAAACGATGTGCTGTGCTAGCGCCTCCGCCCTAAGCCACATCCGTGGGCAAGGCTCCTGCGGAAGCTTGCCATCCCCTAAAAAGGAAAAAGAAGAAACAGATAAAAGCCCGTAGTAAATCATATATCATACTCTCTTAATCAAACTAGAGCATGAGGTCTGGACTTGTCTATGAAAATGAGGAATGAAATTGCTCGACCAACCATCCATCCAACCTACCATACGATCTCACACCCTCAGCAGGCAGGGCACTTCTTCACGTCTTCACTTGTAATCCTTATCCCCCTATACATACAGGCAGGGTGGGTACCCATTCTTCTACTACCATCCGACATCCCACTTCTGCTCCTATTGCTCTAGCTCTAGATCCTATTGAGGGTAGAATTATATCTTTTTCATTAAGTTGGTCCAGCAGCTGTTCCAGGTCCAGTACAAAGCCCAAGAAAGAAAATCTATCCAGTCAGGTCAGGTTAGGTGCGGGGGTAGGTAGGCTAATTATAGAATAAAGCCGGGCAATATATATGGGGAGGACAGCAAGGTTGGAAGATAGGCTAGATAGGGACGGTGGACTAGGCAAGCGAGATGGATAGATGGATAGGCAAGCTAGGCAAGAGATAGACGAGATAGATAGGGAATAAAGCCTTTTGGTAAGCAGTCATCTACTCAGATATGTGGAAGTGGAAATAGCTTTAGTTAGGGGGAGTTTACAGATTGATGGAAATTGAGGGAAGTGCTTTAGGGAAATAGTTATAGTTGACTGATTGAAAGAAAGCCGATAACAAGAGATCTCTCTGAAACTTAGAGAATGAGCATTTTTCCTTATAATGAAATTAGGGGCCGAAAAAGAAGTAATTTGGGAGATCGAGAGAACGAACGGAAAATAAGATTCCTTATTGGGAGGGCGAGGACAAAGCCAAAGTCATGATAATGAAAGCAATGGTCAACAGCACCAGCTTCAGAATCTGTACCAGAATAAGAATTAGACCAGAGATCGAGGAGGATCTCACAGAAGTCGAAAAATCACAGGTTTCATATCTAGCATTCGAAGGTTAAATCTAGCAAGGTTCTCAACAGGGGAGCAGAGATTCTCTCTCGGGAAGGGTTTCAAGAGTAAGGGAGAAGCAAGAGTAAATCAATTAATATTATAAAAAATATCGATAAGCTTTGAATATAGAGTTCGATAAGCCAAATCCTTTAAGCGGGTGGTGTTTGGGAACCTAATTCGTGTCTACGGGGTTGCTAATAGCCAGCGAAACTTCATAACTCAAAATATCCTTCCTCTCCAGTTCAAGTTCTATAGATAGAAAAGCATGTAAGTAAGTCAAAGTGGTAAGGTCGGTATCTACAGGTAAGTCAGTTCTTTGTAGGTCCCCGATCCATTGAGCATCTAAAGGGGAGATTCATTTCTATAGAGCATAAAGGGCAGTGGGGATATTATTGGTAATTTGTGTGAGTAAATGGAAAATTCTAACGAGCTCCTCTCAAAGGCAGTAGAAGGTAAGATTGATCAGTCTCTCGTATAGAGGTGGAAAGGTAAGTTGTTAGGTGGTTGGTCCCCCATAAAAGCAAGAGTGAAGTTCATTATTGTATCTATAGCTTTTTTGTTCAAGGGCAGCAGTGACTTATGGGGTCATGTGTTGAAGTCAAATCTATGGATAAGCTTTCTGTCTCCTATCTAATCTTTCCCCCCCTAGTCTTGCTGCCTTTCCTCGGGTTAATGGGAGAACCGCACTTACCTTACTTGCCTGCCTGCCTGCCTGCCTTTGTTGTGTTCCCGTTCCCCCCATGGAAACCCATATTGATGAACAAAAATTAGTTCTGGCAGTAGGCAACGATGAGTAACAGATAATCTAAGTTCATAAAGTGTGTCTCCAGCTCGGTTTTGTGCCTATCTCCAAGATCTTTCCCCATAAAAAATATCCCCAGCCGAGGGATTCATTGATTGAGCGAAGGCCCATCTTTGTTCCCCAGTGTTCAAAACCACATTCATTTCTGTCTTTCTTTCACAAGCAAAGTGCTTTGTCCCGCCTTAACCTATGACTGTTCTGCCTAATATAACCTTCCTTTTATCCTTCATGCCTCATAGCTCTATGCCCGCCCCACCTTGTCTTTATTAATGTCCCACCCCCAATTGCTAGGGCCAGGTTAATGGATATAATTTCCCAGTCGATAAGGTAGGCTTTGTCTCCACTTTTTATCTGTGGATGGCAGGCTGGGAGCGCTTTCACATCCCCTTCTAAGTCAGTATTTGGATGCGTGCACTTAAAAATGCCTTTCTAAGAGTAAGTAATTGGATTCGAGCGGTTCCAGGTTCGATATTGCAACGATATGGCAGGTTCTCGGAAGGGAGCTTCAATTCTCGGGAGGTTATAAAGAGTAAGCGAGAAGCAAGATTCAAAATATTTCTCTTATAAATAAGATCGATACTCGATTTCAGATTTGGACCTCTCTTCAGGTAGAGATATTAGCCAATCCATGCAATGCCAAGCGGTAAAATAATAATATCATATATATATAGCATAGCATTCATTCTTGGGCGTACGTAAAAGTAGATTTATAGGGAGTTTAAGTCACTGTTTCTAAGATAAGCCTAATTCTCTTTCCCTTTAATCGAGAATAAAATTTAGAAGCTTCCCTCTCAAATTCCCTATTTCAGGCGGTATAAGGTCAGTGATAAGCCTCTGTCCTTCCTCAAAGCATATCCGTAGTACTACTCCAGCCTCTGTCTGTCTGTGTCTGTCTGTCTTTGTGGTTCCGCGGGTTCGGTCGGTAAAGCCCCTGCAATAGTGTTGGTAAGCCAGCATCATACAATAGATGCGGTTTTTGTACCACCCATACTTTTGTTGCTAAGCCTGTCCGTTATTACTATTCATTATAACGCGATATGCAGAAATTGGTTATTGAGCCGCTAAAAACATAACATATATCACCCGCTAACTAGATATGCTGCTAGGAAAGCTAGAGATTCCACCCGATACTATTTATGGGAGTGAGCAAGCCTACCCCTTTTATGTTTGATCAATACAAAACCATAGAGAAAGCTGTGCTCAGTTGTTTTTATAAGCCTACCCATACATTTTTATTCTATTTAAGGAAATGCAGAGAAATAAGCTGGGAGAAAGCTAATTCTCCACCTGCCTTTTTTTGTTTTGCTTCCATAACCTACCCCGATTCGCTATGGTAAAGTTTATACCTCGATCCGAGATATAAATTACACCTGTTTCTAGGCGCTTTTTTCTTTCACTCCTTGGAATCAAGACCTACTTAGTAGGTATTATAACAGATAAAGTTCTAGATAGCCGTGTAGCCGGTGTAACGCATGACGCTATAGATGGCCGAGTGGGAAGTATATCCCTCCCGATACGAAGGATCGTTAGATCGGGTTGCCTAGGCTAGGGTTTCTAACCAATGGGATTGGGTACATAAAATTGGTAAAATAAGGCTTAATATGTGAACTGCAAGCAAGCGTAAGGGGGTATTGGTCCCATAAGGCATAATGACGTAAGGTAATAATTTCCAGGTGGTGGTAATGGGTAAGGAAGCGTAATCAAGGAACAAATAGTTAATGGCTCCGGTTATAGGCGTATAGGGGGTAATACTAAGGCCTTTGGGTTTTTGGCGGGTTAAGTGAAGTAAGGTAGACCCCATTGTTCCGTCCCGTTGAGTAAGGTCCAAGAGGGCTACTAAGTATTCACTGTGTTCCGTATCGTTAAGGGCAAGAGGGCTATAAGTAAGACCGTTGTTCTGTCCCGTTGAGTTAAAGGGGAAAGGCCATTGATCCGTCCGTCCGTCCGTTGGTAACGGGGATGTCTTTGAATGTCTCCTCTTAACCTGTCCTGGTTTAATGAATCTACCTCACCTACTGTATGAATCATATATAAACAAGTTGTCACCTCTTTCTTTCTTTTGTTTTTACGTCCGAGTAAGCAAAGGTAATGTATAAGGTAACCGGTTGAGATCCCTCCCCCTAGACCAAGAGCCAGGGAAGGAGCCCATATATATTCCTTTCTTTTTATTAAGGATTCTAATGTCCATCCATTCCTGCATGAGCCCCAGGTAAAAGCATGTCTTTCATTGTTGGTCCATTCATTTTTCATCGTGGGGTAGGTAGACACGTTCCTTTCAGTCGTGGTCCTTTCATTCATCATCGTGGTTAGGTATACACTTTCCTTTCATTGTTGGTTGGTCCACCCAGTCCATTAAATCATCTCCGTAGGTAGGTTGACACTTTATTTATTTCTGTCTTTCTTATCCATCCGTTTGAGCTGGAATTATAGATGAGGTAGAGGGTGTTTTGGTATGTGGATATAATGTTTATTCGGGCCCTAGTCTAGTATATTAAGGTTAAAAGAACTTCAATCCTATGTTGAACGAACTGTCTGCGGGGACCTGCGGCTGTCATAAAGTAGGTGGGCAAGGTGGTTTCATAGGGAAGTTTAGTTCTTAGTTAGGGTATGTATAGGTGAGGTAATAGATTTTATGGTAAATGGGTTCTTAATTAAAAAATTATTAATTGCTATTATATATACATGAAAACGCGAAAAGCTCATAACGCGCACACTTCTCTCTTTTTACAAACTGGGTATTAGTTATGTTTGAACATATATAATAGACTTAACACGGTTGTCTCGCTCTATAACGATCCCTCCTTTGCAGCATATGAAAACCCCTCCCTCTTTCTGTCAAAATAACTGGCCATAAGCTAAAGAACCCGGCCATAAAAGCCTTTTCTATTGTTGTTGGTGCACCTAACATTATGAATTTACCCGCCCGCCTAATGCAATAGAGGAAGCATCTACATGGAAATGAAACATCTTTTTCCAGTAAGGGAAAACTAAAATAGGCACAGTAACCATCTTATCCTTCAGAGTATCTAAACTCTTCTGACATTCTTTATTCAATTGATACTTCGCATCTTTCTTTAGTAACTTCTCCATAGGCGCAGTAATCTGAGCATAGCCCTTTATCAATTTACTGTAATAACCTGTATGCCCAAGTGTAGTGCGCAGCTGTCTAACGGAATTTGGAGGTGGCAGGTTTACTATAATGGCTATCTTGGCTGAATCAACCATCAGTCCCTGCTTACACACTATATGGCCCAACAATATATCATAGGGGAAACAGAAAATACACTTATTTAAGTTCAAAGAGATCTGATCTTTTCTACATGTGTCTAAAATCATCCTTAAATTCCCTATATGCTTCTTCAACAACCCCAAAACTGCCCAATCATAAAAATACACTTCCAATAATTTCTTCATAAATTCTTGAAAAGCTGCCACTACTACCCTGGAAAATCTTGCTGGAGCATTCTTTAACCCAAAAGGCACAACTGTGTACTGAAATGATCCCCATTCTGTAGCAAAAGTAGTCTTATGCCTATCTTCCTTAGCAATTCTTATCTTATGGTAGCAATAAAATCCATCTGTAAATGAGTATGCTTCTTGTCCTCCTACATTATCCAAGACCTCATTCATATGGAAAAGGGGTAGTAAATGGGTCATGGACAGAGGCATCATTCAACTTCCTAAGGTCCACACAAATACTAATCTCACCTTTGGCCTTTTTATCCTGTACCACCATAGGGCTTATCCAATCTGACTTCTCTACAGGCTAAATAATTACTGCGTCCAACATTTGATCTAACTCTGCTTTCACTTTTTATTTCTCTTTTGGATTCAACCTATATGGTCGCTGCTTCACAGGCTTCGCATCAGGCTTTAGAGGGACACCTAGATCTCCTACAATACCTTTCAACTAAAAAAACCTTGTAGGGAACAAATCCTGATACTCATGTAAGAGATTTGCAATCTGACTAACTGTTTCCTCATCCCAGTAGTCTCCAATGGATGCAAACTTCGGTTGGTCTTCTGTCCCAATGTTCCTTTTTATGGTCTTAATCAGGTTACTAATGTCAGGGATTGAAAGCTCAGGCCCCTGAACTTCGCGTATGCCCTCAGATTCTGGTATATTTAAGGTCACGAGGATCTTCGTCCTCATATACTGCGAAGTTATAACACTCCAAAGCATGCTCCATCTGGATTGCCCAGTCCGAAAAACTGTAAACAGGTAATGTTACATCATCAAATATCTTCTTCTTAGACCACGACCATCAGCCATCATCATAAAGCGTCGATATCGGCACACCATCAATGCACAGTTCAGTGCCTCCCCCATGGGCCAAGACTAATCCATGATATGAAGTTTCTAACTCCATGGGATCGTATAGCTCGATAGAAACATCATACACATAAGATGTTTCCTATTCTAGTGCTCATACTCCGCCGATTCCTACACCATCAGGAGACAATGCCAGCAGTTCGAGATCAAGATTGAACTACCTTTTGACTACTTTTAGACCGGGCAAAAGCAGGAGTTTCAGCAGTAGCGGTTTATATAGGAGAAACATAAGCAATAGAGCAAGTTGACTCAGAACCAGCATCAATGCCCGCCCGTTTCAAATACTATTTCTTCAAAAATAGCAACCAAGCAAGAGCCACCACCTCGCAAAGATCGAGACGAAGGAACCGGAGCAAATACATATGTAAAGGCAATAGCAAAGGCAGGAACAGTAACAGATCCAACAGATCGAGATCGAGTTGACCGGGTTAAAGCATCAGTAGCAAGGGCAGTTTACATCGTTTACCCAATAGCAGGTGCTTTCACTACGGAGTCAAAAAAAGGGATCTACTGCTTTAAATGGTGGATCAATAAGGTTAACTAGCTTTCGAATAGGCTCTGTATCTGGTGTTACTGATACTGCTTTCACTCAGTCAAATGCATCTGGAACCGCGCGAAGGGAAGCTTGTGACTGGTGAGGATGCTGGATATGCTGCTGGTTTTGGATCTGCTGGATATGTATCTGGCTTTGATACCTTTGCTCTTGTCTCGGCTCCTGTAGGGTCTGATCCGGATGGATTTGGTACTGTAGGGTATGATGGCTCTGTAGGGTATGGTCTTGTAGAGCCTGGTCATATTGGATCTGGTTCACGAGTATCTGGTTCAAGGTCAATGGATGATGAAACTGGTATTATCGGTTGTTCTGGATCTCGCTCTCTAACAGAACCAGGCTCTCAAACGGACTATGTTTCTCCTATTAATTCAGAGGTTCAATAAGCACATATATTACTATATGATGCTAGCTTCAATGCTATTATTGGCTGTGGGGCCTCATTGACTGAAGAAACTGGTTGTTTCTTGAAGTGCGTCATTTTCGTGCGTGGACATAGAGCATACTGAAGGAATATTATTTTATTGGAATTGGGATTATCCTACTTCCTTCCACACGCTCTACACTACTTTTGATAAAATCACTCCCTTTCCGTTACACCTTTTTTTATTTCCCCATTTTTATGCCATAGGGAGAAAGAAGATCCCACCGACCTATTAATAAATGCGATTATCCCCTAGCCTTCACTCTACTCTACCTACCTTTTGACACACTCTCTTTAATACGTATATAAGATTGATGCTTTTGATATCGATTCAATCCAGGAATTCCCCTTGCTTGTCATTGCCATTAGACTATGGGTCATTTGATATTACCCCAGCTATAGAAGAGAATATGTTGGCCCGCAACAGCAAAGGTTCCGCAAGCGGAAACATCTTCGTCGGTAGCATCTTGACTTACCTCCCTAGGGTTATTCGCCCAAAATGACCTCACTAGGGATTTGTACCTATTTGACAAAGCCCCTGAAGACCACCGGTTATGACACCTAAGTAAGGTCCCGGGACGACCAAGGAACTAAACCCGCCTAGCTTAGGCTCCTTGATGCCAGTCTTTTTTTTCTCCTTACCTTACCTTCTCTTTATTGCTGATCCTGACCTTCCTTGCGGGAATTTGAGTAAGCAAACTGGGCGCCTTGGGATGATAGATAGAGAGTTGGAACGTGGCCTATCAAGAGTGGGAAATTGAGATAGGAAAGTGGGCGTCTCAAGAGGATCTAAAGGTTTTAACTGGCCTTTAGCTGGCGGGAAATTGAGATAGGAAAGTGGGCGTCTCCATTAGATAGAAAGGTTTGAACTGGCTTATTGGAAAGTGGTAAATTCAGTAACACTACTGGGCGTCGGGAGATTATAGAAAGGTGTGAGCTGACTTATTGGGAGTGGGATTTTTAGAAAGCGAAGTGGGCGTCTCAAGCAAGATAATGGAAATAAACGTCTCCTGACCCTAGCCTTCCTGACCTTAGTGAAAGCACTTAAAAGCTGGCCCTTTTGGAAACAGCTAGCAACCTGAGGAACCAAGCCCAGGTGTTTTTTAGCTAGTATCATTTCCCTCCGCAGCCCTATAAGGCCGATCCCTTCGGCAGCGGCGACCATTTGTATAAGGCGGAACCCCCCAGCAGCCAACAACTATCTATCTCAGGTGCTATCGCAGCCCACGAAGGCCACCCGGTTCCGTTAGTATGAGGTGGTTGCAGGAAGGTTAGCTAAGCGGCAAGGAAGGCAACATATAGGTACAGTTGGGTCCCCAGGTGTAGTAAGAGGGGACCCAGGAACAACTAGCCAAATAAATCGTCAACTGTCAACCGGCGAGTCGTCAACCGTCACAATAGCTAATCGCCATCATGATGAAGAAAAAAGCGAGTAGACGATAGGTTCGTATCCAAATTTTGAATTGAAGTGAGCGGAGCACATTTTGGCTGAGATAATTTAACGTGTCCAGAGCCGGCCTAGTTATGCCCGAAAGAATAAAAGATTTAGTTCATGAGCCCAATGAGTCACTTTATTAATTAGATTAGACTAGTTATGAAGAGCATTATTCAACATTCTCTGGGCCAGCGAGTAAGGCTTCTAGTTGGTGTTTGGTGCGAGGGAGGCTGTAGGTGTTTGAAAGGCTTCTAGTGCTGGTAGTAAGGCTTCTACAATCTTCTACGGTGAGGTGCGTCTTCTACCTTTTGGTGTTTGGAAGGCTATCTACAATGTTGGTCAATGTCGGCGGAGTTTTTCCTATATGTAAACTCCCCTTTTTCTCCCCACACGAAGGTTACATCTTCACTACCTAACAAACAACCCATCTTAATACCCGCAGGCGACTTAGCCCATCGCTTCCCGAATGGAAATTATCCTTATATTGGTGATGCTTCAACTTATGCTGGGGAAAGCTCCTTAAAAAGCTATTGAAAATGCTATGGCAAATGAGGCCGGGAATGCTGCTGCTTATACGGCTGCTCCTTCAACCGCTTCTGGAAATGTTGTTCCTTCAACAGCAAGATGGAGCTGCTACGGGAACTGAGACTGGGAATGAGGAAACCAGTTCAACTTATCTTGGAACTGCCCCATCAACTGATGCTGACAGAAATGCTTTTGGAACTTATACTGGGGATCCTTCAATTGAGGAGGCTGGTTCACTGGTTAGGTCGCTTCAATAGCTTATGGAAATGCTATGGCAAATGAAGCTGGTTCAACTGGTACTGCTTTGCTTATTTAATTGGTGCTACAGTAACTGGTTAAGTTGATCCCACAGAAGCACCAGTTTCGGTGGAAGCGACCAATTCCAGAGCTGGCTAACTGAGCTTACCCAGTTTACCTCTCAAGTCATCAGATAGTTTCAGTTTCATTCAGGCAGGTCAGGTTGTGCCAGTTTGAGGTGCGCCCACCCCCCTAGCTCCTCCAAACAGTCCATCCATGTGAGAGGAGTCCCCTTTCGAAACTCCATGGCTGAAATAAAGGATATGTACCCCATTTACGTGCCTTAAGGGGGAGTGACCCATAGTTGCTAGTCATTGTCAGGGGGTCAGTGCCATACAGGAAGAGCCTTCAGTGCATACTCGTCCAATCCGTTACTACAACCGATACACTATGCGAATATATTTAGTTCCAACCTACCTTTTCTATATTGGGCATATAGTTGGCATTTCTTGATAATAACCCCCCTTGATTTAGTAGAGCGCTCCCCTTTAGATCTTGGCATACTTATGGAGGATATATATGACTACCTTTATAAACCTTCTAGCCCTATTACACTTCCTTGCAGTGTCTCCTAAGCGATTAATGAAGTTAGTGGTCTATGGCTAACAGGTGCTAGGTCTATAGGTGTTAGATTGTATGGTAACACAATAAGTTTAAGTAGGGTAAAAAGATAAATAGAATAGTGCCGTACCTCCTGCTTCATGAAGCAAGTGTATAAACAAAGCATTCATTAAGTGTAAAGGCATATCCTACCTAGGTCTAAAGCCCATCCATCCCTGTATAAATAAAAGAGTATCCAAGCCCAGCTACCTCGTCCAACCCTGGAACTAGTCCGCCGGGGTGCGGGTATATAAATAAATAAACTTGTCCTTCAACTTGGCGACCACAGGCTCTGCCCTCTTGGCTCTGATGACTATTGGCTTAGCGACTTACAATGATTGGCTATCTCGGCTATTTACAAAGACCTCCTGGCAACTGGTGGCTATGGACTAGCCGGTAATGACCGACAATGACTGGATCGACTCAGCTTCCTGGATTGACTACCGGCTATTGGCTCTCGGGAATGACCCCTATATAATGTTATTTTTGTGCTCCGATGGAGAATGAATGCCTCAGCTCCCATAATAATGCAATTTATTTTATCCAAAATATCTAATTAGAATAAGTTGTCCATTTAGAGCTCCCATTATTAGTATTACCTATTAGACTAGGGACTATGCCAAGGGACTATCTCTGTAGGGAATATATCCCATATTAGGATATTACTGGGTACTAATCCACCAGGCTAATTTAGCGTTCATTCGGCTTGATGCAGGGCTTAATAATGATTGGTTCAGGGAATGGGTTACGGGGTACCCTTGAGCAATATTTTGGCAGGGCTTCATGCATGATGCGGGGCAGTCTCGGTCAATAGCATAAGTAAGGGCGGGCAGTAACGGTAAGTTATGGGTACATTAAGGTTGGATTGTGTCGGTGGGCAGTAGCGTAACCTAATGCAAATCCTTTGT
>Ga0233342_1000339_pt1 | contig 13275 bp, 8 predicted proteins | sample GEONDECOMP273_FD_180706 | JGI IMG/M metagenome (GOLD analysis project Ga0233342, IMG submission 180706) | Leaf litter microbial communities from Shasta-Trinity National Forest, California, United States - GEON-DECOMP-273 | ecosystem: Environmental > Terrestrial > Plant litter > Unclassified...
CTCGGCTGACAAGGGGGGAGGCGCTCTAACGCCTCGCTTAGGGTGGATGTGACCTCTAGGGCTAGCTCGGTGGAGGGATGGAGGGGAGAGTATGTACGTGAGAGGGGAGAGGTATCTGAGTCGTCTGTATCAGACTGGGGTACCTATTCTTGCTCTTCGGTTGAGATGATAGACATTGTGAACACGGGGAGGACTTACACCTCAGCAATTAGTGGGGGGTTGCTAGAGAAGGCACCAAGCATCGCGGAGTCTTTAAAAAGGTCGGGGCCAATGTCTATATAATTGGGGGATAATTGGGGGCGGGTTGTTCATCGATTAACTGGAGAGCATGTTGGGAGGTAGATGCTGGGATGTAGGAGGTGAGCTGGTTGATGGTAACAACCTGGCCCTGGTGTTATAATTTCAGGAGGTAAAACACGGATGAGGCGATGGAACTCATGGCGTAAAACCAATTTTGACCGAGGATCATATGGTAATCGATGCGGGCGTTGACGATGTGTACGATTTGACCTCCTAATTCAACAGGGATTTTGGGTAAGATGCCTTGCGGTGGTTGGAAGACTCGTCCATCAAAAGCTTTAAGCATTCATTGTCTGGGAAGGAGTGAGTGTGGGTGAGCCCATCTCTTCCCATGCTTTCTGCGAGATGACACTCGAAGTGGCTCCCTTATCGAGGATAGTGTGGTGGATGAGGACGCGACCAGCTTTTACTGGAATTTGAAAGGCACTAGAGGAGGGAATCCGTGGGTGCTTTTTATCGCAAAGTTTTAACCCAAAGATAAAGCTATAAAAACTTTTCTTTTAAAACACCCGAATGTCTAACTATAAACCAGTCACTATAATTTCATTTCATTATCATCAAAGAAAGATCATTCACAAACCAACCCATAATTGTATTCCGCATACAATGGGTTGCTTGTCTCACAAAAAGAATAGGTAGGATTACAAGAAAGCACTCAGCTCACATCCAAGGATCCATTAATACCAATCCAATCCAATCCGGGTTATCATCAATTAATTCCATTTCCAACCATATCCATTTTATAAGCATGTTCATGCATACATAAAAATAAGAATGAGAAGACTCATACAACGGAACTGCATTCCTCTACACAACATATACAAGTACAAAGTATATCCCAGTATACATTTCTAGCAATAAACTACCTTTATCTCTACTTACACTCAAGCAAGAATCATCTTTTCAACTTGGAAGCATAGAAGTTACCTTCAACTTAGACATTTCCTGATTGTAAAGAAAGCCACTCTAGGCTCTTCTTAAAACAATTGTAAACCCTAGACGCTATGTCATACTCAGAATAGGTTAACAGACCTAGGGTAGACTCATATTCACACCCAGGTATCAAGATAACAATGAAAACCAGACATTCACAATTGCAGTAAGACAAATTAGCACTCAAGAGGAATAATTTATTTTCCATTCAAACACTAGATAGGCCAACTTAGCTACATCTGATTATGGAAGTCAGACATCCCTTATTGAAAGTAGAAACCTCATTCAAGGGGGTGTAAAACATCCAGCAACAACCCAGTTCTGAAGCAGACTTGAAGGGAAAATGTAAATTGGCCATTCAATCTGGTTTATTTCTTCTATCAAACATTTAGCAAACATATTAGCATATACAAACTTCAAATTTATAACAAATAAACTCTTGACGAGAAAAAATCCAGCAAGAAAGACTAATGCTCTTATTAAAGCTCAAGTACAAAAGGTTACAATGTTGTGACTCTCTTAGAGCAATGGAAGCAACAAGACCTCAATTCTCTCAAGTTAATGTACCTCTCTCTTCAACTCTACACTACTGATATCCAAGCTCAGTACTACTCTTTAATGGAGCAGATCCCTGTCTTGGCCTGTTACTACTCAACACTGAGCATATCTATGCCTTCTCCATCAATCGAACAGGGTGGCTCGGAGGCTTTCCTTGTAATCCTTCATATATATAAGCTTAGGCTCTATAATTGCTTTGTTATGGAATAATGGATTCAACACTCTCTCGTGCGCAATGAACTCTCTTAGATCTCTTGTACTACTCTCTGGAATAATTACCTCTTCATTTTATTAATGCTCTACTACAGAACAATGGATTTTGATCTATCTCTAGTATGAACCACCATCGGCTCTCTACTACTCTCTGGAACAACAAACTCTTCATGCTCTTTTTGCACTACTATGGAACAACAAAATTCTTAAGGAATAGTGAAAGAACCCCTTCATCATCTATGTTCTTGCTTTTATAATAGCCCTTCGATATTATATTCTACTCACAGTTGGTTGTCCTCACCCCATTCTTGGCATACATTCTTGGAAATGATAGTACAATATTTCTTTACATATGTTCCACCATTATATCTACCACCTGCATTACACCAAAGGTCTTGATAAACACCCTATTTTATTGCAGTTTCTTTTTTGGCTACTCGAGTTTTCCCTATCAAGGTTTTTTGGAATTAACTGTTGGGAAAAAACGCGGTCATATTTCTCCATTCAATAATCTCTTGTGGCCTAGCGAGCTTCTTCATTCAAACCATTGTAACCTAGGTTTTACTTATTTGGGTTTGTTGGGAAAGATATAAAAAACCTATTCAATTTACTCAGTGGGTCTCTACTCCTATTATACTTTGATTCTTCGGGCCTATAGATGTGCTAATGTTGTTACTAATTAAGATGAATTCAAAGTGTTAATACCAACCAAGTGTGAATAAGACCATGATGCTACTCCTCGATGAGTAAATGATTTCTGTTCTGTATGGGTTTAAATGGTGTCGTATGATGGTCTGTTGTTTCCTCCGGCTGTGTGAATAGAATATATTGATGTGTTTCTGGTGTCTTTTCTCCTGCTGTTTTAAGAGAAGAAAGGAATGTCTGTATGCGGCGGGTTTATTGCTCCTTGTTTCATAGAAGATGTATGGCTTGGTGGCCTTTCCCCGACAAGAAGGGAGGTTGAAGCCATGATGTTCTGTGTTTCCTCTTGGTTGAACCCATTGAGAGTTTCTGAGTTGGTTGTATTGATACATGGTAGCTAGATTCTGAAGTGCATAGTTCCTTTATTATGAAGAGAATGTTGGGATTATAAAATAATTTTATTAGACGATGAAATGAAACAACTAGTAATAAGAGGTTGAACCCATGATTTAATAGGTATGGGGCACCATGATTTCTTAGGCGGGATAACCCTTTGATTGAACCAATGATTGAATGGGTGTAAGTGGGTTCTAGGGACAGTTAAATAGGTGGTTCAAAGGTTACAGTTTTCTAGTCTCCGCTCCCCGCCGTCAGCTCCTTGTCTTTGAGAAAGAATCTAAGGTTAGAGATGCGAGTTCCCTTGTGAGAGGTTCAATAGGTGCATAGGTTGTAGTTTGGGCTAGTTTGAAGGGCAGAGCCAGTTACGAGAGTTACCCACCTTCCATGGAAATAGAAGAGTCTTCGGTTAGCCAAGGAGAGTGCCCTGTTGGCCTAACGTCTGTTGCCTTCCTACCTTGGAATAGATAAGGGCTGGTGGGGCCAGTATGGTTTAGTGACCTCTGTTCCCTTCCTTCAAAGGGAGAGGTACGTGAGCAACCTTGAGCAAAATAAGAAAAAGATACATCTCCGGACACCATATTCGGGGATATGCTTTTAATAGGGATTTATAACTCACCTGATCATAGAGAGGGTTAGGTCCTCTTTAATCCATAATGGGCCAATAGAGAGGGCGAGGTACGAACGCTTGACCAAAGGGTTTCCCATATAATAGCTACACGTTTCAATTACAAAGCTAATTGCAATTAGTTGCTTACACATGCCCAACCCGATATAGTAGCGGCTTGAACGCCATGAATAAATTGGGACTTATACTGAGCGGTAAGGAGTGGTGGTTTTTCTATTGTTCCGGTTCGATCAGAGTGAGTGAGAGCTTCTATCAACAGAGTATAAATACCCCAGGATAAGTAGTTTAAATAAGGGCGGGGCAGCCCCTCACCAAATAAGGAGCAAATTAAACAATGATGTAGTTCTGAGCTACTCGGGCATTAGGGTTATGCTCAGTCCTTCTTAGACACCTTTAAGAGGGTGAGGTGTTGTCTCCACTGGTGGCTTCTCTATTTGTAGAGGGCCACTAGGATGAGAGGTGGAGGGTTATTTATCAGATGGTCCAGTCTTAGGAGCATCGTAATTATGAGCACGGGTATGGACATTAACATCTTAATTACACATGCAGATATTTTAACTTGAGGTATTGCCCCCTTACGGAGGGAAACCTTCATTGCCCCCTTGCGGAGGTATAGGGTTCCGAACAACCATTTGCAACTGCTGAGGAGGAAATGGGTTTTTAATAATAGCAGGCTACTGTTGGGCATCACACTTAGCAAGGAACTACTAAGCCTCCTCCATTTTAGGGCACTTATGGTTTTGATACCATATTTCTGTATATTCTGTAGCGCGTAGTAGCAGTAGTTCTTGCGATTCAAAGCCATACTGGGTGGGCAGATGTGATTTAGAAATGCTAAAAGATCAGAATCTAAAGTGCTATCTTTCTTTTAATACCCCTTATTTACTCTCTGCCTACCTTCCTTCATGCATGCTGGTGCACCCGCTTCTTCCATGAAGCTGTTTCCACGTACGCATATTAAAAGATAAACCTAGCCAACAGCAGAGACAAAGCGGCAGTGCGCCACCTTTATTTATATACCTAATGGCCTAGGCAATATAACATATAATTTATGCGCTCTTATTTTAAGGCTATTAGGTAGGTCAAGGAGAGAGGAAAGGCTGTTAGCTTCACACAGCAGTGTTAGCTTGAAACAGGGCTCATATTAGCAAATCCTTTTTTTACTCTTCCCTTCCTAGTAAACACAGGGCCGGGGCTCTCCCTCCAAAGAAGCTAAAAAGATAGAGCGAGGGGAGCAATTTAACGTACCTCACCCTCACCCTCTGCAGACGAGCAATCAATTTATTATTTTTATTTCCGTTTTTCTGACCAATGCATGATGCTTTCTCGTATACGATGATAATTCTCCCTCTGCTTTGATTGCTTCCGGTTTTCCGCCATCCCACCCATCTATACAGATCAATAACAAAGCGGTATAAAAACCCCTATGTATGTGACAACACGGGAATGGAAAAGGAAACAACGACTAGCTAGGATGAAGTAAAAGGAAGGGGGTACAACAGCCATGAAGTGGAATCGAGTCGGAATACAGAGTCGATCTCCTCGACCGCTCTCCCTTTCATAAATGAATAAGTAGAAAACCTATTACTATGCAGGCAGACAGGGATGTTGTGGAGACGCTGCCCTACCTATATAATGGATGGCTTCTACTCATAGATATTCGCCTGATCCGAGGGATAAATATTCAGCATGTCTCTTTGGGTTGGTGCCAATTCACGTCCAATTCCTAATTCATCTATCTTCGAAAACATTCACCTCTTTCTAATCTCGTAACGCTTTTCTTTATAAATCTTCCCTCTCCCCACTCTTTCGGATTCTTGATCTTGGCCCGTGATAGTTGTTATTCCCTTAGTTGCAGAAAAAAGCATCAGGGGCAGCAATCAATATTTATAAAACACGGCCGACCACATCTATTGCACTTTAGATTAGAGGGGAGCTAGGAAACAAGTCCCTTTCATTATGAGGCATACTATATATAGGCTTTTATCTCAGTAAAGTAAACTAATAAAATATCTATATAAACTACAGGTTTTTATTTAAGTCAGGAAATATGATAGTATAAAGCATCAGGCATGAAATTCGCGCATTACATAATATAATGCAGGGGGGCATGCCAAGCAGGGGAGGACATGGAATGCGGTACAAAAAGGTATTATTTAGGTATGACCTTTACTTCCTCCGTCCTTGAATGATAATCCTGCCCGGATCTTTCTTCCTTGGTAATTGCCTGTCCTTTTTATTACTTCCAGTCCAGAATAAAGTGGTATCGGAACAGTGATAGCCGTCCATCTTTCTTTCTCTATTCTCCCAGCCGCAAGCCGAAGTTAAAGAACGAAACTGAAACAGAACATTGAAATAAAGCATAATGGAAAAATATCTAGCAGCATTGAGGATTGGTTCCTAAAATCCCTTCTTCCTCCCATTGCTAAGGATGTAGCTATGACTAGAGCTAACTAACTAGTCAATAGAAAGAAAAGCACTTATCCCACCAGCCAATCACTATTATCCTCAAATTATAAATCAATTTTTTTTTAAGACAATTTATTGCTTTCATTCTCTTCTCTCATAATTTAATGTCCCAAATTATGGTATCGATATCTTCATACGCGACATGGGCCCTTGATCCAACAAAGAGATAATGGGTTAGTATGAATGGTATATTATTTAGTACTGATGTAAATGACTTGCTCATCACAATAGCCTATGATATCCCATATAGACTATGAGCATTGTACTCCAAGATATCATTATAGTGAACTGCACGAGCAGCCATGGTTTTGAAACCCAATAATCTATGTATTCCAAAAGCATGTAGTTTAGATGGTACCAGAGTTAGCCCCTTCATTTGGGGTTACAATAGATAAGGGCGACAAGAGTTGACTCGAGGACGAGTCAACAGGAGTGGTCGGGCATTGTTGGCCCCTTCGTTTTTTATAAATAGTGGCACTGACTCTATAGACAGTGGGATCTGCACAACGACACCCAGACTTAGAAGCAAATGGCAGTAATTAAGGAAGACATAGGTCGTGGGAGGCAGGAGCCAGAGAATAAAGAATAGATCCCAAGTTTTTAGGAGTGGACTGAAAGACGACTGCAAAACACACTGAAGAACAAAGAAACGGTCAACTAACAGACTGTCTTTACTGCATTATTTGTAAGGCAATGGCCTAAAATCACTTCAGTATCCAAGAATGCAAGTATAAATATGTAAAGGCTTCGACCTGTAAAGGGTTAGAGAGAACTAGAGGGATCATAAGGAGTTTGGGTTTTGTATTTCCGCACATTCCAGCGTTTTTCCTCATCAGACTAAGGAATAACAATGCAACTCATCCAGACTATAGCAACCTGCGGATCTGAGCTATTAAGTGGCACTTCCCAGCTACTCAGTAGACTCCTTCGAACCCCCATCCAATAGATCGAGTGATCCATGTAGGTGGACTAACCGATTATCTATAGATAGTTAGTAAACCGTTTCCTTTACGTGGACGAATAGAATTACGGCCGGATGAATTACAAAGCTCGCCAATGACAGTTGAAAGGTGCTGCCTTATCCATCTAGTCAGAAATGTTGTCTAGTAATGAATGGCAGCCAAGCTGTAGGTATAGTCGCGTTCCCCTATCAGTACGCCTAGCGCTTCTATGCGCCCGATCAAGGATGGAATTTTGGACTACCATCAGCCTATTATATTGAAAGGAGGGGCAAGAGTGTAATTTGTAATTCTAGGGTTGGTTCCAAATAAAGGCGCACAGCCCGCGGGAGAATAGGAACAATAAAAACTCTAACCTTAATAATAGGGAGCGGAGTGCGGCGACAGCGAACTAACATTATTCGTTGGAACTGCGACTTGAAATAGCATCTTAAAAGCTTTCTCAGAAGGGTAAGCGATTTCCTTTCAAAAATGTAATATAATTTATTCTCCTCAACTCAGCCTGTCGACGGGTGGTGAGCGTTTATTCGGTCAAGTATGCAGTAAGCGCCGAAGGGCTAGTCGCCGAGAGCATAAAATGGATTTTATAGAGGGATAAAAGAAAAGTCGCCGATAGTGTTCACCGAGATAAAAGGGGGTTTTATACAAAAAATGAAACTGTATAGCACTGCTTTAGGAGCCTATGATATAATAGCAGGAATGGACTGGCTAGAGTCCCACCGAGCCCTTGTGGATTTTTATGGTAAGAAGGTTGTATACCAAGATGACATGGGAAGGCCTATAGTAATTGAGGGAATCCAGTGAGAGGTAGATTTATGCTTCATTTCAGCAAAGGAAGTAAAAAATTGTATTATAAAAGGTTGCAGGATCTATGCAGTGGAAGCCATTAGCGAACATAGCAACCCTTCAGGGAAGCTACATCCTATACTATCCGAGTTTGGGGATGTTTTTCCCCCAAACCTACCTGGGTTGCCTCAAATACGAGAGTTTTATTTCTCAATTCCCTTGAAACCAGGAATAGAACCACCTGCCTTTCATTTCATGCCTGCTACCACTGTTCTCTTTAACAACCTATAGATACTCCCTCACCCTACCTTTGTTATCCCTAAGCCCTTGCCTCACGAATTTTTGTAGGAACGGGCTTAACCCCTAGATATGCTTGGAGCAAATTAGGAGGCTCCGAAGGAGAAAGATGGAAGAACCTCTGATCTTCTCCGATTAGAATAGCCTGAAGATTCAGTCGCTTGGAGTATTTTTATAGAAGGCCCTCCCTTAAGCCCTGGAGCCGGGAAGAGGGACGAACTGAACCAAGCCTACTAGTTCGAAGTTAACACCCTCAAGTTCAGGAGCTTCGTGAGAATAGAATAGGTCCGGGGGAGATGTTTTGCTTGCCCTATAATGTAGACCTGGGTGGGGCTGGTGTCCGAGTTCTGCTTTGTCAATATGTGGGAAGGAAGAACTTCAAGATTACCGTAGTTAAAGGTGCGCCAATAAACCTCACCTCGGGCTCGGTAAGCCCTTCGGAGAACACCTCATGGATCTGGCTCTCCTCATGAAAGAACAAATCTATCTATCCAGTCCCTTACCGAAAAGGAAGGATCTACCTAATGGGCCTTTCAAAGCATGCCTTACTGGGGTGGGGCCTCCTTAATTATGAATTAATACCTTTCAATCAAGGCCTTACTGGAACGCCGTACCTTCTTTCAAAGCCTTATGGTTTTGCCCCAGCCAGAGGGTGCCTGGAACGTGAGCCTTGCCATGCCTTATGTAACGAATACCTAATAGCTACAGTTAAAAGGGCCTTTTGTTACTATTTTTGTTTGTGTACCCAGCAGTGGAATAGAAAGAGAAGGAGATCTCTCTTGCTACCTCTCCCACCTGGTGCCATTATATGTAATACCCTGACAGTGCTGCAAGCAAGGTTTAATGCAGCAGTGCAGACAGACCCCTTGGTGACTGAACCGCTACGCCCCTTCTTTGTTTTGATGGGAAGGAAGGGAGGATCTTATCACGAACCTCACCGATTGGTTGATATCGGGCGGGCCTTTATATATGTTATTTCTTGAGACACTTCTTCGATCTTCGTTGACTCCGTTCCAGAATCTTCTTTGGATTCAGCCAGGCCCAAGGCAGAGGGAACATTACGAATTCATCGAGCGAGTTCAAGCAAGCCCAAAATCGAGTTCTTAAACCCCAGATGGATCATATATGCCTTCAAACCTCCAAACACCAATCCTTACAGTGAGGCGGAAGCGCGCTCAATCAAATAGCCTTTTAAGAGGTTTTTACCTAACCTGCCTAAGCTTATAAGTTACTTGCCTCACTCCCTCGTAGCTATCTGTCCCGCCTAAGCTTCTACTGCCACCTGCCTTAGAGGAAAGATGGAAGGACGGATGGAGGAAGGAATCACCTTAAATGCTATCGCAAATTGATTTGCCTATAGAAAAATTATAGTTCGAGACCCCAGTGGATTATGCCTCCGACCCTGTCCAAACAAATATTTTATTTATCAAATACGCGGTTGGCAACGTTTCTAGGATCGACCACTCCGTGCCTCAAAAGAACAAACTCGCTGGTTGGGTTAGAGTTGCTCTCCTGCCCCAAAGCAATTAGGTTATCCCTTGCCCGATGCGGACAAGCACCTACGGACCTTCATTTTGAAGATTTTGGAGGGCACATAGGCTGGGACTAGCCTTTGGAAAATATGCCTCATACCTACTCCTTGTAACTAGCCTCGGGAAATCATACTTTGAAACATACTTACAATAAGCCTCCCTATAATCTCTGAACGAACCTAGCAATATGCATTCCGTTCGCGATATTATGTACGCATTCACCCATCCGCACCAGCCAACACAGAATGAACGGGGGTACCCACTCCCTTCCTGGAACAATCCCAGGATGATGAACTTGACACATCCATGTTTTAAGTGTTACCGAAGGTGTGGTGTTGTGTTTTGTTGTGGACGATGTGAACGAGTTGTTTGTGTGAAGTGGGCGCGTGATTAGCTTTTGTGTGTGTGTATTCACGTATATAATGCAATGATACGGAAGTTGTGTGTGTGAGGTGCACCAATTAACCAAATAAACGACGATTACCTGGCTGACATTATGTGTTTCCAATAAAAAGGTCACGGCTCTGATTACCGGTAACAACTTAACCTAGCTTATCTTACTCATCCATCAACTCTCCATACTCTTTTACCTCACCCTTGGGTAGGGGGGGGACTAAACTTTTTCAACTCATACCTACAGCCTCTCCCCTTCGCCTTGGGTATAGCCTTTTTAAACTCCGCCTCTGATCTCCTCCTTGGGAATAGCCTCAGGAAATCATACTTTTGTGAGGGGAATAGCCCTGGTAACAACCTATGCATCTGACCTACGCCTTGGGAATAAGAACTTAAAAAAGAAGCCTTGGGAACGCCTCATCCCTACAGACTTGGTGGGAATAGCCTTGGGAAATAAGACCTTGGAACTGTCCCGGGAACTGTCTTGGGACTCCTCGGGGCCTGGAACTCCTTCCTTGGGAACTTAAACTCTGCTGCCTTGGGTGGGAATATCCTTGGGAACCTATGCATCTGACCTACTCCTTGGAACCATAAGAATTACACCCTTTGGTGGAACCTACCTAGGCCTCGGACCTCTTTGGAAACATCCCGACACTCCTTTTGATACTCCGCTACCTCTGCCTTGGGACCTTACTTTCATTCTTCCTTGGTGGGACCGCCTCATAAAACCCTTGGAACCTTACAATCAGCAGCCTATGAACTAACCTTTCTCTTTCTACCAGTTACCCTTTCTGTTCGCCATATTAGGCATTCGCCCCCTCGACCATGACCCTTTAAGTACGCTTTATTGTTTCTGTCTGTATGACGTCCGCTTTATTAAGTCGTTCGTATAATGGATGGATGTCCCCTTCCTTATTCAGTCCGCTTTCAGTGAGCATATGATGTACGCATTAAAAAGTACGAGTCCGCTTACTTTCCGTTTGATGTAGCTTTAGGAAGTAGTACGTTTGATGTCTACTTTAGGAAGTCCTTATTCTGTGAGCTTTATGTTCGCTTTCTGGTCTGCTTTCTGCTTGCTGTCCGCATAATGTCCGTATTCTCTGAGCTTTCTGGTTGCCCCAGTCTGTTCGCTTTCTCTAGTAGAGCTGCATTCGCCCCCTCGACACTATACCCTCGAAGAAAACATAGTTCGAGAACTATTACTCCATCTATAACCTTTCCCCCACAAAACAATGGGAATGTTCTTACTACCTTGGCTTGGCTGCTCGGTTGGGATACTCCGCTTGGGCTGCTTAGCTTGGATACTACGCTTTGATACAACGCTACTTGGCTTGGTTACTCAGATTGGTTAACAGTTCTAGAAAACAGCCTCATTCACCATTCTTGTTTAATAAAATAGCCTTTTTAGGGAGTCAGAGATAATCTATCATCGGGCTGTCGTCAAAAATAAATAGCTTACTGGTGCTGTTCAGCCTCCGGAGAGACTGGGAAGGTGAGCAAGCCATGGCCTTTGGATTTCAGTTTTGACTCTTGCTCTCTTGCTCTGACTCTTTCTATATATCCCTGGTGCCTTGTTTCATTTTTATGTGAACTGGAACTATGATTTATTGGAATTGTCTATTGGTTGGGGTCGAATTCGGGGTTATAAAACCATGAATCCTAATGAACCGTGGGGTGGTAGCGTTAAAATGACTCATCAATAGGTGCTCGTTCTTCATCCGGTTTTTACACGGGGCTAGGATATGCATGCAGTGATTGGCTTGTGCAGTGAACTTAGGTGCTACGAACAGGTGGGGGCTACCCAGAGCAATGAGGTGCTACAATGAGGCGAGCAATAGCATATTACAATATCCGAAAGAGTTAGTTGCACAGAAGCCACCCCCGATCCAGGACCATGTGTCCATCAAGGCGAATCCGGGCTTGCACTCGCTCTTTCTCCAGAGACTCTCCACTGCCCGAGTTCCGCTAGAACCAATTTTCTACCCGCCTGCTGCTAGCGGCTAGTCAAATAAACGGGGAGAATAAACAACGGCTGGTAAAAGGGGCTGGTCAAACTAAATAGAAATAAAGGCTTTATGAACCATGGGCTAGATTAAATAACCCGATGAGGCTGGCACCCATCACCACACCAGGCACACCCACAGTTCCCAGCAATGCACGGTCAACCTGAAGGAAGAGCGCAGTTCCACCTACCTGGGCGAAAGATAAAATGCTCACTAGAGAGATTTAATCCATCCATTGATTGATTCACGGCCATCTGTGGGGTTGTGAGGCGTTCAAAGGGCGAACGAATGTCAACTGATGTTTGGTCCAGCAGAGAAGAAACAAGCCGCCTTCAGAGACAAGATTATTAGTATAAGTATCGCCTGGAGCCTCCCTGTGTACTATTGTTCTGTTCAATAAGTGACCACACGCTACACCTTTGAGTGGAAAGCCCAAATAGACAAGCTTTATTAGTCTCGCTTAGCCCTGCCTGGACCCTGAACACTAGCTTTTGTTGCCTTGAGGTGCTGTAGAACTCCCAATGATGGAGACTAGCTGAAGTCTTTATATCTAGCGCCCGCCTGCACAAAACTGCGTGCACACATACGTAGTAACACATGCCTAAAAAGAAGAGTTCTTTTTGGAGAGTAAGAGTAAGCGCGTAGAGTTAGAGTTATAGAGTATGCGCCTCCATATAGAATAGCCCCCTCTATCTGTAGTATCGCCATCGCCATGGATTCCCATTGAATTATTCCCATGGGGATTTTAATTGGATCACTTTGGGAGTATCACCATTGCTTATTCCCATTGGATCACCTACGGATTAGCCTCTCCCGCGGGCTTAGCGGAGTATCCTAGTGGAATAGAGGGAGTGGGATGCGGAGTAGAGTTTTAGAGCATCCGGGGATAAATAAAAGTAGAGCATTGGATTATTGCTGTACCTGTGGGCCCATTAAGTATCTGTAGGAACTATGTTCCGTCTCGGTAAGTGAAAGGGACAGATTGAATGCGTATGGAACTGAACTACACCAGGGATATAATTGAAGAGCTCATCATTTACAACCGGTCACCAGTTAGACAATAGTTGACCAGTACCAAGAGGTTTTTATACCCGCTAGCTGAGACAAATAAGTAGTTAAAATAAGTAGTTGTAAAGGAATTGAACTATACCCTTTTCCTTGCTGTG
>Ga0233342_1000340_pt1 | contig 13263 bp, 7 predicted proteins | sample GEONDECOMP273_FD_180706 | JGI IMG/M metagenome (GOLD analysis project Ga0233342, IMG submission 180706) | Leaf litter microbial communities from Shasta-Trinity National Forest, California, United States - GEON-DECOMP-273 | ecosystem: Environmental > Terrestrial > Plant litter > Unclassified...
CTGCGAACTGGCTAGACCATGTGGCGAGACGTTAGACTTGACGGAAGGGACTAAACCGGGACCTATTCGTAAAGCCACGACGAAGGCGCTGGTATTCGACCCCACCCAGCATAAAGAGTAGTAACTTAGGGACATAGTCGAGGTTATGCGGGAACTCAACCAGGCATAGGACGCGGGATCCATAGAAGTGCATCGACCGCTGATCTTAATCCGTCCGCCAAGTATATGAAGCCGAGGCTGGCTGCAGGCCCCCTCCTCGTATAAAGGGAGAGATAGAGCTGCGAGCAATGTGGCCTAGAATGAAAGCTCAGAGCGAATGAAGATAGGGCAGATGATGCACCCATGGTAGGACAGGAAGTCCATCACATAGATAATTTCAGATCTGGGAGGTTGAGCCATTCACGCTGGTAAGGTAGTCTCAGTCAGGGAGAGGTTAGTGGGGTAGTCCCCGTGTGAAGTGCATCAATTTCCCTTACTTCTTATACACCCAGTACATGTTTCCAAGATAAGATAAGTGTCCCCTGGTTTCAATACTTACCCGGGATAGATGTACCCTATGGGGTTGTACATACGAAACATAGGGTCCTACCTCACTTACTGCTGGGCCATCCACCTTACTACCTAGCCAAATGAATTGAATATCTGGACGAATACCTCGCTCGGTCCGAACCAAGCCGCCTACTACTCCTTCCTGGTTGGATCAATGCCAATTAATGAGTACATACCTTCTTTTCCAATCACTTTTCAACAGGCAACCCGATGACTTGTCCTTCCCCAACTCGAAATAAATGTTTGGTGGCGGCGAAGCCTAGTTAGTTGGACCAGATATAGCTTCTCCAGCAGATGCAGTTATATACGTCATAAGATGTATGGATAGGATGGATTATAAGGTGGCCCTGTCTATCGGACCCTATCCGGATGGGAAATTGGCTTAATAGAAGATGGCATTTTCACTGAAAGGTATTGGCCCAAGCGAAACTGGTCAATTTGCTAGAGAAAAGGTGGGTCTCAAGATGATAGAGAGAGAATGTTCGCCTGGTTCATTCGGTCAGAGAGATGGGATTTTTGGTAAAAAAACTGGGCGTATGATAAGTAAGCTGGTCATCAGGCCCTGGCCTTCCTTCCAATAAGTGGGAAATTCCCTAACGGAAGTGGGCGTAAAGGTGCGTAGCTCTTTCCCGACAGGGGAAGGAACGAAGTCGCTTTCCCGACATAGGAGGGGAAGGAGAACCTGACCTTTTCTTTCTTGCTGGCCTTACTTCCAATAGGTGGAATTGAAGTTCAGAAAGTGGGCGTAGCGAGTAGCTGCTTCCTTCCCCAAGCTACCTACTGCTTCGTTGTCTTTTCTTGTAAGCTCTCCCTTTTCCACTCTTTTCAACTTCCGGGCATAAGTCGTTCCTCCTCCGCCCCCATCCTTATCCCTTCTATTAGCTCACCTTTGATCTACCCCTTCTGAAGCCACTCTTAACTGACCTGCTGCATAACTCCATCTAAACTCTTTGTCTTGCCCTGCGCCGCCGCCTTATTTCTATCTAGTTCTGGCGTTATAGCGATGACTAATGGCTAGCTTGCATTGATGTGTCACTCGGCAGGACATGGCTGGTCGTCTTACTTATTGATTGATTGGACGGACGACGCTCCAGCTTACCTAAGGATAGTGAGAGGCATAGAAGAAGAGGAATACTGCCTATCCTGAACAACGCTGGACAAACAAAGATCTGCTTCAGGTCACAGGAAGCAGGGACCTCATATCAATGTTAAAGTAGAGGTTGCAGGCATAGAAGAGGATCAATCATACCTCATCTGCAATGTTAAGGTGGCAGGGACCTCATCTGCAACAGGTGTGGCGTGGCAAGCAGGGACCTCAGAAGCTACTGTGGCAGGCAGATTTCTTATTGATAGATCCATCAAGATTTAGATAGGAATATATGGTCCCCAAATCCGGGATATCATCATATCGGACCTCCCCGGTGGCCTCCCTTCTGGCCTCTCATTGGTTAGGTTTATCGGTAGCTTTATCGGTAGCCTGTTTATTGGTAGCCTTATTATGGCCTCTCCGTTGAAGAAGTGAAGTAAATAGGGTGTGGGAGTGGGCATCAAGCTGGTTGAATCAAATCTAGGTGGGTGGTCGAAGTAAGACATCAAGGTGGAAGAAGTGAAGGAAAAGATGTAGGCAGAAAGCTGGCTGGTCCTGGTCGACCCAACTATAACAACAGGGAGAGAAGATAGGAGTCTTCTTCGCACGTAGGCATGTAATATATAACATATATAATATGTTAATATGAATAAGTCTAATTTAGAAGGAAGGACATTAGGAAGGAAGAGGACATTGTTAACGCGCATGCATGAATACCTATTACTTACAGAATAATACCTTACCAACCCATTAAGAAATCCTACCAGCAAATTGTTGATTGAGGTGTCCAAACACAGATTCTAAATTAATCATATCTATTCTTGTCAAAGTCACTTTTATATAGTAGATACCGGATGTATTGTTATCCCACTTTTAGCAGATACATACCTTAGTTCTATGGCAAGTTGGGAAGAATGGCAAGTCGGAAAGTCTATCCTGTAGAAAAGGGACATCCTTGCTCTTACCAATTAATAAGGTCTAGTAGCATTAGGGCATAGAATGAATTGTATATAAATGCAGTGGTGGGTAGCCAGCAGAGGCTAGAGCAGCGAAGAAAGCAAGAGCAAAGGCAAAGCCCATCCAGTCCTTAATTAAGCTGTTTATCCAGAGCGTCAGCCCCTGTCCTAGCTTACCTTCGCTAAGTTCCATATAGGTTGGGACAGTAGCAGTACCAAAGCGAGTAGCAGCAGGACCAGCAGGATAAGGAGCAGCCTAAGCAGAGTCATATTTGGCTTTGTATTTTGACTTTATCACGAGAGTCAGATTCTGAAGTTCGTGATCGAGATTATGATTTGAGAGATTGAGACCCACCAGTAGCATCAGTTGCAAAGCTAGCAGATAAAGTAGTAGATTCAGTAGATCCTGTAGACCCAGCATAAGCAGCAGTAGAGCAAGCAAAGCAAGTTGGAGGTCCAAATGTGAAATATCCCAATTTATAGCCTCCGGATTTAGATCCCACGTTGATTGACTGGGTTTAATTATTACTAATAGTTGCGGTTGATCCCGAATCAGTTGACTCATAATTCATTTATTCATTCGATCCAGTGCTAGATACAGATGCAGAAGAAAGGACTGCTTCGGTTGCACCAGTTTTCAATATAAAGTAAATCCATCAAGTGAAAGGCCATCTCTTCATACCTGTTGTTTAACCGCTTGTGTAACGAACGGCACTCACCCAACTGTGGGACCGGACTCCAACTGTGCATAGATCAAATAAATCAAGGCTATTTGGTTATTCCGCTCCTTCCTCTCCTTCCTAATATCCCGGTGGGCATAAGACTACTCCCGGCATAAGACTAACGGTGGGAATAATCCAAATCATCCAGCTGCTCAACTTCACTCAATGGGTCTATGCTCCTCAAATGCTGAATCGACCTAAGTAACAGCATGATTTTAGATTGACTGGTTGATGTCTAATAGCATCTGTGGGAATGACAGAAAGAACAGAAAGAAGCCTAGAACCTCTCACTCGAATTGGGTACAACCCATTTCTCTTAATTTGAAAAATAATGGTACAAAACACAAGAGAAATCTCATTTTATTTCATTCCCATTTTTGTATAATCACAACTCGTTTTGATCGGGTCGGAGGATATCGCCTTGTTGGGGCACATAAATGGATTTGATCTTGACTGAAATAGGCCCTTTGAGGGCAGTCATAGTGACATTCCCAATAGACAATAGCCGCTAGTCGATCCAAGTGTTGACGCCAGGTGGCAATCACTCAATGCCCGGTACTCCGTATTGGTATTCCATGCCAGGAGTAGATTTCTTATTGTAGGTTTTGGAACCGATGGAGGAGGTTTCGCAGGAAATATGCAGTATTGGTTTGCCATTCGCAACTGGATAGGAGAATATACCAGCTAACCATAGCCTCCCAAGACTTCTTAGGTAAGATATTAACATAAGATCCCAAATCTAGCATCACATCCTTGATATTATATCCATGTATTTGAGCATCCAATCTAAACTCTTTACCTTTTCTTCTCTTCTGCCTTTTCACACGGTTGGTCCGTCGTTCGGGAAGATTGAAAAAATATCCTCACCCAGACTTTCTTCAGGTCCGATAACAGTTTTTAAAGTATTACACATCTTTCCAGTGAGTTGCGTATCTTCCAAAATGTCGGATAATAAACGAAGCCATAAATTGACAAGCTGATCATATTTACCTGAATATTCATCAACCCTGGGGCTTTTCACTGATGTAGGTTGAGATGGTGTTTGAGGAGTCCCTTGAAGAGTCTTCTCTACAGCCAGTGGAGTGGAGGGAGTATATAAGTTGCGAAACATTCCAATGGCGTCTTGAAAAAAGTCTTTCTGATACATGGGATCAAACTTAGGTGCGCTCGGTCCTGCTTTCTTAATTCCACCATGGGGAGTTCCATTCTGATCAGCTCCTGTACGTGTACCTCCCCGAGTGACAATATTTATAGTAGGCTTGGGATCCTATTCCTGACTTCTTGGCTCAGCATGGATAATATTAGCTCCTCTTTGACGTGCCCGCTCCTCCCATCGAGCAATCAACTCTGGGCAATCTTAAGTAGCATTAGTGTTGACCCGGCACTGTTAGCACCAGGAAATATTGATTGATGAGCGCCGGGTAACTAGGTAAATATAGAAAGCGAGATGAATCCCAGTTGCGATAGAATATTGACCCGCCCGTTCGAAATATGGCTATATCTGAATAGCACAGAAAATATATCCCACCGGTCCTACCCGAAGCGGGAGAAATCCTATTATTTACTTTCGAGTAGATAGGTAGCATGTGTAAAAAGTTGGAACAGCCTCCCTTGATCTATCTATAGCGGCAGAGCCAATTGGGGTTCAAGCTGTATCCGTAGTAAAAGCAATAGCATCACCAGTTTACATGCAGGCAGAGGGAGCAATAAAGGCATAGACGTCTAGACCAATTCATACAGATAGAGATCGAGATCGGGATTCACCAGTAACAGATTCAGTTGACTGAGTTGAAACACCATCCGAGTTGCCCTCGTAGCGAAGTTAGAGAAGGCATTAGTGTAGGCAGCAGAGGCCAAGACAGCAGCTAAGGCACTTGCAGTTTACCCAGCAGAGGAATGAGCAGAAAGGGGAGCAGGAGCAAGGGAAAGAGAGCCAGTACCTCGCTCAGATCCGGATCCATAATCACCAGTTCCATAGTCAATGCCAAGATCAGAAATACAGCCGGCGGAGGTATAATAAGAAAATGTGGTGAAAGAAGCACTATGATTACTGCGTACATTTACTGTGTCTATAAGGTGCGTAGCTCTTTCCCGACAAAGGAGGGGAAGGAAGGCAACCCCGGCTTTACCCTTGAGAGCTTTACCCGATACTCGCTGAGACCGTAAGATGGGAGCCTGATCACTATGAGGGTTGGTCCCATTCTCACTTTCCGGGCGGGGGAGCAGGGAATAGGGGCGACTGAGAACCCACTATGGAAACTAACTAAGGAAAGGGGACTAAAGGGTAATAGGGCATGATCACTACTATCAGGGCATTTTCATTCCTTAGAACTATTGGAACGACTTACCAAATATAGGCAGCTTGGGATAGGACATTACCCTCGGGGTGAGCGCGTGCGTATAGGGCGGGCTCCGGTGGGTGAAGCACATCTAACAGGAGAAGGCGACCTGAAAGATTCAGGTTAAATCAACGGGGAACTGGAATTGCTTCAACGCCGAACTCTAACTGGTTATGAAGGGTATGCTGGCTATGCTGCTGGTGAGACGGGTTATTAATCAATTACTCGGTAAACCGCCGTAGCTTTGGCTTACGTAGCTTTGGCTTATCCAAAGCCTATGGTCTAATACCACCTTACTCAGTGCTTAGATAGATGCGAAGGTAACAGCATGTTGAACTGTGCTAAGCTCAATTGTAGCTATGCTGAATGTATGGGAGACTATCATCCCATGTTCTGTATTGAGTCTATCTCTTGCCTACCCAGAGAAATGGTGAGTGATCTAAATGGTTATTGCTACAAGGATACCGGCGGCAACCCCAAACGAGGTAGGGTTCTTGCCTCATGACTTACTAGTGAAGTTATTGCCCTGTTACCTTACTAGTGTTCCTTCTCGAACCAACTTACTCATTATAAATGGTTATGGCTTACCCATGTGTGAGGAATTGACCTCGTCCTTGGTAACCTTATCCTTGAGAATTTATATCCTCCTTGGGACACATGCAACAGGGAATATGGGGTTAGACCGGTACGTATCCAAATGGCGAGTTCCCCTGCGAATGCTGAGGAAGGCGAAGCGTATCAGCAGCATTGCCTATGGTTAGAGTGGTTTCAATGGTTAGGGCGGTTTTAATGACACGTGCAACCGGCTAATTCTATTTTATGGCTTGGCAGGCTTGTGAGAGAGTTCGCTGGCTTGTGAGCGGGCTATAGATACGGGTTCTATTGGAGAGGATCTTTGGATAGAATCTTTGGTATCCCTTCTCAATGGTATGGTTCGATCCAGCCTCATGAACAGTAAGTCTATATAATTTATTGCTAAGTCTCTGGCTGACTGAAAGGAAGCACTTGTGAGCGGTAGCGTTCGTATCTGTATTGGTTGTTATAAAGCCTTCTGAAAGGAAGGCACTGGTGCCTGGGAGATGCACGAAGCCATTAAAACTAGCCATTGTTAACTGAGCTGCTGCAGTTCCATAAGAAGTTGAAGGATAAGCATTCCAAGCAATCGAACCGGAAGTAGTTACAACATAAGTAAAAAAGCATGTATTATATCGACTGGTTGACGTCTGATGGCTTCTGCTGGGCTTGGTTGGCTAGAGGTTTAAGGCTAAAGATGACTGGTTACTTACATATGTTGAACTTCCTTTCCTGGTCGGGTGCCCTACTGGGACTGGGTGGTGGGCTAAAGGTTATAGTCCTTCCTGGCAAAAGGTTACAGGTAAAGGGTATCAAAAGATTCCACCCTTCCTAACATAGATAAAGGTCATGAGATGCCGGTAACCTTTATTTATTTCTCTACGCTCACTGTGTAGATGTGGCAATCAATAAAGTAATTGTGTGCTCCCCTCCCTCTAAGTTTATGTTGTCCGTTGGTCCACCCCTATAAGTCAATGTGGTGGCAGTTAATCAAAAACTATCTGGATCAGCCATTGTACGCCCCTATAAGTCAATGTGAGCAATCAATGCAATCAATCACTCAATAACTAACCGGTGCCACTTCCTTTTCCCTTCGCTGACTGGCATTCCCTTACAAGCGTTACTACTGAAACTCTGTGTTTGTTGCATGATCCTCATAACCGGGTGCATCGTAAGTAATGCTTCGTTCATGTCGTCCAATCTAGGTAGGAACTAAGGTTCCGTAGCGAGAAGTGTCTTTCGTGCAGGGGTAAGGCGGCCTATCCTCTATTCTGTCGGGTATGGCTTGAAAGGGGCTTTCTCCTCTGTCTGTTCTTCGTTGTGTATAGAGGGTTCTATCTATCATCAGTTAGCGGGCTCTTTCAAGTGACAGGTCCTTTCTCATGTATTGTTCCATGTTGTGCCTCTCAGGTGTGTGCCGTTGTCCAGGCTCTTCTTTCTATATTCCAAGTCCTCTATTCAAGCTGTTTGGCTTTCACAGATATATGACTAAGCTTTCTTGTGTTTCGCAATATCCCTTCCTCCTCCAGGTCTCTACCGTGTTATGTTTCTCTGTTGCTTAGGTCCGACTCCTCTCCTCGCCCCTTTCAATTAGTTTATATAATAAACCGGATGCCCGCCATTAGTTGATGCACTCGATGCACTCGAGCCAGGTGTCAATGCCAGTCATAGCTGGGCTGATGGGATAATTAAGTCAAATGCACTCAGAACTACGACTAGCTGAAGTCCATCCATGATTGGCACTGACTGGTTGGCAATTTATGTCTACTTCAAAATCGAGAAGATAGGTAACGAAAACAGAAGACTTAAGATTGCACATTCATATATAGATTACAAATTACAATGGAAAAGTATCACGTAAATATGTCATAACATATATAGGGATGTTTTGATGTAGAGATTTATTCTAGAGAGATGTTCACTGAAACAATTCACATTTAAGCCCGTGTAACCCACTGCAGAAAAGAAGCCGTTCATTCGTCCACCCGCCAGATGCAGAGGATATATTTTTCGCCAAGCAAGTAAACACCCCAGACGAAGAGAGAGAAGGAAATTACCGACAGACCACAAGAGAAGGCCCCGTACATACCCGAAAGATAAGGATAAAATCACTACTGGATGAGAGGAAGGAGAATAAGTACCCAGCCGCCATACCCAATAGAAAAGAAGATAATAGAAATAAAGTACCCTATCGAGCCACCATACCTGAGAAAAGTAATTTCACCACTCGACTGAGGTACGAAGGAGAGGCCCTACGGGTCATCAATCCACCGAATGAGGTTGATTATGTTCCCCCGAATGTGAGGTACGAGCATTCGGACCTCCGGGTCATCGTTCGTCACCAGATGATATATTGATTTAGTTCAACGGATTGATAACTTAATCTTCTGATAAGGCTGGCCGTTTCGGAGCGGCCAAAGGAGACTTATTAGTCTGCCGAGAGGGGCGCACGGACGAACCAATAATTGCTTGGTGAGCGTTGGTTACCAATCGAGACAAAACATGTTCACTGAAAGCCCGAAGTTACATCAACTGCTATGTTACCTACTGCCCACGGTTATAGATATTCAACCTGTTTGAATCACACCCAGTTGATACTCATGCTGCTTTTCACCTTACAGCGGCCAACGTTCCACCTACAGTTCCCATCACACACTGTTTGTCGCAACACAACACTGTTACACCTCCTGTCCACTGTAAAGACTCGCTTACCCAACATGGCTTATCGAGACCTTGCTTTCTTATCGCTTCATTATGGCATTTATCTAAAGAGAATAAATAATGTTATAACACTCTGTCTGGCGGAGTAGCTTTATTTTTACTATAGGCCACCTTAGCAGCTTCTCAGCAAACTGAAGAGACGTTAAAAGGGGAATTTAACTATTACATAAATCCAGTTTAGATTATACATAATGCTATTATTCTTCAATAAAAGATTACTTTCCACGACAAGTTGGGGTAACGCCAAGATCTATCCCCTCCTTAAAGACTCTTAGCGTATGATCCTAAAAAGGTGCATTCTAGGTAACGCATAGTCATAGCATCCAGCCGAGGTAGGAACATTTTTTTATTCATAGTGGTAAGTGCGGGTTTATGTTTATAGATATACTTTTCTCGGTTATGGGTGGAGCGGGGTATGGATAACGAGGGACTTATCTCATCTGGTGGGAACGCGGAGATCCTTTCTTCTTTTGGCAATGACTGCTGGCTATCAGCAGCAATGACCTTAAGGCAAATGGACGACTACCAGCTATGATTGGCTTTCGGTTATTACCCTCTCTGGCTATGAAACTTCCAATGTAAGAATTAAATGATTGACTATTGATGACTGGCTATCAATTACCTCCCAGCAAAGACCACTGACTATGATTGGCTCTCGGCAACCACCTCCTGGCTATGCGATTTAAAATAATAAACTATAAGCTGACCCTTTTGCAATGACCAGTTGGTAATGATTGTATCCAGCCCAGCGGGGTAGAAAAGCCCAACTGATCACGGTATCCAGAGTATCCAAGCCAATGCCAATATGTGAAACACACATGGGGCACGTGGCATAAAAGCAAACATAGAAGCAATTACAGGAAGGCATCCTCCGGTTCGCGAAAAGAATCCATCCTCAATGGGTTCGCAAACAGACAAAAATTCATCGAACCTGGCTGGCATCGGCGGCTATGTTCAGCTATCATACATAAACGTCCTTAAAGTTTATAGTTCATTAATAATAAAATAAATTTTCTGTGCCCCCGATGGAAGGATGATGCCTGCGACCCCCTAAAAATAATATTTCATATATATATAAATGTCTAATGATAGGGTTTTCAAGGATGTGGTCCACCCAAACGTTTTGCCTGCTCCTAGCCTAGTCCATCAATTTCTAAATTTTATCCAGCGGCATCCCACCCCTACACAGATACTTATAGCAAGCAAGGACGTCTTCTCATAATAAAACATAAGAGAAGAAGCAATATACTATGGCTTATCGTTCAGGACTTATTTATTTATGATAGACAACACAATTTGTTAAATGGATAATAGAATGTGTATAAGGGCAACTTTCCTTCCTACAGTAAGTCGCCGATATGTGTAGTATTACCCCGGGTATCTGAGAAACGAAGAAGCGCTTTGGTAAAGGTCCGGACCCCGAGACCGACCTAGACCGGACAACTGAGTACACATTTTATTGCGGGCAAAACCAGACCTTGCCCCGCCTTGCGTGATTAATATACCTTGACTCCCATCTTACGCAGTCTTGAACAATTATTAAAGTCATTGTGAACCGGGAAGACCTCTCATCTATCTAGTTGGGCCCCGCTAATTCTACCCACAACCTTTCTATTTAGACCGGCAGGTCTGTCTTTTGCCCGCCGATAATTCAAATGGCAGTCCTTAATGATTCAACCAGTCTGGAGATAAACTCAGTTTGTTCCCGGGAAATCAGGATAATAACTTATTATGCGCAGTCCTGAGCAATTATTAATAATGTTATCAATAGAATTTGTGTGTGTAGTTTATCACAATTTGTGGAGTCATATTTATTTACTACACAAAAGGATAATCACCCCCCCCTATATGTCTACAGATTGCTAAGGAAGTACACCCTTTACATTTTCATACCTTTAAAAGGGCTCAGCCCGAGGAAGAATCATTTATAGGCATAGGCTTTTACATAGGCTTGGATCCTTTATAGGAAGTAAAGCCAGACAATAGCCTGTTCGCTAGTATTTATTATTTATAGGCGACACAGACATTTTATTTGGAAGGAAATCCATACCACCGCTTGGGCACACCGGTAGTTTGCTAGTGTTCGCTAGTTTTACAGTTTCGCTGGGGGTTTCGCTGCCAGTTCGCTTGCCTTATATCTTTTTATAATTAATTATATCCGTAAGCCTATAAGCTTTGCTCGACAATCCCGATCAACAACGAGTCTGCTTCGCAAAAAAAGAGCACCGTGCTACGCTTTACAAGAGCTATGAACCGGAGACCTGCCTCGCCCCTTCTCTCGAACTTGCTTGCCCCTGCCTCCGAACTTACTCACTGCATTCTTGCTGTTGACTGAGATCTTTTCTATTGATTCCAGCCTTCATCGACCTTGCGACCGAACCGGAGACCCTCCAACTAACAAACTTGACCAACGAACCTTCGACCTAAGATCTTATCTTTTTATACCTATCTGTCTCTCTTTCGATACCTGCCTAGGGTATTCTTTATTTAGAACCGGATCTAAATTGATACCCCTAGATTTCCCTGAGATCTTAGATATCGAATTTTATTTTTGCTTTAGCCAAATAGCTTCGTCCCGGCGAATAGTATAATTATTTTAAGGTGTTTCACCACAGCTAGGCGGGATGGAAAAGCTAGATTATAGCTAGGATTGCCGCTTGATTCTTACTTTTAGGCTTTAGGAACTCGGCTGCTTGCTTGGGGCTGGCTTTGTTGCCTAGAATGCCGGTTGGCCAATTAACTGAGCGAGAGCTGGTCGAGAGAAATAAACCGAGGCTGGGATAAGAACCGGGGCGGTATAGGAGTAGTATAAAAAAATAGGCTGGCATTGGGGTTTCTCCTAACCCACTGGTTATATTATTATATTTATATCTACTTGACAAGGGTTAATGCATAGGTTTCAAAGGCTGTTCCCACCCCACCAAGGGTGAGGTCTGAGGCGGAGGTTCCCAAGGCAGAGTGCATGGGTATATAAATTATTTTTAACCTGTCCGCTCTTCTTTCTTTTTCTTATCTTGGCTAGTATCTGTCTAATTATCCAATCTGATTCGGTGGACCTAACACACACAAAGATTTATCTTGGGTGTTATGTGTTTGTATGAGATCCCTAATATAATCCCATTGTTGTTCTCGCCCTGCCGCTGTCTTCCCTAGCGGTAGCGTCAATCATCATTTGCTGTTCTACCACGGAGGGGACTCATGCAGATGTGAACGCCACTTACTAACTGAGTATAACAAGAACCTCTTGGTACAATGTAGATAAGACACAAAATGGTAAAGTGAAACCTCACGCTCGTACCTCTCAACCCTACGGGCGTAGATATGTGAGTATGATATGCGAATATTGGCTGTATTATATGGTATGGCAAGATCACCCCATAACAATGTGACTGGCTGATACACTACTGGCTTTGGCTGACCAGCTAGCAATGACCTTCTGGTGAGATTTTATGAATCCATTGCACATATCTCACGGACTCATGCTTATGGGTAACTTATCTTATCCTCCTTCCTATTAGCTTAGGGAATGGTTGCGAAGTAAGGATCCACTTATTAAATACACATAAAAGGGTGATCATAGATATGGGGATATGCAATAGATTGTGATAATTCCCTTGTGGATTCCCATTGGATTTGATTAGTCCCATTTGTTTTAGGTCTCTCTCCATTATTTTTACTATGTTCCACTGTTTGCTGTGTTTAAGTGGTTTTTTTCCACATTGCAAAGGTTGCCTTTGATGCACTACTCTAGGCGGCGCAATAACATTGAATTGGAAAAAGTTGTCATATTGTCCCCAGACTTTTTTTCCTCCTGCCCCGATCGAACCTGAGGCCATTGAGATATCAATATATTGTCTGGTGGTAATGTGGGTTACATAATATAGAATATTATTCTAAAGGGGCAATGCTATCATCTGTGCGATTTACCCATAGCAACACCACGGAGCAAGGATCGTCGATTCCACCTCGGCTCATGGAACAATAAAAATTACTATAAGGACGATATTTAGTCAAGAAAGCAGACTTGGCAGGGTGGGATAGGAGCCTAGCAAAGCAAATAGCAGAGGAGCAAGCAGATGCAGAGCCAGCGAAGGTAGTAGTTTCTTCATTGCCTTTGCCAAAGTCTTTGGCTTTTCCGTAACCAATATCCATACAAAATATATCATATAGAGTGCTGGTTGGAGCAAGGCTGATTAGCTAGGCCAGCGCAGCATCCGTCCTATTGAGTATTTCCCATTTGAATAGCGCAGCAGCCACGGTTGAGTAGCCCCCAGCCGAGTAACCAAGGCAAGCGGTTGTTTAGGCTGCTTCTGGAT
>Ga0233342_1000341_pt1 | contig 13243 bp, 10 predicted proteins | sample GEONDECOMP273_FD_180706 | JGI IMG/M metagenome (GOLD analysis project Ga0233342, IMG submission 180706) | Leaf litter microbial communities from Shasta-Trinity National Forest, California, United States - GEON-DECOMP-273 | ecosystem: Environmental > Terrestrial > Plant litter > Unclassified...
CACGTCCCAATAAGAGCCCTCCAGACAAATTAGCTCTATTTATACTTGATCTTATATCACGTCCCAATAAACTCCCCACCTCACGTCCCAATATGAGGAGAAACATACAGAGATGGCCCTCACCTTTAACCTCCAACTCCTGCTACAACTTCAAACTACAACGACTACTCCAACCCTATACCCCACAGAGCCAGTCATACCCACCCAATATTGCCATCCTATCAGCCGAGTCACCTTCAACACAGAACCGTGAGAATGAAGTGAAAAGGCAGGCCCCCCGGTTTCCATGCCCGGGAGATGTCCCCTATAAAAACACCATACCCGATAGAAAAGAAGTCCCCCATGTTAACGCCATACGAGAGAATGGATAGACGTGTTGCTAGAATGAGTTGACTAGCAGCTCGTGGGTGGGACTAGGAGCATGCAGTGAATGGATGGCTTCGCGCAGTGAGTGGTGAACGGCTTCGTGCAGGCAGTGAATGAACGCTTGGTTTCTTTTAATGGCCTCTATGCTTGCTATAATGGCACGTTAGTTTCCCATGTTCCCAACAGATGAGAGAGAAGCCCAACTTACCAATATAGAACCCTCTACCTCGACCGATACGGAAACATAGCCCTCGAACTCTTACTCCACCGATACGGAACAATGGGCCTCTACCCTCCACCCCTACAGAACCTTTGGAATGTTATCTGGGTAAGAACCAGTACTCGCGAACCTACAAGCAAGCAACCTTACCTACCTCCACTTACTGATTCACTGAACCATGATTTACCGTGCCAAGCAATCTCACCTTCTACTGCTTCTATCGTCTCGTACCACTGATCAATAGTACTCGATCAAATGGCACGCCATCAATTGGTCTAACACGAACCATAACGTGTGAACTCAACCTCGTATTGCGCCTACCCCATCAGTGTCTAACAAACATCAATTGAATACACCATTACTTTCACTTTTCTCAATCTGTCTCAATAAAATAAAATAGGCAAATCAGGCAACTCATTGTGGAGGAGCGTAGCGCATAAGTGCTAAGCTAAGTGGTACCATGATCGCTAAGTGGCTCATTATATATTTCTATCTATCCGAAAGAAACTACCCACTCCAACATCAACAACGAACTCCCCAGCATCCCAGCATCTTGTTACAATGAACTCCCCATATTTGGAAGGAAACGAATGAATAACTCACCGCATAGTTATCCGTTCTCCTAACACCGCGAGGGCATGGGCTACTGGTTACGTCATGAGGGATTGGGCTACGCTACATGGTGGTTGTAGTTATCTGCTTATCCTAACTGAGTAGTTAACTAACTACATAACTAACTACATCTTGGGTGTATTCTTGGGTGTTACGGTATCGACGAAGGGGCTCATGGGGGCTCATGGTTAGCTCCTCATGGTTACGTCAGGGGCTCGGCTCATGGTTACGTAATGCTTATTCCCATCTATATAAATCTTATTCATAACTAATTAACTCAATAAAACTCCGGAAACAACAAGGAACATAGCGTTAGCGTGTGGATCATGAATTAACAACAATGCGAAAGGAGTAGCTTAAGTAGTTATCAATAGGCTTTCAATCAATACATCAATATACGATATCGCATTGAGACGTGTAATCCCTTCCCCTCGTGCCTCGGGAAAGTCCCTCTCCTTTTAGTCGAGACCTCCTTCCGTCGGACCTCCGGGTCCTTCCCTTCCTTTGTCAGGGAAGTCCCTCTCCCGTATGGTCGAGCAGCTCCGCCCCTCTCCTTTATGATGCATAATCTTTGGATTACCTTTTTTCAACAGAAAGGCGGAATAAAAGAAAAAGAGTGTCACAAATCCCTCTAGGTCTACCGTATTCTTCATGCTATTGGAGGTGGTCAATTGCTCTACTACATTACGTCCACCTGGCGCTTCGCTTCTGCATTGAAAGCAGCTTATTATTCCCACCCGGGGTAGAAGATCCACTGTTGTAGATTGAGGAATTGATGTTGTTCCATTCCTACTGCTGGAGTACCATTTATAATAGTAAATCGTTATTGCTTTTAAGCTGAGTGATAATATTGATTATTGCCCATCGATTATCCTGGCCGATCGGCTTGACTATACCGGATAGCAGATTGAAAGTCGGTTTGCAAAGCTCAACTCAATAACGTAACTAACTCAAAATTGAACTAACTAATTAATTGACTAACTGGCTTAACTCTTAGGTAGACAGGTTGCTCCACAAAATCCCACACTTCGACCTTTAGTTAATTTAGCTCCTTTTGTTAGTATAAAGTGCCCTGGAGGTGCAAATTAATTTTTCATAGAAATGCCTGCTGATGATAAAGTGCCCGATGAATGCTAATATTAGTACCCAGAAAAGCTTATATTAGTGTAAATAAATTAGTGCTAATATACAAAGTGTATTCCAATAAGTTACGATAAGTTCCGATAATATTGGTGCATACCTAGAAGTTTCCCAAAGTGCCCGCCTCAATGCCGCCTGCTGCTGGTGGAAGTGCCCGGTCAATTTGAGATTAATACATTACATAGAAGTGCCGATTATAAGTACATATCCAGAAGTTACATATTAGTGCCTAGTTTAGTCAAAGCTTATACAAAAGTGCCTATTTTCTTAGTGTCCTATCTATTAGTGCCTGGGAAAAGCTTATATGGAGTACCCCATTCCCTGGTGCTTTTATATTTGTGCTCAATAAGTCCTCGATAAGTGCCGATATATTTGTGCATATCTAGCAGTTCCCAATAAGTGCCTACCGATGATAGAAGTGCTTAATTAAAGCTGGAAGAAGTACATACCTCGAACTGATCAATCATAAAGTGCTCGGTCAAAGCTTATATCAGTGCTCGATAAATTGATTTATAAATGCCCAATAAACTCAACTTCTAGTTAGATAAGTGCCCGATCAACAAGCGGAATAAGGCTAATTTAATAAGATCTTAATTGAAAATGAAAATATCTAAATACTAAGAATAAGATCCGAATATGGGATCTCTTATAATCTAATTTAGTAAGTTAATAAGTAAGGTGGTCCCCTGTCTTAATAATATGTACATTTATATAACAACATAGAAGTTCCAGCTGTTCTGTCAGTCACGTATTCAACTTTACAAGGAGGGGGTACCTGGTTCCGTTTCAATGGAGCTGTAAGGTCCGTAGGTGCTTGTCCGCATCGGGCAAGGGTTTATTAACATAAAAGGTTGTCTGTCCTGTCTAGGCACTAAGGTAAGAAGGCGATACAAAAACTTAGAGGGAGAAGGATTAAGAAACCATAGAATGTAGTTCCCATCAGTTCAAGATGCACATAATACTAATGGGGAGAGCATATGAAAGGCAAGGAAAGGGATTGAAACCTTAGAACGTAGTTGCTAGTCAGCTCAGTAAGCTAGTGGCGGTACACGAAATAAGAAATGTCCAGCTGTGTTGTATGGTGTTCCCAGCTCTGCCTGTCTGTCTGTGTCGGTATACAAAATACTCAATGTCCAGCTGTGTTATACGCTGACATAAAGTGCCTTCATTAAATGTAAAGTTATCCGGTAGCATATTATAAACATTCATTCAAGTTGGATATGCTAAAACCAGTGGTTAAGACATGCATTCAATTCGTGCCGGTAGTTTAAACAACAGATGAGTTTCCGTAAGTTCTGTAAGTTAAAGTAAAAGTGTGTTTAAAGGTACGAAGTCGCTTGTCCGCATCGGGCAAGGCCAAGAAAGCGATTCACGACAAAGAAGGTAGTTCCCAGCAGTTCAAGATGCACATACAAACTTAGAAGGTGGTGGTTCCCTGCCTTAATAAAACGTTTTATGGATTGCCTGTCAGAATCGAATGCTTTATAGAATAAAATGGAGGTTCCGGCTGTTCTGCCACGTATCCCACTAAAAGGAGGTGGTACCAGGTTATGTTTAAATTAAGCCTAAGATCTCAAAAAGAAATGGTAGTGTCCCACAGTTGTGTAAGCAGTTCCCAACTCTGTAAGTTAGTGCCGGTACACAAAATAGAAGTGTTGAACTATGTCGCCGGGTTTCCCTGTAGCTGTACCGTCGAAGAAAGCATTGACTATGTGCTCTGGCTGCTTCTATTCCCGCTGCTTAAAGTACTACTAGTGGCTTTGCTTCTCCCTAATTCAACATTACTTTTGGGGGGCATATGCTGTACGTAGGATTATGCATTTTCTAATAGGCGTAGGCGCGATACGTGGGTGCAGGGTCTTCACGGTTGTTGCGGCTCTGCACTACATGGTACGGATGGATTGACTCAATTGCTTTTAGGTTGAGCGGGTCGCTGCTTGCTGGCTTTTTAGGCTTTACGAAATCACCCGACGAAGCTGGGTCAACCCGAGATATAGCTAGAGCCTGTAGTGAATAGACGTTAGGCTTTACAGAGCTAACTAACACTAGGCCGGGAAAACCAAGGGCTGAGAGAAACCAAAGAAGCTGGTTGAATCCGTGCTAGAAGATCTGGGCATTGCTATAAGCTCTAGTCATTGCAGTAGACAGTCATAGACAGTCGATCATAGACAGTCATAGGCAGTCATAGCAAGCCAGTCATTGTCATACAGACATACCCGATAAGGACCCTATCAGGATGGCACTTACTGATACGGAACACAGGGTTCCTACCTCAACCGGATGCCATGACGATGCATTACTTATGATGCACCCGTTTGAGGATCATGCGCCATACACATAGTGATAGTCAGCTAGTGCCAGTCAGGGAAGGGAAGGGAGGTGGATGCTTGCCTGGATAGTTCTTGATTGATAGCACACATCCGAGAGAGAGGGGTGGTCCGGAGGACGACTACAGACAACTGAACTGTGAACCGATAGATGTTTCCGGGATAGAGTGAGTTCCCCCATGTGACCAACAGCCGTGAACCGATAGCCCTTTGCATAAAGTCCACAGTTATCGAATAAACTAGTTACATCGAGTCGAGCGAGACACAAAAAGGGATTTATAATGTAGACAAGTAAACCTGCAAGGTCTAAGCGGTGACATGTTAAAGCTGCAGAACATATAGGATACCCATCCCTTGGTCCACGTTTCGTAGCTAAAATTAGAAAGATCTATGACCAGACGTTTGCTCTGTTGATTTTCTTTATGCCTCACAACGTGATCTGCATTTCTTTTGTGATATATATAGTTCCCTCTATGGGTCAGTTTTATTGAGATGCATATTTTGTGGTGAGCAAATCTTACTTGGATCTTACATATGACTGCCTTATGGGTCACTCACCTCTCTTTTACAGCAACACGAATCTTTGTTTGGCACAATTCCGCCTTGTTTTACTTCAAGCTTGTTGATTGCCAACATGACTAGTCTTCCTCAGATTTGTTTGAACCTTTTATCAAACTTCATATCGTCTATAGTTAACCCTTCCTTCATTCATCAAATCAGTGGCATGATTTATGGTCTTACCGATGCCTTGATCGAACGCGCAGGTGTGTGAATGGCTTGGCCACAGTTTGGGAAGGGGTTATATCCCACATGCAAGTAGCATAGTGATCTATAAGTGTTTGTATATGCAGCCCTTCCCTCACCATATCGATGCGTAGTGCAAAGACTTTGGGCTTGGCTCCTCCATGTGGGGCTTTGCTTGGACTTTCACACTTGTAGCTTCGCATGAGAGTGCTTTTTGGCTTGTGATGTGGTAGGGTTCAGTCATATGTGTGTGGGTATGGTAGGGGGTCGAGCCCATACTTTTGTGTAGGAGATACTTTATAACGAGAGGGCTTGAGATGTTTAATTCAATGTGGCACTTAGACTCAGGCTAATGGCTTAAGGCTTGGGTTTTAACATATTCTAAATTGTTAGGGTAAATGGAGCTGAATATGGGGTTAGAGAGATAAATATTTACTTTCTGTAACACCCCATATTTTGACATTCAGCAGTTCAAACTCTAATGTGCTTTATCTTGGCATTTCATTTGCTTATTATCTGTTGGACGAAGAGCCTATCTCAGACTCCCATGTATATTTTGATAGATCAGTGAATATGGAGTAAAAAGCTATCCTTGGAGCTCAATAGTTGGATTAATGTATTCTCAATGCGATTGCCTATCCGTTGTTGAACCAACCCACAAATGCCTACAATGTTGTAGCAAACCCCTCCTTCAACATAATATTATGCATAATAAAGTGAAAGCCTCGAATGCTTCGACCTCCTTGGGCACCTTGAAAATGGTTACCCTTCCAATCAGAACATTTTGATGGTTTTCAAAATGGTCAATCTCTAAACAAGTAATAATAACTGTGAGACACCTAACCATAAGTATTCTCAAGGGAATTTTATTATGCCTTCTACCGCTAATGGTCCATTGCGAAATGAACCACCATTGCAGAAGCCTCCTTTGAATTTGCCCAAAGCTCCTTTGCGTATAATAGTACATAATCCTAACAGGCTTCTTAGCATTACGATGTTGTTACTGCTTTGGCACAATACCCTTGTGCTATGTCTATGTTAGAGGTGCCGCAAAATTGTCCTTCACAGCGTAAGGTCTTGTTGACTGTTATTGGAGGTATTTCTTCTATGGATGCTAGGTTAATAGAATTTGACTTAGATAAGACGCGTGTCTTCCCCATTCCATGGATTTGAACGTCACAGTCACTGTTATTAATTTTTACATTCATCATTGTATAGTGGATGAGGGAGCTTTGTCTTGTGTTATGTCATCACCGGTTTGGAAGAAAAAAGGGCCAATGGAGGAAGGATGGCTTGCTCGAGGTTAGGAGGGCAAGGGTTTACTTATATAAGGGTTTATAAAGATCATATCTGTAGGGTTGGCGTAGCGCAGGACCCTACTTACCGCCCGCCTTAAATTGATTCCCGAACTCTATATTTGAGGGGAATAAATATGGGGGATAACCTCAATCGACAGGTCCTTCAAGTGTTTAACTGAGCTCTGCTAAGGCATAACCTACACAAATGACCTAAAAAATGAAACGTAGATCTATAGTGCATTCTGGGATAACACAAACTCTGGGCGAGTCACTTAACGTTCATGAAATACTTCGTGTAAAGTAATAAGGCAAGCATAATTACATATTTAAGTTTATCTGCCTTACTGCATATGACCTTGTTTAAAAGCCAAAAAAGGTAAAAACAAAAGCAAGGATAGCAGCATAGCTAAGACCTAAAAATGATCCCGCATATCCATTGGTGTAGTTCTCATCTTTTCCCCTTATGCTAGTGGATCTACTTAAACTGCCTTTGCACAAGCATCTACCGACCCCCCCTTCCCCTTCTTGAACAACTAATAGCCACGTTTGTATCCCGCCCGGCCTTAATGGATAGATTTTATATTAAAGGTTTAAAATAAATAAATATTAAACCTCACTCCGGTCTTTCTGGTCATAAAGCTAGAAACCCGTATGCTTAGTATTAGTCTTTCTTATAAGCGTAATCCTAGTATGTGACTAGTGGTTTTGTAACCAAGCTTATACCTTATTGTTACTAGTTGTTATGGTTCGAGTGCTTGTAATATACTTATATTGATTCAATGGTGCTAGTTTTCCTTATTATATTACCTTTATTGAGCTTAAGCTTAGCTCAGGCATAGTGATACGGATAGAATAGAGTGATATCACAGCTTCGCCAGTATTGATCTCTTTTAATTACTAGTACTCTTAGCTTGTTCCATTGATATAGGTACGGCAAGGCCTTTCACCCAGATAAATTGAACGACCATACCATTAAGGAAAGACTCTGTGTGCCTTAAGGACTTTATGAGGAGACTTGCCTTCTGACTTGCCTTCCCTTGAGGTGAGTGCCCTACCCTTTATAATTATGAGTGGCCTAACCTTACTATTAACCATTAAGGCTTTTCCAGACTTGGATATTGGAAGTCACTTCTATTAAAGTTGAGTGTGATCAATATTTATAATAATAATTTGATAAAAGTGTAATATATTTAATTATTTATAGCTGTAATTGTTGCTATCCTTGTCTCCTATTGGATGAAAGCATCCCAGAGCTACTCAAAGGGTAAGCATGTGCTCATGGCCATAGACACTCTACACAAAGGATTCCCGGGGCTCTGAGAATCCATTCATTGTGGTAGACGCCAAATCCTTGTTCTCAACCTTCATCCCGATGGCTGCAAGCTGGTCTTTTCTCTGGGTAATCTTCATTGAGTGACTAGACATTGTGTTTGTATCACTTATGTTTGTATGAATGAGTTTATTCTTTGGAATCAATTTCCAAGATGCATTCCCACTCTGATACAGAGTGATCAATGCTGCATACATCTCATCAGCTTACTTCCCTGCGATGTGAGGTGTCAAATGGTCCTTCAGCAAATCCATAAGGATTCTCTTAACTTTGGTTACATTGTTCTTATGTGCAGCAAATAAAGTAGCATCAGTCAAAGCAACAAAAGTAACTTCTATATTCTTCCAAAGATCCATCGCCTCCAACAACATTTGTAGTCGGCACTTCCAAGATGCAAAGTGAGAAGAACCCTCTATATGGTCACACTCTCTAAGACCGAGAGTATTAATCCTGAAAACCTAGAACACACTTCAACAAATGGATCAGCCAATTAAATCAGCCTATCACGGGTTATTTGTGCCTATCTCAGGCAACAGATCCACGCCAATCATTGGAGCTACATGGGAATCTAAACCACAACCTCTCCCAGGCCCTGGTGCCTCGCGTAGGCATGGATCACTCCAATCTCTGGAGTCTTTTAGGCGTCACACCCACTTATATCCTCTAAAAACTCCCTCTCACAGGTAGCAGTCCACTTCATCCATTAATTTGGAGAATCTCAGATGGAAAACTCTGATACCATGTCATAATTTTACATCCACATGATACACATACCTGCACTCAAAGAATTGTCTTACAACTTAAATTAAAAGATTTTTAAACCAATCAAAGCTTCATATAAACAGAAACAAAAGTGCTAAATTTAAAACTCATAGGTGCAAATGTCACAAATGAAGAGATGAGATCAACCCTGCAAAAGATTAAATCTAATATACACAAACAACAACGTGAATGTAGTGGACAACAAGGTTACATTCTGTAACAACAATAACTATATTATAATTAACACATAATAAAAAGAAAAATAACGTCCTCAGGGGATGACAATGACTTCTTTCAAGACTTAGCACTCTCATGGTAGAATCACCCTACTCAAGTTAATTATATATAAGCCTAAATACTGTGCCCTCCCTCATATAGTAAAACTTTACAAGAGGGGAAAGTGGTTACAAAATTGAACTGTTAATAATACCTCTTATACATTCTTCCATGAGAGGAATCTATCATAACTAGTCATAGAATCTCTAATAACCTTACACTGACCAAAAATAGAAGATGTAAAGCATCATAAGAGTAAGGAATCTATCATAGGGGTGTAAGGGAATCTATCCCACAAGGCACACCCATCTTGCAAGGAATCCCCTCCAACACTCATGCGTCCTCTTCCTAGGATATCAACTTGGAGCAACAAAAAACTAAAACTCTTTCTTTATGAGGAAGTTTTTTCCACTAACCCGAGCTTTTATCCCAGAATCTCGAACTTCCCCTCTGCAAGGGTTTTATTTATAATGTTAGCAACCATTAAAATCAGTCGAAACATAAGAAAGAACAATAGCTCCCTTCCATACTCTATCTTTAAATAAATGGTACTGGATATCTATGTGCTTAGAGTGATCATGAAACAATGGATTCTTACAGAGCCTGATGCAACTCTAATTGTCACAGTACACAACCGTGGGCTACAACATCTGATCTGTAAACTCTGCAAGAAACTTGTGAATCCAAATGGCCTCAAAACATGCCGAGGACTTTGCCATATAATTTGATTCATCTGAACTGAGTGCAATTGCCACCTGCTTCCTGTTTAACCATTAAATCATATATTATCCCAAGCTAAGCAATAATTGGAAGTATTATTCCTTGTGCTTACATCTCTTGATCTGAATCTAAAAATCCATGTAACAACAATTATCTATCTCCCACACACATACCTCATGCCATAATGAATTGTGTCGTTCAGATATCCGAGCACATGTCTCACAGCTTTCCAATGAATCTGCTTGGGTTCAACCGTGAACTAGCTAAGAGTATTCACTGCAGAACAAATATTGGGCCTGGTATTCACAATATAATAAGGGAACTAATCCACTGCTTATAAAAGATGGATCTATCAAATCGAAATATAAATAAAAAAAGAACTTAATATTTGGCACAATAGAAGTGGCTAAGGGTTTGTAGTCTAGCATCTGAAATCTCTTAAGAATTTATCCACTGTGTACTTCCCTTGACCAAGGAATACTTCCCCTGCGTGCTACCAAACCTCTAGACCCCAAAAGTAATGCATAAGGCAATGTCCTTCATGTCATATTTGCTTGCCAACCTTTTCTTAGACCATGCAGTGAGCTTCTTAGAACTACCTGTAAGAATATGATCATCCACACACAAGAAAAAAAAAAGAAACTAATATTTATCATATAAATAATCAATATTTGGATATGCTGCAGTCTTGGTGAAGCCCAACTTCAGTAAGTACTCATCAATCCTTCAGTACCATGCACATGGTGCCTGCTAGAGAATAAGGTTGCGGTGCCTCTTTAGGTGTTTATGTTGTGTCATCATGAGGTTGCCTCTGTAGATCCACCCTTGCGCACCTAGCGGCCACGGAGAAAGTTTCCAAACCCGAATGAACAAGGGCTCGGAAATCCTCTGACTTTAGATGCAACACATTCAGCTTTCAAACTGAAGACGGCGGCGCATCAGCATTCACACAACCCTGAACCATAAGCACCCCCTCTATAATAAGTTTGGAGTTAATAAAGCTCTAGGACAACCAACTATATTTTAAATTGGGCTTCTACGTAATTCAACTTGGTCTAACCTTAGTAAAACACTGTAAAGAGTCCCTCCACAAAAAACACTTAATGTGCTGCATTACTTTGTCAAAAAGTCTTTGAGCCCCATAAATTTGTAAAGTATTGTTTGTTCTAGCCAATTATTCATCCGCTGTCGCATTTACTCATGCAGATACCAAGTTCTTGGCAATAAATCTTAAGCGCATACAAATTGATGTATCCATTTTCAATAGTTTACTTTGCATTGCTTATAAACTTTCACAATTGCAGACATGCATGTGTTACCAAATCTTAATTTATACTAAACCACGAGATCAAGCCATCACAACTATAATTAACACATCCGGGCATAGCCACAAGAATATGCAGAAATTGTGTTTGTGAAACTTCCATCATGTCTTTTCATAATTGCAATGTACACTTATGCATTGTCCACTCATACACTGGGTATCCGACAAAGTAACATTAAACGTTGCAACCCACAGCTCTGACTCGAACTACGCTTCCATCCGCTCAAATAATTCAGCAGTATAACTTACCCCATAGAACTTAAGTAGATCCTTTAACGCAACATCTATTCATTTAAAGGTCCGCAGCGCTGCACATCACTAGGTAGACTGCTCACACTCTACATTCTTGGATCTCTTATTTAGAATAGCCCCAAAATTGATGTAAAATGAACATATGCGGAATCAACTAAACTCTCCATCTGCCATAGTTTTAATATAATAATCCTATCGTTGTTAAAACCACCAACCACGGCCTCTCTATGAACTCCCGAGACTATTTAGACAGAACGTTTACGCTCAACTCTAGATCGAACATAACCACCCGCACCTTATATCAATCAATCAATGCATTCAACCTGAATTAATTACCTAACCATTATTTTATGAACTTGGTTTAATTTATTTCTAATTGTTTCTGTTTGAACACCGATCACACATGCCAGTATATTCTTAAAGATGTTCACAGCACCGCGATCTCCCAAAATCTGCAGGAATGTTAGCAGCTCTCCCTGAACCTAATCTTCTACGGATGATACCAGTAGGCTCAAACATTTGCTCGGAAGACGCCCCAGTGCTGGCAAAAACACTCCCTCTGTAGAACCGGCATAACTCGCACAGACCAGCTCTCATATTATTTAAATTGCATCTCGTAGGCATGCCTTCTAATGAACCAAATAAAACATAAACCTCAGTCAAGCGTATCCCGCACCATGACTCCCAAGTATGCTCCAGTCTTTCTCCACCCCTCGTAACAACGTTAATACATGTGTATTCAAATTCGCCTTACTCACCACCCGGAATTATCAGCTCTGAATTGACCATGTTCGCTTCGCGTTGTTTTCTATACTGCGCCTTCCATTTTTATCAATAAGCTCCTAGCAGTTCCATGAGCGTGTCAAATAAACAACAGTCCTCCATATGGTAAGTGTTAAAACTACAGAAGTCACAATAAACCACCGCCACAGTGCTGCTATACTTCTCAAATGGCAAGCAATGATCAGCTGTGTCCATGATCGGTGGCTATGTCGGGTGTCTCTGACTGTCTCTGTGGGTATGTCCTGCTTGTAGGGTGTCTCTCTCTGTGGGGTGCCTTATGTGACTGCCTTCTGTAAAAGAGCGAGGTAAGGCAACCTGCCTGCTAGTGTAAGCTTATATACTAGGTGGGGCATGTTGTTACCTTAAGTGATAAGATCCGCTGGAGTAAGTAGTTTAGAACCCATCGCGTGTTCTAAACTACTTATTTCTATGGCCTTCTATCTTACAAAGAGTACACCATACCACCTCCTTTCCTCCCTACATCCCCTTTACTAGTTCTTTAATCTGTTCAGACAACACAGTCATTTGGTAGTAGAATTGTACCATACATGGAACCAAACCTAGAATGGAAGCTTCTGCTAGTCAATTATGTAATATAGCTGCATTGCAAACTCCAGCGCCTCGTGTTCAATCATCAGTTTCTGCTGCAACAATAATATATGCAGATTAGGTAGCAGCCCCTTGATAAACCAAAACTTTTGTAGCACTTCCTGAATATTATAAGTCAGCCAGTTCATTAAATCTCAGAACCGTCGATTGTACTCTCATAAAGTATCTCCCACTTTTCCATCTTTATTTCTTTTTATTTCTATTATAATATACTTATTATACTTAGGCTTTTTAGATTACTTGCCCTTATAAGCGCGGGACCTCTGGACCTTTACAAAATCTGCTCGCAGTTGCACCAATGTTACTCCACGGGGAGCTAGACAACTCTATTTACATTTAATATACTACTGCACTGCTCTCCCATGTAGCGTGATCTGGAATTCCACCAACCTAGTTGCATCTATGGTCTTCCGCACATTCCAGATAGCACATCACAGAGGAACCAGTTTTGCTCGGCATCTTCATCTCCTCTATTGTAGA
>Ga0233342_1000342_pt1 | contig 13229 bp, 12 predicted proteins | sample GEONDECOMP273_FD_180706 | JGI IMG/M metagenome (GOLD analysis project Ga0233342, IMG submission 180706) | Leaf litter microbial communities from Shasta-Trinity National Forest, California, United States - GEON-DECOMP-273 | ecosystem: Environmental > Terrestrial > Plant litter > Unclassified...
GTGGCTAGCTATGGTTGACTGTAGTTTCGAGGTAGTTCCCTTTCCGGAAGAGTACAACTTAAGCAAGCAAGTAAGTGGTTCAGGTTCCAGGCAGGATGGATGCGCGGCTGACTAAGGTTGCCTGTAGGCAGGAAAGGGGAGATGAAACTGATCCAATTCTATAGATCATAATTCGGCAAAGTAAGAAATAAGAGCAAAGGAGGTTTTGTCAGGGCCCACTAGCTTTAGGCACCGAATCGACTGCCCTCCGATACAGTAGGGATATTGGGAATGGGGTGAAAATACCGGGTGCAGAGCAAATAGGTCGTAGAGATATCTCATTATATATGTCATTACGTCTTGGGCATGGCAGGAATATCGGTAACTATAGATACAATAAGGCCCAAGACCTGCATGGCCATTGCTTTTCAAATACTCTCCTTCCTTGTTCCAAGCAAGACCTGGCACAGCACATTTGGAATCTTTCTGAAAGACTATACCAAACATACGTGAGAAAATGATGACGGATGTGATGACGGGCCACTGATCGGCATTCATTTACGGGTACTGGCATTGACGGGTTAGTTAGTTCGCTGTCGTCAGCGTGGTTTGCTCGCTTCCCCGTTCTCCCTCTATTTGAAGCGGGGCAAATAGCGTTTTCAGATTGGTTATAGTGTCACGCCAGCAGTGTGAGGACCCTTAGACCAATAGGGAGAGGAAAGGGATATCCTTTAGGCGACCGATAGAGATTTCCCTTCTTCTCGATAGGGAATTTACCTTGGGATAGGGAGGGGAGAGGAAATCCACCATTGGGTAGCGGCGATCATTGGGCCATTCGCTGGTACCACTTCCGGTACCACCTTTTTCCTCCTTACTAGATCCGAATTCCGCCTCCCCAAATCTGAATGAGCCAGAGGTTCTTGGTGAATAGAAATTGAATGGAAAACCCCGTTTTATCTGGAATGAGTCGATTTATCGCTCTCGTTCGAGAGTAAAAAGAACCCCTGGGGCTGGGCCACTCCCCTATCTATGGTGCCCGACGGAATTTATTTAATAATAATCTATTCCCACCCAACCGGAGCCGCTCGACCATAAGGGAGAGGGAATCACACTAGCGATGTGAGTGGTATTCCAGTCATTAATTATATATGTCATTATGCTAGATTCGGTGTGAGTCGTATTCCGTTCATTCTTTATATATGTCATTATGCTCGATCAGCTGTGTGCGTGGCGTACCATAGATATTACTTGGTCCAGTTGTGAGCCAATATTGGGTATCGTAACGGTGCACTGCTCACTTACCGTTGTGAACCGATCCGAGAACGAGAAACGCTTAGTGAACCAATTGATCTGTTATGAATTCTTTATATATGTAATTACGCTTTAGCATAGACAGGGATAACATCTCGTGATCAAAGCCAACTCGTATCATGTCGATAACTCGAACTAGAATAAAGAGAAAAGAACTCCATGTGATGCCCAAATCTATTGCTTCAGCCAGGACTTAGTTGAGGGGGTACCACTTTCTTCTATTTTCGGGCCGGGATGAGATTTATTCCTTAAGACAGTCAGCCAGCGTTGCTAGGAAGATGCTTATTTGCCTTTCATTTTAGTGCCTGTGCTACTAAACCAATGCTCAAATCCGATCAATGAGATGCGAAATTCGATGAGGCGTCACATTGATTTAAAACAGCACTAGTAATTCGCCCCTTGCTCCACTAGGCAACTCACTCTAGCAACACGTCTAGGCATTCTCTCATTCGTATGGCACATGGGGGCCTTCTCCATGGATGGGGAACTTCTCTCCCGGGAGGCAAAGCAGAAGGATAAATATAATGAAAGGGCAGGGGGCGAGCTTGCTGGCTGGGCAGCGTTGAAGCGCTACCTATCCACCTTATTGACTGACCTTATGACTTGCCTGGAACCTGGCGTTAGCGACGAGATCGCCTACCTTACAAAGAATAGCTAGATAGGGGCTAGTACCTCACAGCAGTACAGTAGATTGACCGGGCCAATAGGCAGAGGTCAGGAGCAAACATAGTCAATAGGACCAGTTCAAATACAGAATACGTAGGAAGGACCGGCCCTTTCTATTAGAGTTACGATGAGATAGCTCCACCTAACTAGATATCTATCTTTATTGGAAAAACCATTACAAGTTCTGAATGGAGACATTTTTCAAGAGAAAGGTTTAAATAGAGCTAATTTCTATTAGGTGACAGAACTATAGGTTCACTAGTTGAACTGGGAGATTGAAAGGTGATAGAATTTATCGGCTTGAACTATCTATTTTTATGAGAATGGAGACAAGTTTTATGAGAATGGAAACATAAGGGCCGTTCAATCTTACTTTATTTCTATTAAAGGCCTAGCTAGCCGGCTGGCAGAAAGAATGGAATTGAAAAACCAATTATAAGTTTCTGGCCCAACATATATATCCCAGGGCTGTTGCTAAGGTACCGAAACGGGAATTATGTGGGTGAGTCAAGCTGAGCCCACATAATTCCCGTTATCGACTGCGTAAACACTTGGATTGAAGCCTGGGATTGAGTAGCGGGATCAAGTTGACTATTGGCATCCTGTCAATTTGCCTCCCTTCGTCAACCGGCTGAGACTGACCTCCTGTAAATGAGGGTCTATTGTTTATAGGCAAACGGGCACTGCATGCCAAGAGAAAGAACCTCCGTGTTTGTTCCTCATCCGCCCTGCCCGGTCAAAAAAAAGGGGGCCGCTGCTGCTTCAGCTATGGCTACACTGGTTTAGCTCTTGCTTGCTGGTGGGAGAATCCACCCTGGCTGGTCCAACAAATGAAGAATAGGCTGCTCAAATCTGGCTCGAGTGGCTGGACGGGATTAATGCGAGGGGATTCACTGGCTTGCTCGCTTGCTAGACTATACCGGATGCTGCAGGCTGGAAAAAACCGGGCTGGGAGATGAAAGATAGTGTTTTTTTGGGGGCACAAAAAGTGGATTTTATCTTTACAACAGCATTTCATAAAATTAAGAACTAATTTGGGGCAGGATGCCATCAATACGAGCATATACACATCATTAGGCTATGTTTTCTCTCCAGACAATCTTTATTTTTAACTAGTCTCCACCAACTAAGTTGTTCAGTAGTTATAGCTCTAACAACAGGTCTTGCCGGTGGTATTCTTTAGTTCCCCATGTCAATGAGCCTTAGTAGGTTTATTAGCTGTAGTGCCTGTAGCGTGATAACGACTTCAATCTCTTTAAGAAAACACTATTATTAGAAAACTAAGTGAAGTAGCTCAATCTCTAACTAGCTCTTAGCCTGAACCATGAGTGCAGAATAAATATAAGCTGTTGTTAAACAGAAGAGTCGTCATTATATTCTTGATGTTTTCAAAGAGCTATACATGATACTTACAGAGGGTATATCATTTATTATAGATGTAATTATTCCATACCTAACCTGTTTAATCCATGTTTGTGCATGTGGTTTGGATAGATTTATAAAAATTATTATTTAACGTTATAACATGGATTTTATTCTTCCCGGACCATTTCTTTTTATTAAATTGACCAGAGTCTTACTTAGTCAATCCAATAGTCGAGTCCAGTTTACAGAGCTATAAGGTCAGCATGAACCTATATCTAGTTACATGGTGGAAGCTCTAGTCCGATGTAAGCTGCTTTAGTCAGCAGTGTGCATTAAGTCCGGTCGACGGTGATGAATGAAGCTCCTGTAAGTACAGCATGATGAACTCTGAGTGCAAAGTTGTCAGTGCCAGTCGAGTCCGATCTTGTCATGTTTATGCGGCAAGGACGAGGTAGGTATGAAGAAGGGGGGGGGGAATCCTCCGCATGACCCAATAGAGCGGACCTCTTAAAAGGGGAGCGTAGACTCGTATTAGGGTCAGGAGTATTTCCCTTATTATTAGCTTGCCGCTAAGCTCCAACTAGTGAGTTTTCAACTTGTTGCTCTTAGCTTGAGCTAAGTTGTTCATAAGTAGTAGTTAATGAGACGCTGTAGTTTCCACTGAAATGATACTTATAATTAGCCATATTTGAACGGAATTCCGGAACGAATGGTACCCCTAATTCTTCATAAGCAAGTATAGTAAAGGTGTTTCATAGCAAGAGTGTTTTATCTACCCACCCCTCATTTACAGTATCCAATAGTCGAGCCAAGATTTTATCCACTCACAATTTAGCAAGTTTCCACCCGTAACGATATTATGGGCCCAAACATGAGAGAGCCCTTATATGCACAAAATATAGCCCCCGAATTTTCCCCGTAACTCATTAAAGAGTCTTCTCCTGACCGTCCGGATACAAACGCTTTTAGGTTCAGGATGAAGACCCACAAATATAGTGCGCGTCCCTTACGTGGCATCCTGTCTCGGTAGCTCCTCCGTGGTTATGACAAGTTCCTCCAGGTTTAATAGAAAGTGACACGTACTTGCTACCATATCTGGTGTATAAACATTAGCTTGTACTTACTTTATAATCAATTATAAATAAAAATAATGGTTCGCTGGCTCCTTGCGCGCTTTACTTTATTAGCCTCATTTGCCTGAACGGAAGAACAAAAACGATATGATAGAAGCGATGACATGGTGGTAGCTACGGTATATAGTATAAGGTTGGTGTAGAACCAGTTGGTTCCGTGGTTTGGGAATTATGCTGATCCTAGGTACTCCATTACGGCATGGCTGCTCAAAGTGCTTCCTTTGTTTTAAATCAATTCTTCGCTGCAATTGCTTCGATCCACCCCCCTCGCTGAAGAACCGTAGTATGCTCTGATGGATTTATCCCAGACTTCTCTGTACCAAAAGTGGGTGGATTGTATCAGTGTTATAGGTGCTTTTTCCCGCAGGCAATTTTATCTCGTTACTTTATTAATAATTTTTCTATTTATTATGAAAGGATACTTACTCATCTTCATCTCGCGCTCCTTCTCCGCGAGCGAGATCGTCATTGATTGATCCGACCGATCTTTTCCCGTTTATGAAATCTAGGATAAGGGAAATGGGGGCAATGAGAAAGCAAGCAAACGGTGTAAAGTTCTTCATCTCCGGGGATGTAAAGATCGAGAAAGCAATATATCTTATGCAAGCAGCGTTGGATCGATCAGCAGATAGGTTGGACTTTAGGTGTTTTCACTGTTTCACGATGGCAAAACTAAGTATAAATCGTTATAGTGGCACCATGCGTTAACGTCATCTCTCTAATTGTGCGGTGACAACTTGGCTCAATCTATTCTGATAAAACCTTGTGGGACGTAAAGGTAAAAGCTGTAGCAAGCATCTCCAGCAGCAGGAGTTGACCCATAAGTCGCGATTGAGCAAAAGGTAATTCTATTAAAGCAGTACGAGTTGCACGAGCAGTTCAAGATCCACCAACAGCCCCTTTAAATGGTTTAGCAGATTCAGTAGCGGGGGTAAGGGTCAAAGCGTCCTGTTGTACTGGTTTCTTTGGATATAACGTAAAGCTTCCTTGATGACCGTGTACTTGGCAGACGTACTGAATGCGGGAAAGTGAATGCGGGGGGGGTGTCCTTTTTTCAAGGGTGGGTTCGTTCCTTTCTCGTCATAAGTTGGAAACGTGGGTTTTTAATCTATCTTTTCGTATACATGTTCTGGGCAAATAAGTGAATAAACTAAGCCACCTGTTATATCGTAAAATAATCAAGCTGTTCTGTTGTAAACCTGGCTCTTATTCGTTGTAGGTATCGCTAATAAACCTGCCTGCCTCTGCCCCATCCATGTATAATTTACCCTCGAGGATTCCCCTTCGCCGAGCTAAACTTATTATTAACTCACATAAAACTCATGCCTGTAAAGGTCCCTACATCGAAGCTAATTGAACTTGCATTGTTGTTTCACCTCATTAACCACCTCCAACCGGTAAGCAAACATCATCCGGCGAAACGTACCTTATCATAGTTGGATAGATAAATTAAATAACTTAGTGTATACAGTATTATCTCTTATAAATTAAAACTGGTAGGTTCATTCTATAACTACCAGGGGAGTTTATAGATGGGAGTATGGGGATAAACTGGATGGGGGATCATATTAGTAGTTAGCCAGGTAATGATGGGTACGCCTCAATTGGCATATGGGGTATTTGGAACTCCTCTCTCCATAAAACTAATAAGTCCCCCCGTTCGCTCCTTCCCGTCCAACCTAATTTGAATAATTAAAGGATAGATATGGAAAGAACAGGAATGGAAATGATAATTGGAGCGGGAAATAATGTAGATAGGGAGGGAGATGGAATTCTATAAACCAGCAGGAGGGCAGGGGGCAGACTGACATGTGGATGAATATACAAGTTAAACGTCCCTATGGCAGGTCTAGTAAACTACCTTTGCCATCACTATTTCCCCGTTGCTGGTTCTGTGGCAAATTGAACCTCATCCCATTTTTTCCAACCACACATAGACTAAAGCATATAAACTAATCTCTGGGCCCTATAAATTGGACTGTCCAAGTCTTAGTCGTCCTAGGACAAGTGAAACGTCTCCATGGTTATATAATATAGTCTTAGGTTGTAGTTGTTGGAGATGTTTTTGTAAAATAAAAAGCTAGGAGTATAAAAAGCTCAATGACAGAGACTAAAGAATATGGGATTTAAGCAAAAAACTTAAGGCAGTTTATAGAGCGCAACAAGACGACCAGTTCTGACACTGCAGCTTAAGATTGTAGTGCTTTTTGGCAAAGGCAAGCTTCTTTAATTAATGACTTTTTTAATTATAAGAACTATACTAGAACTAAGGGAAGTAAGGTGCACTCGGAACCTGTATAAAAAGAAGACATAGTAGTGGTTGTCATGGGCTTTACTCGGAGACTATAGCAATGGACTTACCATGGACTCCTGCTTTTGAATCCATTTATAAATTTACTAAAGTTCTATCCTATAATATTTCTATCCTTGTTTACATGAGCAACATTATAAAAGATAAAAACTTTCCAAAATAGTAGGACACAAAAGACATAACATTCAAACCACTTATGGATATACTTGTGTCATATGACTTAAAGGTCTTCCACAATCTCATTAGAGGTTTCCCTTTCAATAAAAACTGATAAGGTTCCTACATTGATTTCACAAATCTCATCAATTACCTAACTCATCGACCTCCTCCCTTACTCTATATGTAATTGTGTCATATAATCTTAAAGGTCTTCCACAAGGTCATTAGAGGTTTCCCCTTTCAAGGTAAACTACTAGCTATGTATCTTGAACAGAATATACAGCTTAATCAACCATAGAGGCTAGATATTAGAGGAGGTATAGCTAGGGCTAGATAGCGGCCTATATGTATTAGGTGAGGATGGAGAGGCAGAAGCGTGATCGAGCGTATTGTGTAATGCGTGGATGGTATGTGTGGTTTGTATCATCAGTTGAAGAGGCAGCATCCCCAAAAGCACCAGTTTCATCAGCACCATTTGGAACGGTAGTGAAGGAAGAAGAATAATAGAGTAGGCGGACCCAGCCGCACCAGCACCGGCTTAATCAGCACCAAATGAACCAGCATTTAAATAAACAGTTGAAGGGGCATTATTCCCAACAGCACAAGGCTTCCCAGCACAAGCATTTGAACCAGCAGGAAAAGGATCATTTCCATAAGGAGTTGGAGCGGCACTACGGCCAGCATTTCAAGCAGCACCAATTGAACCAACATAAATTGAACCAGCCTAAGTTCCAGGAAGTTATATCCACATTAATAATTCCCTGCATCTCCCAGAAGCGGTTGAAGGAGCATGATTCTCAGCTTAATGAGCACCAGTTGAGTTGAAGGGACATTGAAATCAGAAGTTGAAGTATCAATGGAACCAACAGAATTCCCATAAGCACCATTTGAACTATTCTAATTCCGGGCAGCAAAATTCCCAGGAGCACAGGGATCCCGACAATTTGAGGTATTCCCAGCCTTGCCAGTTGAACCAATATTAGTATTATTATTTGCATCCTAAATTCCCAAAGCAGTTCTATCAGCACCAATTGAAGGAGCGGTGTTCTCAGGATCATTTCCAACAAAAGCAGTTTTCTAAGCAGCTTAAGCATTTATAGCATTCCCAGCAGCACAACCAGCACAAGGATTATTCTCAGCACAAGCAGAACAATCAGCAGTTCAATTGAACCAATCATTCCTAAAAAATAATGAATTAGATACCCGGTGGATGAATTATCCCAACGAACCATGCCAACAACGACCCAGAGGGCCTAATACGAGGCACGAGTGTTTGGGGCTTTATATATCTTCAATCGCATCTCTGAACGTTTTTGAAATTCACCGGACCAGACCCAGAGGCATGGCTTTTAATATCTTCTTGCTTTAGGGACAAAGTTTAGTCTCCTGCATTCTCAACTAGCCAATAGGTTTTACCTTTACACACATTCTCATGCCGGATTAAATTGCAGGCAGGGCGGCTGGATAGCGGTCATTAGCCAAGGAACAGAGTAGCATGCTACTCTGCGGGGATTATGGTCCTGATAGGCTTTCCCTTTACCTGAGATCGTTTAACTGCCGGATGAATTATCAACAGCCAGAACTTCTTAGATCAGATCAGATATAAGATTATTGAGTGGGGTTAGGCACTTACAATCTTTACTATCTGCCTACTTTATACCTTGTTATTTACTCTTATTACCAACCCTGTTCACCTAGCCTGTTGTCTTACTTGGACTTACTACATCGTCATTCAATCACTTTCGAAGCGCTCTTTTCGGGCGTGTTTCCCCCTAAAAAGAAAGAATCACATATTATACGCTATTATGCTATTAGGGTACGATAAATGAAAAGAGCGTATATCCCAGTAGATGAGAAAGCGTAATTACATAGATAATAGCAGCGCGGAAGCTCACCCGAACGGATTCCTTCCTTCTAGCTTTGCTTTCTTTCATGCATGCTCGACCTTGCGACCTTACCCCTCCGCGTAAAAGACTTAATCTGTGCCTTCTTGTTTTAAGAGAAGACCTGCTTATGCCTGCCTATTCAAAATTTCAGTTTGAAAGACGGGTACTAACTGTTGTGGATTAGATCCTCCCTCACAACTGCGTTACTCACTACTGCCTGAAGAGATCTAAAAAGGAGTAGGCACCAAAGGCAATATTCATATTAAAAACTGGCAAATGAAAGTATAAAGTATGGACCATATCTCCAAAGACTATGGTGTTATGCCCCATACTACCACTCAAAACCAGCAAATGGAGACATTTTGTCAATCTAAACCAACCACACAAAGGAGGAGTATTGTTGTAATATATCTTATTAAGAATGGGCAGGCAAGTCAAGCAAGGAGAGTATAAAGACTCATAAGCAGCGAGTAGACTCATGAGCACCAAGATAAAAATAGAAACACTCATAATAAGCAAGCTATAAAAGAAAATACCAAGCTTTCTTCTAATAAGAGCTCCTATAAAAAGTGATGAAGGGCAGGTTAACTCATGAAGGGTCTTCCTCAACTTCCTTACGTCGGTTGAGCCCGCGCTTCGCGCTCCTCTACTTCCTTATCTTAGAGAGCTCCACTTTTCAAACATGACCTTGATCAAGAGCTCCTCTACTTTGCTAACTATACCAACATATTATTTAACAAAAGTATCATAATCATAAAATACATAAATACATAAATAGACTAGATAAGATACAAAGCATACATATTAGCTCCTACACTAGAAACTTTAAAGACTATAAAGCATAAGACTAGTTACTACTATTCATACTTAGTACTTTTCCTAAGTAAAAGGTCAAAAGGACATCGAAATTGAAAGTAATATAAGTTTGAGGACGAATCCAATCAATTCAATATTAGTAGTCTAGTTAGCATCGTATACAAAGAAACTTACTTAACTCGGGCAAGTCTTGAGCTGAACTGCACTGAACAAAGAATCAATCCTCGATCCGTCCACTCCACATGTAAGTAGTCAGTTGTACAATGATAAAAGTATACCGCCTTCGATTCCTTCACTAAAAAACATATAGCACATTTCATCTTTGAACGAGACAGAATGCGCAATGATGCTTATATATGTCACACCCTATAACTTGTAAACTTGTATAGTGATTACTTCTTCCACGTGTTCTGCTCTTTGATTTGGATTTCGGATGCGAACTCACCCCCCCACCAACGGGAGGATGCTTGAGCCTTACCTATATACTAAGGTAGCAAGCAAGGTGAAAGAAACTCTACTAGCTTGAGCCTTCCATATCTTGATGAGGTACCAAGCTACAAAACAATACGTGAGATAACCTGAATTAATCTTCCTCTTTGACTTGCTAACTTGATGTTTAACTAAACTAGCAATAAGAATAACTTCCTCCTGAGCCGATCTTGCCACCTAACTTGCTCTATAGAATCCAAGTCCTACCTAAAAGCAATATCTAATCCTAGTTCTCCCCCCTTGACTGATTACAGAAGGAAAGCCAGCCTGTTGTAGTGTAGTTTACATGAACATAGGGTTTCCATGAACATAGGGTTTCCATGAACATAGTTATAAAGGCAAGTTACAGTCTATAAGAAAGAAGACCTAGTTGCTTTGTCTTTGATCCCTTGCTTGCTGCTGCTTAGTCTTGGGTTGCTCAGCTATCTATAAAATTCATAATCAATGGTCAGACATAGGGCAGTCTATCAAAGAAAGAAGATCTAGGCTAGCTTGAAAGAAGAAGTCCTATGGTGGTCCCAAGCAAAAAAAAGTAAATATTAAATGGTGGTCGTCCCGCCCAACTAACCAAGTAAATAGGTATCGGTGGAAGGTTTCAGTAAGTGGTGTAACGGGTCTACTAGTGAAGTTCCCTCGGTGGGCTAGTAAGTGTGCTAGGTCTAGTTCGTATGCGGGGGGGGATAAGGTCAACTTGGTCTCGATGCAAGGGTGGTCGTGGTAGATCCCGTGTATTCCTGCTGCTGCTCCGGGGGATAAAGCAGTCAAGTTTTATGAAGGCAGGGAAGAGAGCTACGCCTATCCAGATGGGAAATTCGCTAGAGAAAAGTAGCGTTGCCAACGCTTAAGCGGCCCAAGAATATGGGAAATTCGTGATAGGAAAGGCGGCGTCGTGAAATGATAGTATAGTCCGATTGCCGAGTAACTAAACTATACTGACCATTTGTCCTAGTTCTCCACTAATTTCTTAATACCACAAGGAAGAATCTAAGTTTACGTTCACACTCCTCGATCTAGGACTTACTTGATCCTTTTTATCTCTTGCAAGTAACTCTCAAGAAGAAAGAGCGGACCTCGTTTCGTTGTTCCAGTGAATTAAGAATAAGACTAGTTTCGGTTGGGTATGTAGTTACCAGTTAGAATAATACTAGTTTGCTCGTCCTGCATGGCATAGAATCTTTACTGCTCCAATGAGTCAAAGTGGTGGTTAGCCAGTGAGTAAAATGAGGATCATAGTTCAGTAAGTTAAATTAAAAGCATAACACCAAGATCTTCGGTAGAGTAAACATTGACCACTTTACCTCGTATTTGTAACCTCCTTTTTTCTGATAGCATAAGATAGAATTCCTGTGATGACCCTTTGAATTCCTAGAGCACTATAGCATAAGCAGCAGCATAGCAGACCATAAGCCCAATGTAAAGGATCTAAGCCTAAATCATGGGAACATGTTAATTTGTGAAATGTAATGGACTCGTGGGCCAATGAACAACCTTCCTATGGGCGGGTACTTTTTGTTTCTGGGTCGGGTAACTACTAACTAATGGGTGGTTTTTTCTTATAAAGGAGTGAGTGGTCCTCCTGTTTAGTCCCATAACCCTGTGGCTGTCTGTCCTATCATAAGTACCATTATATGAAATAATAATATTAAGTAGAAAAGATATAGGAACGTACTTTTCAGTCTAAATTAACAAACCACCTTATCTTTATTACAGTTCATAAAGACAAGCTTTCCTCAACAAGATATAACATAGAATATATATAGATTCTATACCCAGGTTATAAAGTATAGTTTCATAAGCGATCCTTTCCTTGATAGCTAGCTGCTGGTAAAAGAACAAGACTAAGAAGTGGGTAGTAGGTAAGCAGTAGGAGTAATAAAGATATTTGATAGCTGCTGGTCTAAGGAGTAGTAAGTGAAAATATATATTTGTATGGGAAAAGGATGATTGAGTCCAAGTGGTGAGGAGCGGCGGAGGTGGTGGAAGTTCTATCTGTGATTGCTAATCCTTTTGATATCTGTATTGACTTCCAAAGCTACTTCCTACGAGTTCCTTAATAGTAGAGAATCTACTTGCTCTAAATTCCTAAAGGGTATATGACAAACATAAGGATAGTTCCTAGTGTATCTAAACCAAGTCATACCAAAGTGACTAGTTCCAATTTATACCAACCAAGGAGCTTTAGTTCCAAGATAGCTAATAGGTAAGAGATCTAATAAACCAAGACGAACAAAAGAAGCTCTCAGAGCAAAGAGACGTTGTAGGGAGTAAGTATAAGTTAGTAAGAGCTGACCAAGAAGTTATAGGCTACCAAGCGAAGAATAAGTTATAGGTTCCTTGTGTTGCTGTTATGTGTTCTTGTATTTTAAAGTAAGAGATTAAAAGAAAAAAGAAAGAAACTCATTCATATAAGTGAGGGATGCTGGCACTTTCACTAGTGATGGTAAGGCTGCAGGATCTACTACTGGATATGTTGCTGGATCAACAGAAATAACAGGGTCTGGGTCTATAAATGGAACTACGCCTACGCCTGGAATGTTAAAAACCCCGGAACAAGCTCTCGATACAGTTTGGTATTAGCTGGCTAGCTTTGTTACTGGTCCTGGCTCAGATGCTGCCTCCCTTCGCTCGGTCAACTGTATCCGCTCCTGCCTTTGATATTATGGGTGTTCCTGGTGCAGCTGGTAGTTGTGTTGCTAGCTCTGCTCCTACCTATACTGGTGATGCTGGTGGTGCTGGCTATCGAAGGTAGGTAGTCCTTGCTAGTGTCTCAGTGTGGTATTATGTAGTAGATGGCTGGCTTTATGGCTTTATGGCTTGGCTGCTCTGACTATGGGATTTTTTTTCTAAGATCTGCTACCGAAGCTACCGATGGTGGTATTAGAACAGAGCGAAGGGAAGCTATTACTATATACTGGCGCATTAACTAGTTCTGGTACTGGAGCTTAAACTGGTTCATCGACTGGAGCATCTTGGTCAACGGAATCAATAGCTAGGCCTGGTGCTGGGACTACTGCCATTGGTGGTTGTGGTTACTCCGCTGCTGCTCGTTCAACTGGCTCTCTTGCTGCTTGCTCTGCTTCTGGTGCATATGTATCCCGATCTCTACTTTTTAGG
>Ga0233342_1000343_pt1 | contig 13208 bp, 8 predicted proteins | sample GEONDECOMP273_FD_180706 | JGI IMG/M metagenome (GOLD analysis project Ga0233342, IMG submission 180706) | Leaf litter microbial communities from Shasta-Trinity National Forest, California, United States - GEON-DECOMP-273 | ecosystem: Environmental > Terrestrial > Plant litter > Unclassified...
ATAAGGACCCGTTCGAACACCTTACCCCGTGCACCTTATCCCGTTCAACATCACATCCATACTCGAGAGGATAAGCCGCATCACTGGCCCAGAGGAGAAGAGAAGTCACACATCACATGCTATGCAACTTTCTCTAGCACCACCAACCACGTGCTAGGCGCACTCTCTCGTCTGGTGGGAACGACTATGCAGTTATCCGCCCGTTGATTGAAAACAGTTCCTACATAGATGACAACTTCTTCTGAGACTAGATCTATACGTGTTGCATATATACGTTTTAACATGCAATACTCCTCGCATATATACGTTTCACTTTTCCTGGGACGACTAAATAAAGAGAGACCTGAACAGTCCAATTCATAGGGCCCAGATCTATAGCCCAGTAGTTTATATGCAGCTAGTATATCTAAGTGTGGTTGGACAAAAACAACTACTAGTGGTACAATGGAGAATAAACGTCCAGGCCTATATCGCGAAGTCAATACCTCATATTGGATTGTCGTCGGGTTGCCCAGGTATATGACACTTTTCTATTGCAGGATTATTTGTAACTATACTCAGGTTCAATGGCAGGACTAATAGGGAATCCAAAGGCCCTGTCTCTGTAGTCCCTAGTTATCCTTAATCCAAGTATTGAACCGCACGGAGACGTCCTTGATCTTGCCGTAGGTCCCAGTCCTAAGTGTTCAATCTCTCTAGTTTTGATTCTATCTCTATAACTCCTATTGTTGCCAGACTAGCTCTTGAGTGCATCCCATAGTTAGTAGTAAGTGATAAGAAATCTCTCTAACAACTATGTTATGTTCTCTCTCTATCTTGTGGAGTCCAGTTAAACTAGCTTGTTTTCAACAGTGGCAGAACCAGAGAACTCTCATTCATATATGAACTCGCATGGAGACGTTTCACTATTTCATTTTAGGTGATCCTTCAGGCCAAGCCTATTCAAGTTCAGTCCAGCAAACACCAAATGATGTTTTTGTGGCCCGGTAACTTCCAGCATTAGTCCGTAACTCCTCCTATTGCTAGACTAGAGCTGCTCTTTAGTGTATCCAGTAGTTAGTGTTCACAATCTATTCCATCTAGCCCCGCCAAGGTTCAATGCCAGGTTTCTACTCACTTAATTTGAATGTGTACTCAATGTGTACTCTATGAATCAGCAGAATATGAAAATGAAGCTGAAGCTGAAGAAGCGGTTACAACCTCACATCCAGACATAGACGACCCACGTAGCTGTAAAGTCCATCCCAATTGTGTTTGTCCCCTGAGCTCTCTAGCTAAGAAGCTATAAAGGGTGTTGTGTCCGTGTAGTTTCCCATTCCATTAGAAATTATACTTATCCTTCAGAAGCTAACTCTTAGCTCTACTCTCTGTGCTGCTTAGCCGGAGCTGCTGTAGTGCCGGAACTCCCTTATCTTAATGTAGTGCGGCGAGTTCAAAAGGTATACTTCCTGTGAAAAAGATAAGAATAAATAGGTTCTTATCCTAAGCTGCTCTCCGTATCCTAAGCTTTCTGGGTGGGGTAACCGCCTAAGCCATGGAGTGAAAGAGAAATAAGTTGTGTCCTTTTCAATAAGGAGAAGACCTAGCTGGGGTATAGAACTTCCCTTGCCATAGCAGCCAGACCTACTACAACACCTAATGGAGTCAATTAAACCTTAGGATAATAGGTACTAAGGATCCCCTATGGAAACATGGAATTGTCTGGCACCTAGCCTGTATATGCTAATTAAGTAATCACCAACATGCTCTTCCAAATACTCCATTAGGGAAAGTTTCGGAAATGGCATTCTGACTATATCAGAAAATCCAGTTGATTGAACCGATGGTTCCTTATTCAACATGATCTCAACTCATTGTTATTATACAAAACTGGAGAATTAGACGAAGTTACATACTTTGTTCCAACGAATTCACGAATTCAACAACTCAAAGTGAAACTAGATGCTCTTCTTGTATCATCATATTTATATAGATCCTAATTAGTAGGAGGTCCCAGGCAAAAAGAGACTAGCCTTTTTCAATGCACTTGTTCTTATGTATTGTGAACATGGATTTCCACTTTTTGAACAACACGGGTTCCTGAAACAAACTAATTCCAGACCAAAACTAAGTCCTGAAAAAAACGAATAATTTTATACAACTTGGAGTTCACCTGTATAGTTTCTGTTTTTCTTTTTCTATAGACAAGTTAAACGACTATATGCGCGAATAAAGAGAACCTATTCATACTCTGGGTAGGGGCCTAGCCCATGCACTTGCACAAACTACGGTAATAATACGGGCAACACAACTTGTAACGCGGAATATGGGGCACGAACAACTGGGCATGGAGGAGAGAACTGGTGGTAACTTACAACTCCTTCCTCCTGGTCAAATAGAACTGATAACGTACTAACTAATAAGAAGGATGCCGCTAAGGATCCAACTATGCCCCATTGCCACTGCCGCTGCGCATGTCCCAGAACTTATTGCACAGACTACGGGTTCCGCCTATTCTATTATAAATTACGGTGGACTATAGGGTAGTACGAACTGTAGGTCACGGAGGATTATAGGTGGAGTCTTGGCAACTTCCAGCAGTTTCACTACTTAACAACCCCAGAGTATATGCAGTCCCCGGAATCTATGCAAGTTGTAGAATCCCCACCCGGAGTACAGGGGACTAAACAGGCAAGTATAAAAACAAGTATATGCTCCCAGTATATATAGATCCAACTAGGGTTATTGAACATGATACAAACTGGAGCCAACTATGAAATATGCATGAAAAATATTACCATCCGACATCAATAAAAACTAGGACCGGAGGTTTGAGGTAACGAACTATTCGCTCGAGGTACGAGGGTGAGGTTTCATTGATCAACAACACAGCTATACGTGTCATCATTGATTTAATTTCACTTACCGGACGGATATTGAACTTTGGTATAGAGCTAGTTCCAATTGTATAGAGATCTATGTCTTATTTCTGGAAACATATTACAACACAAGTTCAACTTATATATGCAATGCTCATATAGATATAGATTCAACTAGGGTTCCTCCTTACAACAACTTACAACAACAGGGTTCCTTAAACAACAACGTGGGGGTTCCTTCCCCTCCTATGTCGGGAAAGCGACTTCGTTCCTTAAAACGGTACGCGAACTGGAGCCATTCAATATGCAAGAAGTGGTTGTAGAATCCAACAACCCCAGAATACAGGCAAGTGGAAAAAGAAAACGATTTTCCAGAATCTCATAATATATAGATCCTAGTGAAATTGACTTGCCCTCATCAATATTTTCTTTCTTTTTTTGCGTACCTTTCATTTTATTATTATGATTGCATATAACTTTGCATGACAAGACAAGTTAAACGACGATATGCGATCTCCTATATAGCAGTGACACAACAACGTAGATATGCTATGGTTAAAACAACTTAGTTTTTGCCCCCTTGCCCGATGCGGGCAAGACCTCCGGACCAAGTCATTTCTCAAAAAATGAGGATAACTCTTTATTTATCATCTGTAATTCGAATTCCCATATGTAATCTTCTTTTAAGTAGTGTTGCCAGCGGAATTTGACCCAATCTATAACTCTGTTCCGAAGTAGTACCAACAATAATCAGGGGTTTTGTGATAAACTCCCCTGTGTCCTTCATATGTATAGCATAAAAATATAGCACATGGTTGGGGTCAGGCACATATTTTTCAGCAAGGAGACATGGAAAACATCATGGATAGTGACATGTGGTGGTAGGGCCCATTTGTAAGCAACGACACCTATCTGCGCCAAAATAAGAAAAGGTCCACAATATCTTGGTGCCAACTTCTTACATTTTCCCAGGCTTGAAGAGATCCTTTTAGGTTTTACTCTGAGGAACACTTTTTTCCCCCACCTTGAAGCTTCATTCTTATCTCTTTTATCTGCATAGCTCTTCTACCTGTCCTGGGTAGTCTTGAAACTCTACTGCATCTGCTTTACTATACTTTCCATTTATTCTAAGGTGCCACTTACTTGAGTCATTCGCGCTTCCAGATTGTCCCAACTAACTGGGGAGTTACACTTCCATCAGTATAGGACTTCGAATGGACTTTTATTGAGGGAATGATGATATCCATTGTTATAAGCAAATTCCACTAAAGGAAGGTCCGTAGGTGCTTGTCCGCATCGGGCAAGGTATTCTTCCCAAATCCTTGGTTGATTGGGGAAGGAAGTGCTTCGCTTCCACTTTTCAAGGACAGGGCTCACCTGAGGGTAGGAGGGTTAGGGTTTTCACTCTTACTATTACCACCACTAGACGCCACCTTTTCGCTAGTGAATTTACCCATCTCGCTAGGTCACGTTCGCATCTTGATAGGCCTTGCCCGATGCGGACAAGCAACTTCGTACCACCTTTCCACTAGTAAATTGACCCTGACCAAAGGGAAGGCTTGCTTCGCTTCCACTTGGACAAGTGTTTTAACTCTCAGAATTACCGTCTTCGATACGCTACCTTCCCACTCTTCAATTTCCCATCTCTTGCACGTTCGCATTCTTTTTATAGCGAAGGCATTAAATGAAATGAAAGCCTCAGCGCGTTGGAGTGACGACAGGTGCTCGGTAATCGTGGAGCTAGCCAGTCCTTTCATCGGCTGGGCTCCGTAGCTATAGCGCACCTCCGTAGATTTGCTCCACCGTGCTAAAGTAGTGATAGCACCTGCAACAATTGAATTAATTGGTCCCAACTACATGGATGATTATTCCTTCGATTTCCACCTTCACTGTGGACTTCACTGTGGATTTGTCCCTATCTATTAAGTAAGTATTCGAGCTTCTTCCTTCAATTTGTAAGTCTCCGTTTTGGGAGCTAGTCGTCAGGCAAGCTTGGGACTGACCGAACTTCCAGGAGGGGAGGGCACGTGAACCGGATTCGTATCGATATACTCCATATGAAATGATTGACCAATCCCCCTAAATAACCCCCTAACCTATTCATTCTCCTTACTTTAGAAATAGGGGGATGAATCTCGCACTTACACCACCTGTCGCATGCTCATTTATTTCGTTATTTTCTCTTGGGTTTTTATGGGACATCCGCACGAAGAAGGGGAAGGATTTTCTTTCCGTATTGATGATGGAGCGTATGCCCGACTATCTATTAAGTAAGTATTCGCGGGGCAATAGCAGAATAAATATGACCGGCGGTAGTATGAAGGGGGAGCAATGAACCAAACCATCAGCATCGTACCCGGCCCTGAAGATTGAGCTGGGCTAGAATTGGGCAAGGGGTGACATTGTGAGGACCGCCAATACTTATTTATAAAGGTCTCGATCGCTTATTGTCTTACGGGCTATTTCGACAGGACTCTTTCAACCAGGCTATTTCAACAGGGCTCTTTCAACAGCTACTGTTCCAAGCTAAGGTTCGAAAGGCTGATATCCTGTTTTGCCTTCCTGGTAGTTCTTGTCAATGCGGGAGAGTTTGTCCACCAGGTCCCTTCTTCTTTTCTTTGTCCCCCGGTAGGCTATCTTTCTGTGTCCCTCGAGGTACTATAGTCAAAGCGAATGGGTCAAATTGGGAATGCGGGGATGCAGGCGGACGTGGGTGCGGGGCGATGGACACTAAATCGGTTTTAAGAATTGCTATTTCCTGGCCCCCAATCCTTAATAATATGATTAAGGATCCCAATCCCTAATAATATGATTAGATTAAGTAATTTGATCCATATAAAAAGATCTGGTATGCACATCTGGGTTTCAATCCCGACCTAGATAGAGAACTGCATTTGCCTCTGTCCATGGTGGTGCTTTTGCTCGGTCCATTCTCAGGTGTGCATACATAAGTTGTTATGTTCCGTCATTCCTTTTAGTTCCTAGGAGATTGGTCCCAGGATTTGTGAGTGTTCCAATAAGCAGGCTATGTACCAACTTCTGCTCTGAGCGTTCCTACTTATGAATAAGCCTGTGCCCCTACATCCCTTGCTTTTACATGTGCCGTTAAGGCATCTGCACGTGTTTATAGTAGTGTTCCAACAAAGGCTAATGTTATTAAGGAAATATAGGCAAGGCGGCAGGACAGATCTACCAGTCGCAGTTAAATAGTCAGTAGCTACCTAATACCTTTGCTTGCTCCTTCTATAATAGAAACTATATGCTCCGCACGTACCTACTACGCACTTACCTATCCGTTATAATAGGTGGTCAATAAATGCTCCTACCTTTCTCGCTGCCGGTGATCCTGAGTCAACGAGGTCACCTACTTGAACAGGCTCTTATACGGATTTTGCAACGGGCCATGTAAATGATGGATATGCTACTGGTGGATCGATTTTCACGACCTTTACCTTAGCTGATGGATCTACCGCTTGCCTGAGAGTGGGCCCGGAACCGAACAAAGGGATGCTCCTTTCACGCGATTAAAAGGCTTTAGGACTGGTGCTTTCTCCGCTACCTTATCCGCTGCTTATTAAATTGGTGCCGGTAGTTCCAGGTCAAATGCAATGGCTGCTATGTATGGTGGTCCCGGATAAGCCCTATATTACATACTTATTGCCATATCCGAGCGCCCGCAGATGGGAGAATTTATCTCACCGTCTCGACCCTCTTAGTGCACCTCATTCCATCTTGCTAACTCACCACATTCATACCACCATTACCCCATCTCATTCGTACTATCATCATTGTACTTACGGATCCTTGCAACTCGATGATCCAGTTTAATCTATTATAGATACATCATAAGCGGTTTACCCCTTCCAAAACTTATCTATAGTTTAATAGTTTGTCAAAAGTAAATAAATATAATAATAGCATAACCCCTTGCCCTCAAAAGGACAAGCCCTCCGGACCTCCGGGTCCTTTGTTTCAGTTTGATCATTGGGTGATCCCAGATACTTCCCGATCCTTCGAAGCAACTACAAACTATGCCAGAGCGGGTTAATAAAGAGTTTTCCTTGGCATCCTATGCCCCTGCTTAAGAACTCGAACCAACCTTCGATATTGTATACGTTAAAACAACAACCATTATTTACACGTTAAAACCTTCCCGGCCTTAATGGGAACATCTAGTAATAGGTAACCGGCAACAATAATCTTAATAGGGGAAAAAGCTGTAACCATTAAGGTAAAGACTCCCTTCTCTGGATTTTATCTACCTTGCCCCCTTAGTCATAGAGAAAAGCTAAAAGCTTCTATCCACCGGGTGCTTATCTCGAAGTAGACAGAGGTAATCTACTAATATCTGTGGCTTTCTTCATTCTCTCCATAAGGAAGGGAGGAGGCCCAGTTCTGAGAAAGGGGGGATAGATCGGATTCAGAAGAAAATAGATTGGATTAAAAGCCCATTCCATTATGTCACCAGAAGAATTCCCGTTGCCCGGGTGGCTCGGATCGAACTATAGCAAGCATGGCGCCAGTTAGCGCTTAGTGAGTAGTGGTTTAGCATTTGCCTTGAAAGTATAGTCTTAAGTCTTCCCTGCTTGAGAGCATGACTGGTGATTCATCTCTGGTTGAAGGGATTAACAATTGGAGCAGTGGACTAGCTAGGTCCAGCCAGTCCGGAATGATAGCATTAGCGAAACCCAGTCTCTGTACATACATGATAGAACTACCCGCACAGGCCCAGCCTGGACCGGGATAATTCCTTCCCCTCCTTTGTCGGGAAAGAGCTACGCACCTTTTTTTTCCAATGCCCGCCCTGGCGGAACTTGGGGAATACTCTCTCTCTCACTTATAGACGATTCAACGTCCCTCCCTGATTCCACCTCTAGACATTATATTGCCTTTCCCTATTTGATAGGTGCTTACCCTGTCCCTATCTGTGCGGGGCTTTTATTTCCTCACAAATAATGGGTGGGCGCTTATTCTAAATATATTAATATATGATTTAGGGCATCGGGCACATAACCAACCATTATTTCTTATACTGAGTCAACTAGTGAAACGGATGAAACTACTGCTGCTATTGGTGCTGTTTCTGCTGTTTAGGGTCTCAATATGGCTTACGAAGGTATGGATCTTGGTCACGAAGGTATGGATATGGGTATAGATCTGGGACGGGTGAATCTGGACCTTTAAGATGGTAGATTCTCCTCTGCTCACTGTCCTTGCCCTATGAAGGGCAAGACCTATCGGACCTTATTTCTTAAATATTTACCTTCCTTTCTAAGCTGTCCCTATCCTGATGCATTCTCTTTCAATAAACTGGCCTTGCCCGATGCGGACAAGCACCGTAGGACCTTGATGAAACAACAAATAAATCTACATGGGAAGAGGTCCAAGCTATTCTGATGCCTACCGAGGACCCGTCATTTATTTATAAAAAGAGATCTGGCACATATGACATGGAAATAGATACTGAGGGAGGTTTTAAGAATAAGCCCAAGACTTAATCAGAGACAGATATGAAAAAGGGCTTGATCATCTTCACTGGTAAGACAGGATCATCTTAAAGCAAGCCTGTAAACACCAAACCTACTGGCCCTGTTATTGAAATAAAAGAGCTATCTTCAACTCTCTTGGACGAGGCCACTATGGGAGGCAAAGCTGTTCTCAGAGCAGAAGGTCAACCATTGTCGTTGGCTGAAAGCTATAAAGATATTGCTAAACAGAGTAATAAATACCAGGGTAAAGGCTTTAATCAACTTGATGAATAAGAGCTCCCTGGGACAAGATTACTGACTGCTCTTTATTACGAGAAGGGAATGTCGAACTTGGCTTTACTGGAGCCAAAAATGCCTGGAGCCAAGGCTCCCTCAGATTGAAAGGCCACTCAAATTAGCCTTTCTATTTAGAAAATGAATTACAAGGACAAAGTGGAGCTGCATAGTCAAGTGATTGCAGTGTTTCATAGGGTGGTGAGCAAGACCCATGCCAGCGCAAAGAAAAAGAAAGAAGAGTTGGCCCAGGAAGTGGCTAAGTTAAAGCAAAGGCATCCTAGCAAAAAAGTCCTCAAGACTACCAGATCATTGCTGTGGAGCAGCATTGAGACTGCGATCACCAAGAAATGGGTGCATCTAGAATTGGTTAATGAAAAAGCTGGTGGCTGAAGCCCGGAATGAAATAAGCAAAATCATGACAGAGCTAGATTACAAGTCATGAAAAGTAACCTGTATGATCCAGTATTTGAATACTAGAACCAAGGAGCAGCTACAGCAACTAAATGTTGTTGATAGGACTGTGGTTGTAATGCAAGCAAATCGAGTTAATCAGAAGCAACAGTTGACACTAGCTGCCAAGAGGAAGGACCCCTCACGTCATACCCAAGAGAAAAAACAAAGGACTTACCGCCAGAGGAGATTCAATATATGGCCTTGGATAATATCATCTATAATGCAAACTGAGAGCATAGTATCAGATATTTAGATTTCAATGGCCTACCAGGTTCTCACTCTCAAATTTCCATCTCTTGCTACGCACTCTATATCATCTTTATACGCCACCTTTTCTTCTTTCATTTCCCCATCTGGAAAACAACGGAGGGATGATCAAATTATGATAACTCAATATTTTCTGTTTATCGGGACAGCTAAGCCTGCCCTTATCTCTTGATCGAATCTTTCTTAATTTAGTACCAACCTTCGCCGCTCCTTATCTTGCACCTCCCTCCATAATTGAGTAATATCAACGAATAACATTATAATGTAACCTATTCTCCTACCTAAATGAAACCTCCTAGAAGTGCTCCTATTTACTCCTCTTCTTAAAACCAGGCTATTGGAACCAGGGCTACAAAACTATCTAAATTTGAACCAAGCTCCTTGCCCTCAGAAGCGCAAGACCTCCGGACCTTATTTGAACCAATTTTGAACAAGGCTCCTCTTTTTACAGGTCTCTTTCAATCTAGAGTGCTCGTCTTTCAACGGCAGCTGTTCTAAGCGAAGGTTCAACAAGCTTATATGTTGGTTTTTTCTCCCTCCAGGTCCTTGTCCAGTTGAAGCGGGGATGATTGCAAGGGTACCAATGTAGTAGTGGGCTCGGTAGTAAGTAGGTGAAGTAAAGAGAAATAGGACTTAAAGCGTAAGGTCTTAAGGTGTCTCCTCAAAGGTAACCAGACTCTCAGGGAAACGAAGAAGAGCTAACTCCTAGGTTTGATTCTCACCAGCCCCCCCGGTTGGGTGGGAATAGATAAATAAAGAGTAAATACTTAGGCGTAGTATTGTAGTATTCCCGGCTTGGGCTATCCCAAATGAAAATCCTTTCCTTTCCGGTGTCCTTCCTGGCTTTCCGGTGTCCTTCCTGGTTGGAAGTTTTAATGTGTTCGTGTTGCTCCATCAAAGCAGGCGAGACTGGGGTAATTATATAGAGCGGACTGACTGAATGGGGCTTTTACTGAAAGGGCTAAGTTCTTCCTATGTCTAACTGAAAGCGTAAGGCGAGGTTTTCTCGTGCTTTGACATTCCCTTTCACTTTACGATACAATATGATGGTTGCACTATTTGGGACTATGAGCTTTGCTTTCCGAGCGAGGTAGCTACACAAAAGAGGAGGTTACTAATCGTGTTATTCGATTAAGAAGGAGTACCGCTTCCGCTCGATACCCAGGAGCACACAGTAGGGAAGCCGCCGCAGAGCCGAGACACACTGGTTCTTATTGATTGATGACGACTGTTGTGTCATATTGACTCCCTGGTTGTTATAGAGCCCCGCATACGCCCCGCTTTAGGAAGGAACGGCTTTATACCCGATACTTATAGCTTGGGATACTACCACTGGGATGGCTAATAGGCTACTCCACTTAGCTACCTGCTTGTACTTTACTTGGCTACTCATATTGGCTGGGCTCAGGGGCGGAGCTACTCGTCCCCACAAAAACGAGGTCTTTAGAAAGGCAAAAAGTGAAATTATAAGTTTAATATTATGTCCCAAAAAAATGTAGTGCCTGGGCCGAACCGGGCCATCAATAAAGAAATATCTGATAAAATATATAAGCTTGCGTTATATACGTAATTATACAAAAAATTGAAATAGGCTTAGCAAACCTTATCATGATCGACCATTAGTCGCATGGAAGCTCTACTCAGTTAGTGCTACTCTCTTTCTGGCTCTGACTTACAATTGTGAAAACACATCTATTTACTAAGGTCTGTTGTGAACGTGGAAACAGGTGTGGTAATTTTGATATTGCAAAGATGGCGTACCATAAGTAGTAGGGTCCCTAAAAAAAAAAGAGAGGAACAAGGAAGTGGTAAGGGTAGTCAATTCCTATCTGTGAATCTGGCCTTATGCAGGCTGGTAATTTTAGAGTGAAAGGAGGATAAATAATCCGCGTTCAATTGGTCGGCGCTACAGCGTGCGAATATGTTCATTGAATTCTACTTTCGAGCCTGATAGGGTTTATCCAGGTTTAAATAAAGTGGGTCGGATTTCACATTTATCAGGGGTTGGGTACCACCAATGGTGAAAAATCCAAATTCTATAACCAAGTAATGGCTAAGGGCTCCTTTGTCAGTTAAACACTCGCAGTTCTTCTTTCGGCCATTCTATAGCTAGGGGGGACCATATTTTCACTTTATCGAGCAGAGCTTAAGTTAAAGTAAGTAGTACTATTCAATAAGAACAAGGATAGATAGTGAAGCAGGGAACTACTTACGTTGATGAGGCTTAGACGAGGCAGTCGGCCCCACCTTTTGTTTAGTAATGTTCCACCTCAATAGGTAAAATAGGTCTTGCCCTTAATACATAGGCCACCTTTTAGTACTTAATTTACCCTTTTTACAAGGCCCATAATGGGGGGGGGAATTAACCAGCTACTCAATATATATATAATGCAAGGTTCTCACTTTATAATTGATCAGTCGCTCAGCAAGAGCAGCCATCCCGAGTAAGTCTAACCAAGCAAGCATCGTAGCAGCAAACTGGTGATTGTAAATGAGGCGACCCTTCACAGGTGCATTGTAAGTAATGCATTGTGACGTCATCTATCAAGAAGTTTAATTAGTAACTTTAATCTCCTCCGCCTACCTTCGATGGATAATATGATAATATGGCTTGATTATTATGTTTCACAAAGCACTATCAAATGGCCTTTGCGCGTTGGAACGCTCGCTGGTTTAATCCCGCTTTTGGCATATTTGCCCCATGAGTTAAGCCTTACTCAATAAAAATGGAATGGGTTCAAGGTTGACTACTAGCCCAGCCCCCCCCACTCTAGAAGCCACGAATACCCAACGCAGAGTAGACAGACAGGGGCATCATGCTATGACACACTACCTTTTTACTATTACCTGCAACAACTACCTGGAGTCAGATACCTCCTATCTTTGATGAAAGCACTTGGGCAGAGCATTCATATAAGCTGCTTACACTATTAATGGAAGTGGCATGGCATAGGAACAACTAGTTGTGCAAAGGATCGTGGCGTGGCAACTGCCCTATTTAAGAACTAAAATTATATATATGTAATTACAATGCGGGAAAAAAAAATATGCCTACGATCTCGGAAAACCCCATCTTTTAAATGCCCGTTCGGATACGTTTTTATAATTGGCAGACCCCTCCCAAATGAAACTTGCTCTTCGGGGAATTTACTCAATTAACAGCTACTTACCCGCCCAAGCCTTTCACTGTCCTGCTGAACCTTGGTGCCCAGTAGTAAATTCAATACTGAAATATGGTCTACCCATAGTTACAAGGTTTATACCCCACCTAAACCTCTTATGCTGCCACCCGCCTTATTGGATGGAATCACCTTAAATGCATGGCACGGAGTCGATTTGACTATAGAACAAAGAGAGTTCTTGAACCCAGATTGGGAATCCTCAAACTTACGGCGTTGGACGGAACTTACTATAGAGATAAGAGCTGCTTTACCGCCTTACATAAAGCATTCACAGACAGACCTAGAATCAATTACACTTCCTTAATTAAGATGCTTAATACCGCTATGACCCATCCTTTTTGCAAGCAAGGAATAACCTTTCTATGGAAGTGTTTTATCCTAGCCTGGCGAGCAAGGGATAACCACCTTAAATTTTAATCCTTCGATTGCTCGGCAAGCAAGGAATCAACCTCGCTGGGCAGTGAATCAGAAATAACTCGTATTTTTTGGCTCTGTTCTGGCCCGCAGTCCGGCGAGGGATAACCGCCCACAACCTAAAATAGCCATCCAGTTTTTATACGCCTGTACTCCGTCCAGTCATTAGCCAAGTATTAATGCCGGGTAGGTTTCGATCATACAAGTAGTTATGCTGGGAGAAGGGGGGGGGGGGGGAAGGTAAAGAGTACGTGCTGCCGGTACTAACC
>Ga0233342_1000344_pt1 | contig 13171 bp, 8 predicted proteins | sample GEONDECOMP273_FD_180706 | JGI IMG/M metagenome (GOLD analysis project Ga0233342, IMG submission 180706) | Leaf litter microbial communities from Shasta-Trinity National Forest, California, United States - GEON-DECOMP-273 | ecosystem: Environmental > Terrestrial > Plant litter > Unclassified...
CATTACGGCCCAGAACCACACACCCATCACCAAAAACTGGGTGAACGGGGATACTTTGACAATTGATTGGCAGCCCACAGGTTTAATGCCCTAGTCGGGACGGGGTGCGAAGCGGGCGGGTAACCTACCTGCTTGTTATATATATCTTTGCGTTACCCAACCAATAGAATAATGAGTATATTTGCTTTATTATAAATAAATACTGTCACAAAAAAGGATAGGCACACTGTGCATATATGGTTTGAATCGTGGATCATTTCATATATAATGAAATAGAAAGCATAAACCCCTGAACAAAGTGAAGTAAACAACCCGGGTAAGTTAGTTAGATTCTATCCAAGAATGGAACAAATAATGGGACAGGATTAAGTAATGAAGCTTATATATTGCCCACTCTTTAGAAACCAAACTTATAAATATGGCATGGCAGTCATAAAGAATGTGCTCGGCTTCCTCATGAGTGAAGCAGCGGCACAAGATGGTGTCGACTCCCCTTTGATACAAGACGTCTCCAATGAGGGGGTAGCGTGAAGCTTGCTGGCAAATGCACCGTTGATCATCTTGGGACAGACGATAGGACAACTTTGGGGTGTTGAAGTATGTGAGGATGTCCCTGTACCATGGATCATCCTTTGTGATAATGAATAGATGCTCATCGGGCTGTGGGATTCGTATCCTCACCCCTTTCACCCCCTCACCCATCAAATCCAAGGACAGCTCCCTGCGCTCCTCAACCATAAAAAAGAGACCGACTGAAAGAGCCGATTGATTGCTAGCAAATACAGATCAGTAAGCCAGTGCTTGATGCTTTGAATGCCAGTGAAACTGGTGATGCTGGGGGGAATAAAGCTGCTTCAACCACTTATAATGTTGGTTCAACTGATTATGTTGGGAAGGCTGCTTGGGACTCCTTCCTTATAGCGCTTGTTCTGCTTGTGCCGGGAATTATGAAGCCGGTTCATCAACTGGTGTTGCTAGAAATAACCCTTGAAATTCCATTTAAACTGGTTGTGCTGGAAAAGCTGATGGAACTGCTGCTTATGGTTCAACTGACCTATATCCCTTTTTCATCTTAGCTTTACACACCTGGCTCACAGACATTAACTTATATATATTGTACACACTTGCTCGGTCAATTTCAAGTTGACTACTCTTTCTATGCCTACTTGCATTACTTTATTTATGACAGCAGCAACAAAATCACCACCTGGCGTAGATCTTAACTAACCTTTTATACTGGCTCAACATCATATTCACTTTTCTATTACTCAATCCTTTGTGAGTTCATGTAGCGTGTGCAAGGGGTTGTTTCGGGCATGTAGGGCTTCCTTCCATCCCACCCTTACCAGAAGTGGGCAGAACCTGCTTATCTTCATAAGGTTCCATGTCCGGTAGCAGGCCCAAAGCAAAGCGCGGTTGATTACCAATCAGGACCAATACAACCTACTCCATTATAGAAAGCTTCGGCGATTTTATATAGAAACTTTTCTTTTCCCTTCTATAAAACCATCGCAGTTGAGCCGTTCAAACCAGTGGCTAGGGTATGGCTGGTCTTGCTTGCTGGTACGGCTAGGTGGGATGGATGGGTGGATAAGCACCCTCTTCGCTAAGGGTCAGTGCCTTGTAAAAGGGGTAAATTAACTACTTAAAGGTGGCATATCGGGGTGGTAATCGTTCAAGTTCAAACGCTCGTAAAATATCCATTTCATTTAATTCCCCATTTTGGTTGAAGGATCGGTGGATGTAGAGAAAAATATATAGATTTGGGATCTTATGGGGGGGAAATAGGGAATGGATTATGAACAGATAGAACTATTTCATAGATATTTTAATTTGGAATAAGGACAGACATGGGAAAGCATAATCTCATATATAATAGGCATTAGATTAAATTGAGAGAGCCCAATTGGATCGGAAAGGGTGGAAAAAGAAAGGGCCCAATCCTGGAATCCGGATTTACGAATTGACCGGGAGGGGAAACACCTTCACCAATTACCCGCAGTTTACCTGGTACTTGTTGCTCGGGGAATTTCCCATTAAAGAGAAGGGCAGCAGATCCCATAGAGACCGAAGAATCACGAAAGAGATTAATGGAGAAACACGTATATAATAAATCTGTTTCGAAGCCCGCCGGTACCTCAAATCCCCCTTACTAGAGAATCAAATATTAGCCGCCGTATGAGGCAGCCCACGTACGGGATTATCCAGATGCTTACGCTGGATGGAATGCCCTTAGCAGTTTCGGCCCTTATGTATCCGTAGTTGTCTTTATTCGTGGTCGTTACATGCGGTGGAAACAACCAAAGAATAGTTGCTCCAAAGAAAGCATAGAGTTAGGATCCTAACAAACTACCATTCTCAGAGTTACTGGGCTTAAGGAAGGGCCTAGTAGTGTCGTTTCCAGAATGAAAAGAGTTACTGGGCTTAAGGGCCGGTCGTAAAAATAACTGCGGTTTACACAACAAAAGATGTGCTAATACATAGATAGAGACCTTCATATAACCATAGAGACCAGTATAGACGACTCTGAATCAATTCCCTTGACAGACCCTATCTCCTGACTGGGCAGGCGGGGACTTAGTTTAGTGATCATTTAAAGCTCCATTTTAGGAGTTTTAGTTAGAAGTATGAGCACTGTTAGAGTGCCCGAGATGTTATTTAGAAGTCCTAAAGGGAGGACCCAGATAATGGAAACATTAGAATTCATAGATTGTACTCCCAAGCCTATTGAAAAGGAGACAACAAGAAGCTTATTCGCTTTAGCTCGGGTTGGTATGCCCACGGGCCCGGGACCAGGTCTTTGGGCCCAGCACCAGGTGTTTTTTTATATAAAAGAGGAATTATATATAATATAGATGGATTTTAACATTATGGAATATTAAGAATCAAATGAATTTGATTGCCCCATGAGGATGTGCGATCCGACTCAATCAAAACGAGGTTTCTCTAAATAAAAACATGAAATTAGAATAAGTTTTTTTTTCTTGAATCAGATTGTTTCCGTAAGCCTCTACTACTTGCTTTAAGTCTCCAACTATTAGCCTTAGTCCAACTACTAGCCTTAGAGAAGAGTCAGTCCCATGGCAGCAATTAGCCTTAATAGAATCTCTTAGTCCAAGCAGGATACTATAGGAGTTCGAGCTTCCGAGAGTGCCTTTAGCCTGAGTCCATTAAGTGGAAATGGGGAAACAAGCCTTAAGTTCCAGGATCACCTATGGCAAATGGAAAAGTGAAACGTAGATATGCGAGTCAATAAGTTGTCATCAGATGGCACTAGTTTATTTATATGGACAAGTTAAACGTCTTTATCGAGTATAGTATATATAGATCCCAGGTAAATTGACTCGCCCTCAGAACAATACCTCCGGACCTTACTTGTTGACACCTTACTTGTTTACAATGGATTTCACAGAACAATGGATTTCACGGGATCAAGTATCACGTTATATAGATTTGTTATTGGTATATTGATTTCTATTTATTTAGTACTAGCCCATTTCCGACTGCCTGGCAGCCTACCGTTCCGTTCAAGCCATATGAACTAGCTCATTGTAGTTCCACTAGATGCTATAAGTTCCATATGCTATTAGTGAACTAGATTCCGAATAATTAAATTCTATTTATTTATACACTATTTAGCCTTAGCAAAGCTTGCCATATAGTTCTTATTAGTGTGGAACGGAACCTTGCCGTGGAATCAGCTTTAGTTCTGATTAGTAAAACTCTAGTCCCAGTAGTTCAACTTGGAGTCCCGATAGTTGCAACTCTAACAACTATTTAGCCTGATGGGCTGTGGTTCAGTTTTAAATTAGATTGCCCCATGTCGTTCTGAGCGGTAGCGAAGCAGTGCATAGTAGGGAAATATAAATTATATTGATAACTATAGTTGTGGCAATAAAGATAAAAATATATCTATCTACTAGTTCTGATTGATTTCTTGATCTATAGATGTAGTAGAGATTTATTCAGGTAGGTGTTCACAGAAGCCATTCACTGAAACAATTCACTTAGTCCAAGCATGAAGCTGCATGGACTGCCCTGCTGTAGTGAAGAAGAAAGAGTTCATATTAACTCATATGGGCCATTAGTGCATAAGAAATGGTTCTATCTAGTGCCTTAGGTCCATGGCAATTAGCCTTAATAGACGAGCTTAGTCTTAAATTGAATTCTATATTATTGTTATTTTGAAGACGTAATGAAAGTTAAACATATATATGTGATGCTCATATATATATATATAGATCCTACTAGGTCAATTTCCTTGCCCTCGGAAGGACAAGCGGCTTCGCTCCTTAAATCTCTTTTTCGTATTGAAAGGCAAGAAATAAAGCTAGTTTAACAATCGGAGATCAAGTCGAAAGAGATTTCAAGATAGGTTTCACTACTAGTAGTTATACACTTCTGAACTAGGAGTTAGATATAACCAGTCGGCAATAGAGAGAGCTTATTAATTAAAGCATAGTCGTTATAAGAACTACAGCTACTAACTACTATTCCGTTAGTTCCGGAATTCCGTTAAAATACAGCTAATTATAAGTCTCATTTCAGTGGAAACTACAGCGTCTCATTAACTACTGCTTCTGAACTTAGCTCAAGCTAAAAGCAACAAGTTGAAAACTACACTAGTTGGAGCTTAGCGGCAAGCTAATTAGTCGTTCTAATTGGACGGCAAGAGAGATTTCAATCTCTAGAGAGAGTCAGGCTTAGCGTAAGCGGCAATAGTCTAAGTAATATGTTACCCCGTTGTCATTAGGTATTAGCTTAACGGGCCACTGTAATGACATAACTAGTGGGCCATTGAAGCTGGTACTAGTATTGAACTAAGTAGATTACACAATTCCGGGAATACAGCTAAGTCTCATACTAATGAGGTTAATAAGGCAGAAAGTCAGAGATTGCCGATGTAGAGATGAATTATATATGGATTTCACATAACATCTGTATTGCCATTGAACTGAATAACGGAATTCACATCCGCTTCAGCATCCGCTGGAGGCTCCGCTCCGCTAAGGATGCACCCGCTAAGGATGCCCCATTGCCACTGCGCATGCCCCGGGAAATGGAAAACTTCTAGGAGGTTCAGTACCAGGAGGTTCCGATTCCCGCTAGCCGAGAGATAGACGCACGTTGATGATACCCGGGAGCCCCTCCCCACAGGTGCCGGTCAGCCGATAGTCATCATTTACAACCTCATATGGGCAATTGAATTAGTCCGAAATGGCTACTGAGCTCGTTTCCCAAATATAACCCCGGCACTATCCTAGTTAGCAAGGGGTTCAAACATAAATACCTTTATTTACAATATTATGACAGTCGTAATGGAACCATAACGAGAGCGTAATGGATAGCGCATCTACGGGATCAGAAGAACGAGGGACAGATACTGATGTGCTATGTAGTATATTTTGTATGGTATTAAGGTCCCTTTGTACGCCCAAGGCACAGCTGATTACTTAAGTCCTATTGTTAAAAGAAGCAATGCATTCCTACTAGTGATGCTATGGTATTTGCTAGTGTTCCAAAAGTATCTGCTCGGGGTGCTCATGTTTCCGCCCCCTCCTATCTTGCCTATGCCTATGGGTGCTGGTGAATCAATGGATTCTTCTAGATAAATAAAAACTGGAAAGGGGTCTTTATCTCAAGAATCGAAAGCTTCATCTTCGTGAGAAAGTAATACTTCTTCTTTAGGTAATATTCTTTACTTATAAGTAGACTTATAACGTATATTATATCCTTTAAACACTGTTCATGGCACTGATTGATTACGTAATACTCATAATAACTACAAAGCAGAGCACTTAAGCTGTACTCATGTAATCTTATATGTATATATGGACCTGCTTAACCTGTTTGAACTATGTATAATATGGAGATATAGAGAGAGTGTTTTATCTGAGCTTGTAGTTTGAGTTACTAGTTCTAAGTAATGACATAGTGAATATGGGGCTATTACTATTAGTTATGATGACATAATCACCATGATATCGTAGCATACTATCGATTTAGCTTACTCCAATGGTCGACGCCCAATCTACATATCCTACTCGGTCATTGGTTCTCTATCTTATCTCCACCCTTTGCACATTCATACAACGTATGATTCCTGTGCAAGGGTCATAGTTCATATCATACTTAATCCATAATGGTAATACTTAAATATAGCTAAAATGGGCAATGTGTTATGAATATCATGTATATTGTACTACTAAGTAAGAGTAATAAAACCTATATCATGCGTATTAACCTATTCCATATCCAATAGCTGTAATGGGAATCACACTATTGTAATAAGGTAAGTAGTGTTCCGTGTACTGGTTGTAATCAGTCTAAGCTCTTGTATTCATTACGGTTACATGGAGTTAGATCTATCATTCTCCTTCTTTTTGTATCTAAGCTTGTGTATATTACTTATATGATACGAGTCTTATGTGATACGTATAGTTAATTACACACATTGTCCTGAATACAGCTATCCCCATGGTATTACTACTACTAGTTTCATATCTTATGTTGATTACTAACCTTGCTTTAAAGTTAAACAAGCTGGATATACTGGTAGTTATACTATGTAATATAAGTAGAAGTACCACCATATTCATTAGCTTATATGTAATGAGTAAGCGTGTAACTAACACTATCTCTTCTATGGTAATCATAGACCATAGTATTCTCTGTAATTAATGGAACTGCTTGATTTCAATATAAGAACTACTGCATGCGTATTGACTTGGTATGAGCTTATACCCGTATAAGGTACGTATTTTACATATATTATGTTGCATTCTCCGCTAAAATTGACTGGTCGATCGAGGAGCGAAGTATAAGTGTATAGTTTATATAGAATAAAATCCATTTGTATGGCCCGACCAATGATTCTAGCTAGCTCTCCATGGGTTGAAATAAATGGTGCCATTGAAAAAAGAAAGAAATAAGAACAACTAGTTGTGTCCATTCTTGTTCAAAAGAAAGAGAATAAAAATAAGCCTAAAATATTAGAAGAGCTCTAGCAAAGAAGCTGCTTCTTGTTGTGTCCTTTGAAAGAAGGAGAAGACCTAGGGCCCAAGGAAAGGAGGCGAGGTACGAACCCGCTCGCCTTAAATGGGGGAAGCCGAGGGCTTTTAACCAAGGCTGATCGAACCCGATGAATTGATTGATTGATTTGATAGCCCACATCTTTACAAATAGGCGTTCCCACGGATGAATGAAAGCTTCACCACCGGCCAAGAGGATTAGGCCATGATGTTACCGCAAACAGAATCCCCCACAACGTGAATCACCTAACACGGGCGGGAATAAGCCACGGGACGGTACGGCAAGGGAATAAGCTACAGGACGGTGCGGGGCCGAGTTAGTTAGTCACAGAGTATATATAATAGCCGGTAGTAGATCCAAGAGTCAATCACTCAATGCCCACCAGTCATTGTCCCTAGTAATTGGTTTTTATCCATTGCCGAGAGTACCTAGTCGTAGTTACCGTTGGAAGTATTAGCTGGAAGGTAGATGCAGCTAGGCAGTGCATTAAGTTCTTGTCAATCAGGAATTAGGTCTAGTCCATGGAAAGACTCATTGGACACTCAGTTAAGTGCATGAACCTCTGGTCAACATGAATGAAGCTCTGGTCCGCCCGTGAATGAAAGAATGAAGCTCCAGTGCAGCAGTATTATGAAGCTATGCTTGGTGCGTGCAGCTAGAAGTTCTTGTCGGTGCCAAGTAGTCGTCATCCAGGAGTCATCCAGGAGTTGTTGTTGATGCCAGGAATTGATGCTCCTACTACCACACAGGTGCTACTCGACCAGTCGATCCAAGAGTAAGTAGTCATAGTTGCCGGTAGGGAGTCAATATGATAGTCAATGTTATTTGGCGTTGGCGAAGTAAATAGCAATGGGGTGTTGGCAAGGGCAGAGAAGGAAACTACGTGATGGCAAGAGCTAATCGATGGTAAAAAATCGACGGGGAATTATCCTCAGAGAAGGAAGGGACAAATAAAAATGGGGGACTAGTCGGGGCTACATAGAGCTACTCAATGGGGAATAATCGCAGGGGCATATTCGATGGGAATAATACATGGGGATACTAGGGGAAGCTACACGTAGAGCATTGAAGACACGCTCCCTCAACCAGCGAACAACCTCCAACAGGTAACCAACCTTATCCTCCTCCTACTATAATGGGGCTTCTCCTTCCTTTCAGCCTTTTATGGGGACCTTCCTTCTATCTTCGTCTGCCGGTAAGTAATTATCTGCAGTAGGGGTACTTATCTCTCGGGATACGGTTAACGGGGTAAGGTAACGGGATATAATGGGTTCTGTTGTTTGAAAGAGAAGAAATTAGCTTTTTTTTACTTGTGCCTTTCTATCCTCTAATAGTGAAGAGTAAGGTCTTTATAGTATGTGCCCTCTACGGTATTTATTAGTCTCATTAGTAACCTGCCCTAAGGCCCTACTATGGGATAGAGAGTTTCAAGCTTATGTCTCTTAAGCTGTAGAGTAGTATATGACTTATATGGTGGGAGTTGCTATGCTCCATTTTTTTATTAGCTAATCCAATTAGCCAATAAGCCAAGCTATGAACCACCGGCTTACAATTGAAAATATAATGAATATAAGGAGGACTGGGAAGTAACCTATAAATAGATTATAACATAATGAATATAACTTATAAATTATATATAGAAATTAGACAGGTATGGTTTTATTAGTGATGTTGACTACAGGCTAGTTATTTTTTAAGAAGGCTTGAACTACATTTTAATTTGTCGCTCTTATATGGAATTTGAACTAAGAAAGGGGACTAAAGCAAGGCATTAAGAAAACCCCATATTACTTACAAGGACAAGCGTATAGTTGTCATATTTCCCAAAGCTATTCTATCTCTATTGTGGAAATAGGGTTTACCAGGTATTGCCCACAGGGTAAAAGCTACCGGGTATCAGGCACTGACTGTTGTTTATGGCTAGGAGCAATTTCATTATCGAATCGAATGAGGCTTTTTGTATAACCGATAGCCGCTCCAAGCAGCCCAGCCAGCTCGAGTATACAAGTTGATGAGTTTCCAAGCCCAGTGTATTATCCCATCCCAGTGGGTCAGCCAATTGGATCAGCCGGAGAGCCAAGCTGAGAAGCTCTGTATTCCAGGGGCAAAACCGAGTAGCCCGGCCGGTTGAGTAGCTGAGTCGATCAGCCGAGTAGCTTAACTGTGCAGCCCAGTTGAGTAGCCCTGTTAGCAATCGCTTCCTCTGATCTACAATTAAAGAGAAAGTTTACGAAATGCCAATCTTTATTAATAAGAAATATATTTGGGTACCCGCCGCGATGAGACCCTCGACCACCTAAAAATAAGATTTATCTAAATGATAATGGGGAATGATAAGATTTTATAAGTCATGCGGCTTCCAAAACTTTGTGTATTCTCCGGTGGTGTGAAGTATCCATAAGCATATCCACGTGAATAAGGCCCCTTAAGTTATATGGTAAATTTTTTGCATTATATATTAGCTTATCCATTTTTCTTATAAGTATTTTGAGGTGGGGGGGTTTCACCCCGTTCAACCCATACCCTGTTCAATGTTCTCAACAGCCAGCCGTGTTAAATCCACAGTAAACCTACAGCCCACCCCTGCTCGTCTCTCTCTTGCTTACGAACTTATACACCAACCAGACCTAGGGATGTGAACCGGTAGTCTCATGTTGACTAGATGATGTTCTCGGGATTACAAAAACACTGCTTCTGGTTGGATACAACTGGAGCCTTCTTCATCCAGTTCTGCTCTTCTACTACCTTACTACTACTGAACTGTTACCAACCAGCCACTTTCTTTACCAACCTGAAGACCTATATCTATTTAGTTATCCCCACTTGCCTACGGTAGAGAAACTTCCAGCCTTAGAGTACTTAGCTCCATGTATATGAGCTTTTAGGTAAGACACTTAGTTCTAGCCTCTATAGACAAGCCTTAGCTTTTTTAGTCTCTCTGTAGTTCCTCTTAGCCGCAGTGATCCAATGCGTAATCAACAAGGGAAATACAAACATAGTTTTATTCCATATTGAAAAAACTTTACCCATTACCTTAGCCAGACTATTAGCCGTAGTAAGTTCAATTGATCCCATCCCCTGTTGTAGAACAACTACGTCGTTGTTCCCGGAAGGCTACTACTTGCTTGCTTTAGTCCATCCAACTACTAGCCTTAGAAGTATAAGTCCCATGGCACTTAATGACTATCTTAGTACATGCATTGCCGTTCCATGGACACTGTACTTTCTTTCTTACTTGATTAGCCTTCCGGTTAAAGCCCTAAGGTCTTTTATTTAGTCCCATGCATGCCTCCTTAGTCAATGTAAATGAGCCAAGACTAGCTGTTAGCTTTAGTCCCCTGGCCTCTAGACAGGACTCTTGAGTCTTGCCCTTACTTATTGCCTTAGTTTAAGTCCTATGAGTATCCCACTATGAGCTGTTTCTGTTCCGTAACTACTTACAAGCCCTATAATAACTACTTAAGTCCCCACTTGCCTTAGTCCATGGCATCCCTGAATTTCAGTCTCCATTAAAATAAGATTCCGTAGAGTTCAAGTGAGTCAAAACTTTATTACTTGCCTTAGTATTAAGCTTCCAAGGGTGTGCGGATCCAGCTTAACAACTTAGTAGCTCATATAGTAGCTCATATAATACTCATGCCTGTAAAGTACCTATGATAACTAGCTAATCGTACCTCATTGCTCCTTGTGTAATCGAACCTATGTGTAACCTGATCATGTGCCGTGTCCTCTAATTAGCTACGTGTCAAATCAGCAACGTGTCATCCTGCTTGGTACTTGTCAGAGTGTTGTCTGTGGCGCTGACTGAATGCGGGAAAGGTAATGCGGGCGGATTGGATAATGTGGTAAACCCAGCAGCACACTTTCGGAGACAAAATCATCTTTACCCTCTGGCGACATATACCGGGAAGGAGCATCATATTTATCTCTCTATTGGTCCATCTTACACTGCTACATAATCCGCCCGTTGGACCGCCCCCTATCTCTCGTCCTACCCTGGTTTAACTATTCTGCGCCGGGTTGCAAGTATAAAAAAGCAATCAATCGCCAACGCGACAATCAACATCGACTATTGAATTGACTACCAGCAAGGAGTACCAGCATTTATTACCTACCAGCATTGATGACAAGCGCCATGGAGTACCAGCCGTTTTGAGTAAAAGCATCAACTCTTGTAGCACCTCTTGGCTTCAGTAAACCTACCTGCTGCTGTTATCAATATACCCGACCTTCCTTCTAACTTATCCTTCCTATCGGCCAGTGGTGATGTGGGTGCGTAAGCACGCTCGACTGATAAGGAGAGAGCCTTCTCACTCGGGTATGGTCGGGGTACGGTGAACGAACGTGGCCTATTGAGATGGGGAATTCACTAGTTCAAGGTTGGTGTATGGGAATAAGTAGCCAGTATTTTTTATTTTCCCTACCCTCCTGTGTTATTGGATTAGTCCCTACCGTGTGGGCAAAAGAAAATAGCCTGGAAATAGCCTACCTATAGTTGGAGAATTCACTCCCTCCCTGGTTATGCTAACCCATCTCTCATTCAACTACCGAGAATTACCCGCCTTACCTTATTCTAGTTGTTCGTTCAACCGGCCAATAACTTCCTTGTTCTCACTACCCTGGGTTGGACCCCACTGAGAAGAACATTACTTTCCCTACAGCCCCCGGGCCAGCATTACGAAGTATTTATTTGAAGCTTTCCCGCCCGGTAGTGATATCCCGGTATATTTTTTTCTCTGAGCCTCCTGCCCATGTAAATAATGAGGTTCCTTTAGTTAAGGGAGCCTTAACTGAACACTTTCGGTTAACCCTGAATATACAACCTTTCTCTTCAATTCCAGCAGGGAGGAAGGTAAAGAAAGTATGTATAAACCTGTTACCTATTAACGAGTGCCAAGTGCCGAGTCGGAGAAGTTCGGAGAAGTTGTAGATGTCAGAAAGGAAGAATTGCCAGGGTCAGGCACTTACTTTCCAAGAAGCAACAGTGAATCACTTCATTTGACGACCCCTTCTGTAGGCGCTTGCCTTAGAGGAACTCCAAAAAGAAAGATAGGGTGCAAATAAGAAGGATAGCGATTGGAAAATACGAGTCATTCTCTTCCTTGGCTGCTTTCGTAAAAAGAGAATTTCTATTGAGTGAGTAGGCTCACTAGGAAGGGAAGGCACTTCCAAATAAGCAATGCCCACTTTCATTAGTAACTTAGGGTAGAAAAAAGCTCGTCAAATATGGAACTTGGACTATTTGTATAGGATCAAAAATGCGGGTTGTCCAAGCGTTGTTGATCCGGATAGGGAGTGTTGCAGTTCAGGGAAGGCGTAGTTGTACTCTACCCTACCCACATTGTGGTAGCAGATCCTTCCTTCCTGGTTGTGGAAGATCCTCGATCTCCTGGTGGTAGAGTATAGGCGCGTTGTTCCACCCACGCAAAGCAGTGTTGTTGAGGTCCATAGAAAGAAGAGTAAAGGTATGCTCATGTTCAGGAAAAGGAAAGGGAGTGTTTGTGGTGGCTTACTAAGTCCCTCAGTCAAGGCGTTGCTCAGATAGGCTTTGTTCCGATTAAGAATTGATGAAGACTCTCTGCCTGCCTCCTAGCTGTCACCTGTTGCATATGAGGGGTTATTAATCCTATTCTCTGCCCGACTAGGGCGCTGCCGGAAAATACAAGGAATTCATAGCCTGGTTTCGGCAAATAAAAGTAGAGAGCAATCGGAAAATATGGTTCTCCTCTGTCGCTGCTTTCATAAAATCCCATTAGTGCAAGCGTATTCTAGGTCACCCTCGTTTTACTATAAGAAGAAGCAATTGGAAAATCCATGGGATTCCCCTCTCCCTTTTGGTCGAGCGTGCTTCCGCACCCCCCTATTTGAAGGAAGGCCCCACCCAAGGTAATGAAGCAACAGGATAAAATATGGGTACACTACAATATGAGTAGAAATGCCCTAGGATGAATCAACAAGCCTTCAAGGTTGGAGCAAAGATAATCACAAGAGGTCTCTGTAGAGGTTCTAGGGATACCAAGTGCAAGTAGCCTAAGAGTGTAGAGTAGGTGGAATATATCTTAGATCAATCAATATATGTTTCTAATCCTAAAGTTATATTGTTCCAATAGAATCCAAGATGCTTTACGAGGAATATAAA
>Ga0233342_1000345_pt1 | contig 13153 bp, 4 predicted proteins | sample GEONDECOMP273_FD_180706 | JGI IMG/M metagenome (GOLD analysis project Ga0233342, IMG submission 180706) | Leaf litter microbial communities from Shasta-Trinity National Forest, California, United States - GEON-DECOMP-273 | ecosystem: Environmental > Terrestrial > Plant litter > Unclassified...
CACACCTAGCGCTAGCGTACATAAAATGGGTCCTGCTTGCCTTGCCTAACAGCCTCCCCTAACAGCGAAGTAAATGGCTTGTTGTTAGCTTGCCTTGTGCCCGGGCTCCGCAGGAGAACTCTAAAAGAAACTACTTCCATCTATCTTGGAACTGCGATTTATTAGTAAAAGAAACTACTTCCATCTAATAAATCTTAGTAAAATCTTAGTAGCTCTTAGTAAAGCGATAGCGACCTTAAATTGCCTCATTCCTAACAACGAGTGCTTCCCTTTTGGCTCCCCTTTAAGCAATGCTCCCCTCACAACCAATGGCACCTCTTAACCCACTGGTCCCCTCCCTTAAAGCTATGGCTCCCCTTGAACGACTGGTTCCTTCTAAAGTGCTTAAAATAGCTTCAAAATCCCTTGCCTCAAGTGTGCATGCTTTTTTTGCTCGGGTTCCACAGGAGAACTCCTTCATATCAAATGAACGTCTAATAATTCTGATTAACTTATTAGTAGTTCTGAGTCTAAAGGTCTCAATAACCTAAAAGGCTCTAAATTAGGGCACTTGCCTAAATCTAATTGAAAGTGAAAACCCACGGTGGATAGATGCTCTCACAATGTAAACGGTGGTTTATCAAGGTCTAAAATGGCCTTATACGGGCTTTTCCTAATGTAAAAAGAACCCCAAGGGGCATGGATAGGCTAAAAGGCTGCTTGATGAGAACAGGAGGAGCTTCTTCTAAAAGATTACATAACGCAAGATGCTCTCAGTAAGCAACTTCCCTTAAACTAAAAGCACGAAGGAGATGTCGGTGGAACAAGATGCCTGGACGTATTTAAAGGACGTTTGATGAGATAGCAAAAGCCCATCTTCGAAGGTGTTCCTAAGTAAAAGAAAGGTAGCTTGGATCCCCGAACTAGGTGTGTTTGTAGCCCTACATAAAAAAAGCAAAGGCTAAAGAGGCAGGTTGAAAGCCTGTTCATACAACTTCCCCGGTCTTTGCTGTTTGCCAAGAGGACCTTATCTATATGCCTTTGGATTTTCCCTTTTGATTATTGAAACTGGGGTAGGAAATCCACTAGCGTTCCTCAGGTTATCGGAATGATGCTTGCCCCTTTTACTCCAAGGGCAAGGCCACGCCACCTTCTAACTCTTCAATTTCCCAGCCTGTAGAAGGCGTAGCCAAGTTTATTAAGTCTAAATTCCCGGCTACTCCCCATACGCTACTTTCTAACTTTTCAATTTGACCGCTTTTCAAAAGCGTTTTCAACTATAAAGCCATACCACTCCGAGTACCTTCCTTTGCTATTGGATCTGTTTCTCCTGGATCTGCTGTTGGATCTACCCATGCCACCTTTGCGTACTTAATTTCTCACTTTCAAAAGGCACTTACCCTTAGCGCTGAGTATCCAAATAAAGTATTCCAACCGAGTATCCCCACCCAGCTCTGGCATCACAACCTGTATCCAGTGGACCGACAGCAATATTGGCTCTCATGATATATGGCATGTTCTCCTGGGTATTGGCTAGTTTTCATTGGCACCTCCTTACTGGGGATCTACACTTGGCATTGAGTACCGGAATTTAGTGACTGAGCACCTGTATCAATTAGTAAATGAAAATCCATTAAAGAGGTCCGATATTACTTGGCCTCCCAAGAGAAGCAATTTTATGAAATAAAAAGGGCGAATTGAGCAGGAGGAATTGGAGCATGAGGCAGAATTAATGAATGAGGGAATCAATTGGATAAAGGCATTGTCTGATGGATATAAATATCAATGATTACGAGGAAGTGGTTGACTCAATTTATCTGTTTGTTACCTATTACAAACTAGAGCTGAATGGGGGATATAGAGCATAAAGTTTTAATAAAGGTGTTTTATTGAATATCTTTGCTTGAGTAAAAAGGTGATGCATCCAACCCGTGAAGGAAATGTGAAAGAAATATGCCAAACAGCCCGGAGTGATTTGATTGATTGCCAGTTGATAGGGGTGAGAGCCAGGAGCCCTATCTTAGCCTTCTTACTTTGTTACCAAAGTAGGGTAGAGAAATGAGCTTTATTTCACTTTTTTTTATCGGATGGACACCGAAAATATCCTAGCTGTTATGCCTTTTTACTATTTCGAGCTATCCATTATTGATTCTGCGTGGGTCCACCATTAGCCGAAAGGGACGGGAGGGATGACCTTTAGCAGAGATATATTGTTTTTACTGCCGGATTTATTATACACAGCTTATTAACTTTAGATACATGGCGGGAAAGGCATGCTTCCTAAATATGATATACGTAATTATGATTGGACAATCAAGTAGCTCCGCTGCATAATCTTACTTGGTTGGAACCCATCACATGTAGGTAGTGCCTTATTGCATATGGGGGGAGGGGGAGCACCTAGGAAATAAAGAAAAGAAACTGGATGGAATACTCTCAGACAGGTACCTATAGTTTTTCATTTCGCGTGGAACAGACAATAAACTTACCATTTATTATTTAGCTAGACTATAAGTTGGACACCCTTCGTTGGATGGATCGTTTGAACCTATAGCCAGCCATAAACTTTAGCTTATATAATTTGACTGCTGGCTGGATTCATTAAAGCCAGAACTGATTAGACATGGCTGGATGGGTTGATGAGCCCCTTATGTGCCGTAGACCCTGCACTTTCATGAATCCCATATGCCTTCTCTTGTAAGGATAATAGCATTTACCTGACTGACCCTTATCTTTCTTACTTCACCCCAGGAAATGAAGTGCTGTACAACCCCTGACTTTATTACCTGAAACCTAGGAGCATGGAAGGAGGAGTCATGCCCAACCCTTTACTCTTTCTCTTAGAAACAGTACCAGATGATGGGGTGGGAAAAATTAGCCGAGGACTTGTAGTAGTATGCTCCTGCAGGATTATGGTCTATTAGCTTATAGTGTTTACCTTTATCAGATTTCGTGGAACTGTTGGATGACTTGGGATTATTGTAAATCATAAAACCTTGTCTGTTAGATGGGCAGACAGACTTAAACTAGGAGATGCCCAGACAACCAGCCGGGATATGTTTCTATAACACTTGCCTTATCATTCTTAGAAAGATAATACGGGACAGCATGTATAAACTTTACTTATGAGCATACACCTGCTTATAAACTTGAACTTATGCCGCCCAGGACCGGGGAGGAGTGTTGCCCAACCCTGTTAGGAATAGGACAGATTTTACAGCTATACTCTTTGGATCCCCTACTTTCCCCTTGGTACACACGACCTACGGTACCACACTACCTACCTACTTTAAGACCTAGACCTTGTAGTCCTATAAAGAACAGGAAATGAATGAATCCACTTAGTGAAGTGAGTCGGGAATGCTATGAGACCTTCAATTAGAATAAGCACCGGATTGGTGGGATGGGTGGGGTCAATAGGCCTAGGACTATTTTACTAGCCTTACCATGCTCTATGCGGGATGGAATATTAGCCGAGAGGGAAGGATAGTGGTCTCATTTTAGCTTATATTGGTTAACTGCCAGATGGCTTGCGATTATGTATGGTCCATCAGAATAGAGCAACCTCGTTGGATGGACGGACAGGCTTCAGACTTAAAGGATATGTGCCCAGAATACATGGATAACACAACACTTGCTTTATTAATCTTAGGAGGGGCTGCTATTAAGTACCCTTTTCTTATAAGCACTGGATGGATTAGATTATCCAACCTTATCCCCTGACTTTATTAATCCCTTCACCCTAGTATAGGATATTTAGTGCTGTCCAACCTATGGCCTTATCAAGCACCGGATGGATCATGGGATGGGGTCGATTAGCCAAGAGAGAAGAGAAGGTGGGGTGGGTGGTTTACCTTTTGAAGATATTATTGTGTAGATATCGTGGAACTACCGGATGGCTTGGATTATGTGGTGGTCAGAGAACAACCTCGTTGCGTTGGATGGGCAACCAAGGCTAAGGCATCAGTTGCAAAGGTAGCAGCTCTTATGCACATTAGCATACTAAACAATTTACTATATTTATTTAATTCAGAAGGTGCGTAGCGCTTGTCCTTCCGAGGGCAAGGAATATTGGCTATAAGATAAAAACCTCATGATGCCATGAGAGAGAAAACAGAATGAAAGGGTATAGTTTATTAACAGGAATCTCATTTATATATCCCGATGAATGAGAATGGAATGGATTCCTCCAAAAAATTGAGGTAGGAACAAGAGTTCCGTAGCGATAAGTGGTGTCGAGGGTATAGGGTATAAGGGTACCAAGGATAGTCCCAAGGATGGAGGTATGAGTCTTAGGTTTCCAAGGCTTAAAGTCTGTATTAAAGGATGTTGATTAGGTTGCCAAGGAGTGTAAGTCAGGTCCCAAGTAGGTTTGATGCATAGGTCAAAGGCTATTTCCACGAAAGGAGGTCTTATTCTGCTGTGAGGTTCCCACCAATGATTTGAAACGGGTGAATCATATATTTGGTTTAAATTCAAGTGTTGATGCAATCAATACAGGTTTCGATTTTGCTAATACATACAATGTAAGAGGCTAATCCGCTGATCCACGTGTAAACAGGTGTTGTAAATTTGAAAGTGAAAAGTTGCGTATCAAGATGGAACCTAATTGAACCTTATTATGCATTCATTGTACCTCATCAATTGTATAACCTTTATGTGTAGCTCTACGTTGTAGCTAACTGAGGACCCTCCTCTACGTGTATCCCCATGGCTTAGTCCCCTCCCTGTGTCAACAACTGACTGGTCCGGTGGGGATGGTGGATGACTTTATATTAGTATTAGTCCAATCCAATGCCCGTTGGTATTGCTTTAGTTCCATTACCTGATAGAACAGATCTGACAAAATGCCTCTTTCAACATTCTTGTTTATAAATGTCCATAGAGGGAATTTTCATCAAGCCCATAAAATAGATTTTTACTTTTCAACATACCCCGTTCCACTATAACCGGGAAAGAGTTATCCACACCCTCACGAAACTTACATCTACGGAACTCTAATTCCTACCTAAACTGGATGGATGGAATGACGATGCGTTACATACGTTGTTGATTCCTAATTTGAGAGTCAGACGCACACAATAGGATCGCGCAAGCAAGAGGGTGCAGCATATGTGCATATCCACAAAAAAAATAAGCTAAGCAACTTCTATCATGCTTTTTCCTCGTGCGAAGAGGGGGGCTAGACTAGATAGAGCCAAGGAGAGGGGTATAAAGATACATGGAAAGGGCTATAGCCTGGTAAAAAGGCTATGTGCAGTTAACAACGGCTATGTGCATGCAGTGAACAACTATGTTAAAGGAAAGCTATGCAAGCCATACCATCACATATATATATATATTTATGTAGATTTACTACAGCTTGTTATGTTGATTCACAACAATTTAAGATCATACACAAAGGAAGGGTAGGGGCTTTATAAAGTCATTCAGGGAAAGGGGACATATTATTCTTCTTGGAGGGGAAAAAAGCCATTAGCCATGAGCCTATCACCTTTAGCCTTTCAAATTATGTCATTCGCCATTTAAAATAAACCGCCTATTATAAAAACCCAAAGTCCACTTACTTGAAAGTGGCGTTTTCCTTATTTAAGAATGGCATTTCACGACGTCTCGAACAGATAGGCAAGATGGCAAAGCTGGGAGAGGGTGATCACCGGCTGGGAACATTATAGTTCAATCCATGGGGACTAGGTGCGAAACAGATAGATAAAAACCTAGCAGGGTTGTTAATAGATGTGGGGATCCAAGTTACCAAGAGACAAGGAAGGACGCTGGAGCAATTCAGTGGGTGGGGCGGTCGGTACCTTACTGCCGCTGGTTCAGCATAGTTACCAAATGGCCTATCGCCCATTAGCTGCACGTACGGAACACAAATAAATTGCCTACCTGCCACTTACACATGATAAGCGAAAAAGATTAAGGATCTAATAACACCAAATAGACACCTAGGGGCAGTGTTATATATATTATTATATTATATGTTTATTTGCTTTCGGGTTCATTTGAGTGGATATTTTGTTAATTTTGAAAACTCCCCGATTGCTTCTCTCCCGATCGAGGAGATAGATCTAGACCTCCAATACTTTTGCACCCCTCACGAACCAATAAGAACGTGGCTTAAAGCTGGAGATCGACAAGACATCGTGTGGTGTTGTTGTTTTCTGTGTGCTGTATGAAATAATAAATAGTATCCCGCTTGAAGCCTGCCTGGTCCGAACAATAGCAATAGTGCCTACCCACTAAGATTACTGGCTTTAGCAATAGGTTGAGCAACACTCTCTCCATGTCTCCTAGGGTTCCGGCAGTAGTAATAGAAGGGTAAGGCGATCCATTCCATCCACCCGGTGCTTCAAAGGTAAAGGATCATAGCTGTCCCTCCTAAGTGCATTCATAATATAGGGAAAAATAGATAGTTTTTGCAAGGTGGGGAAACAAGGTGGACTTCAAGCAGACACATTATGTTTAAGCCATTCAATCCCTATATATATACTCTATAACCCTCCATCCTCACACCTTCGCCTTGGGACCCTCATTTTTTTGTAAGCGTGGGGTTTTGTTGGGAGCGCATTTCTTGGTAGATGTTTCATTCCTGTGTTCAGTGGTAACGCCTATTCTTGGGAGATGTGGCAGCTGTTTGTGGTAATGCCTTTCTGTAATATAGATCAGTTTTTCCGCGTTAATTATATACGCTATGGACACTTGCTTTGTAATGCACTAAGTTCCATAGAGTTAAGCCCCTTCACATAAGAGTGAAAGCCGTATGAACTAGCTCTAAGTACTAATCCTACGAGTAATTACTATGTAGCAGCAGTAATAGTCCACATGCAGTAGAAACTATTAGCTTCTGTCTCTGCTAAAGCTGCTGTATAGTAAGGCCTTCTAGACTGCCGTCTATGCATTAATTCTTATTAGCTCCACTATAAGCTTCCGTCTGTATAGTATCTCTAGATAGCCTATGAGTATAGCCCATCATAGCCTAAAGCCTTAGGGTATGTTTACTCGATAGGGACTTTTATTCCTCTTGGGTATGTTGGCTTGATAGGGTTTATTGCATATAAAAAAACTTAGTCTTGTGATCCACGCCCCAAGTTTTACTGATAGTTCACGGTTGGTTATGGAGGATCTATGTATGGTTAGGCCTCATTCGCGGGTCCGGTGGGCCACCTATCTTGGTAGATGTTGCCTGTGTACGGACATAGGGAAACATCCAGAAAAGGCAAAATTAATTGAATATAAAATATTTTGTATTCGCAAAAGTTAATGAACCTAAGCCTAGAAGTAAGTTCCTTGCAAAAATACTGAGTAGCTCTATGTACTGCTACGCGCCTCTTATGCTGCACCCCCCTGGTTAGATGAAGGAATCACCTTATATGTCGGACAGATAAACGAATTTATACTCAAACTGAATAAACTATATGCCATTTATATAATAGGATAGAATTTGTGATTGTACTTGTCTTTTATTATTGACCTCTACTACAAAGAATACTTTACTGCCATTGCCATTGGCTTTATTCTTCTACTAGCAGCAGAAGAACTAAGGAAGAAAAGAGGGGACTTCGTTATTAATGTTTAACATGCCTACCTTACTGGGATGGGGGATGGAACTTAGCCTCGATAGGGACGAAGGTGTTTATTTTAAGAACCCTCATAATTGAAACAGCCTCCCATTTTCCCCTCTATGGGGTGGGGTAAATCTGTGATATTTTACGAATCACCGTAATTTAAACAGCTTATTGTTTACACCAGTAAAGCGGATTAGAGATTTATTATAAGATGGATTTATAACATTGTATGGCAAAGACGTAGAGATGCAAAAAGTTAAACCTCTTCTTTTGGTCGAGTCCCTTACGGTCGTATAGATGCAAGTTTGGTAAAGCCTCAATCTTTGACATCCAGCCCCTATATGGTGGAATGGGTGCTAAGTAAGGGGTTCCTGTGAACATGGGGGAACTGGTGGAGCATGATGACTGCAAGTAGTGTGGTTTGAATCCCCAGAACATATATATAATATATGCAAGCAAAAAAAGGTATATTAAATATTACTTGGAATTTGTTTTATTTTTTGTATGAAGCTACATAGAATTGGGTTGTTAGTGTTATTTTGGAACACACATAATATAACTGAACATTACAAGTTCATGGATGCGATTCAAGGCTCCACTATGGACTCCATCCACTCTGGAATTTATTTGCACCTAGCCTCTCTATATGCTATCATTAATTAACCAACAACTTTGAAATAATCTAATAAGGTAATTATATCCACGTATAGATGCGACTCCTAGTGATAAGCAAGTCTATCAACACAACACTCAATGTATTTTGAACCTAGGCTCCTCTCTTATGCCATTCCTTTCCTACTGGAGACTACTTTATACCTATTTGGAAGTGATATATAACCTACTAGGTTTGACCTTTTACTTGGCCTTGCCTATGAAAAACCATCCCATTTCATATTCATTAGGAAGGACTTCGTAGATATGCGACTAGTTAGTTGTTAACGTACAAAATATCCTGGACATATGGGAACGTTTGGGCATGGGGTAATTCAATAGGTGGGAAAGTATAACAACTTCTTTACTGGTCACCACGTACTGCAACTGGTCATGGGGTATTGAGAACAACTGTTGGTCACGTACTAACCTAACTAACTTACCTCATTCATTCACCCGTACCGTACGGTACTTCTATCCCGTCTCCCGCTATCCGTATTGGGTACATCATATTGGTTATATAGAATCCTGTATTTATTTCCTCTCGGCTATGACACGTCCCTCTTTCCTGTCAATTCTGTGTGTCTCGAACCACGAAAACCCTATACCCTCGATATATACGAAACCTTAGCCCTCGAACTAGACCTATAACTCGACCTCTTTTTATACCAAGGTCCGAGGCATCTCTCTCTCATCAGGGGTACTCAAAATTGCCTCTCAATTATGTTTATATATGATTGGATGGAGGGAATCATTTGCTTTAAGCTTTAGCACCTTTATGCTTGCCGAAGTATAGTTTATTGCTTACTTACGATATAACTAGACCTAGGGAGGGACGTTAAAAGAAATAATATATATACGAAATGAAAGAAATAGGGAGGCTGGCAGGGTCAATAGCTTGAAAAAGGGTATAGGGTATAGGCCCTAAAATGTAGGACGGATAGAGTAACCGGTAATTTAAGTACTTAAAAGGGGGGCATATGGGGAGGGTAAATTAAGTACATAAAGGTAGCGTATTCAAGATGGGTTTTTTAGTGTAAAGGCCCATAAGGGAAGACCCATCGGACCTTAAAGTGGTGGTAATTGTTAGAGCGGGAAGGGGGAGTGAGGTTACGTTCTCCCAGATGCCGACCTATTCAAGATAGAGGTAGTTCCAGACTATTTGGAGGAAATTGCTCTATTCTTGACTACAGGGGCAACTCCACCTGACTACTCCACCGCCAAGAAAAGGCGACTTATGGCTAAGGCAGGTTGATAGAGGGACAATTAAGCTCGGTTGCGATGGTATCATCTACCGATGTGTTTCGGATCATGAGCAGCGGTTAGAGATTTTATGGGAGTGCCATAATGGAGCTGTTGGAGGCCATCTAGGAGGGAAAGCTACTGCAAGGAAAGTGTTACAGGCATGATTGTAGTGGCCTATAGTTAATAAAGATGCTAAGGATTATGCAAAGAGTTGTGACGTGTGTGAGCGTATTGGTAAACCTTCTCACCGGGATGAAATGCCCCTTAAGCCAGTTCCTTGCATTGCAACCCTTTGATAAGTGGGTAGTTTCTTTTATTGGGCCAATCAATCCACCGACGTGACACTCTGGAGCCCGCTACATCATTACCGTGACTGACTACCTCACGAGATGGGCTGAGACAGCTCCGACCGCTGACTGTTCCTATGATACGGCAACCCAATTCATTTTTTATAACATCATTACCAGGGTTGGGTGCCCTAGGAGCCTAATGAGTGACCAAGGGTCACATTTCGTTAACAAGATTGTTGCGACTCTCACCAGAGAGTTCATGATCCAACACCATCGAAGCATTCCATACCACCCACAGGGCACCTGAATAGTGGAGGCCTTCAACAAGATCTTAGAACATGGCTTAACCAAGATTTGTGCTGTGAATAGAGATGACTGGGATGAGCGGATCCCAGCTGTATTGTGGGCATACCGAACTACCACTAAGAATTTAACCAAGCATACACCTTTCAGGTTGGTCTGCGATAGAGAGGCAGTCGTACCAATTGAGTTCATTGTTCCAGGTATGTTAATAGCACAAGTGACCCATATGAAAGATTATGAATCACTCAAGGAACGTCTTGCAGAGCTAATGTCCCTAGAAGAATACGGATTTTTGCATCATTTCACCAGGATATAGAGAAGGCACGATAGAAGGCCTGGCATTATCGCGACCTCATGAAGAAGGCATTTGACAAAGGTAATATGGTTCTTATTTATGATAGCAAGTACTTTAAACATCTAGGCATGTTACAGATGCACTGGCTTGGTTCATACCTAGTTGCAGATATAACAGATTCTAGGACTGTTCAACTGGTGCAACTGTATGGAATACTCCGACCGGGATGGGTGAATGGCGCTCTCCTGAAACCTTTAACCCCGGTCTTTCAATAAACTGGATATCCTTCCCTTGTCTGGGAGTAGGTTAGGGTAGGTCAGGTATCTTTCATTTTGCTTTTCTTTCTGTTAAGCAAGTCTAGAGTTAGTAGGTTATCTCTGCATTTTTTAGTTGTGTCAGTTCATTTCCAGTTAGAGAGCAAGACCCAGAAGCAAGAGAAGCAAAGATAGAGCCAGGAGCAGAGCCTATTGCATCATAAGCAAGAGTAGGTGCATCAGTCGATTCTGTTGATCCAGTTGATGACCTTGAAACACCACCAGCAGCACGAGTAGTTCAAGATGCAGATCCATATATAGAAAATCCAAAAGCAGCAGTTGCATTTGATCGATATCGAATCCCAGTTCCTGTGAATGTGCAAGTTTGGTAAGTTGAACAGGTTGGACAGCTACCCATCGTTGGATGGATCGTTGGACTTCGTCCCCTCTTGGATTGATTCACTATAGCTTTACTTAAATAGTATTTCAATATTATTGAAATGAAATGGAAAATTCGGATCGGAGGGATTAATTAGCTCTAGGATATGGCAGTGCCTGGGAACATAGGGTCGTTGGTTGTCCTCTATTGATTGGGTGACTCAACCCAATAGCTCGGGATAATAATCCTAATGGGGTAGGAAGGATTTGAATCTTTGCATGTCGGTATCAGAAACCGATGCCTTACCACTTTGTCATTCTCCCCTCTCTCCGCTTCCTGACTGAATAAAAAGGGGAAAAAACGGGAATAAGATCTCATGTATATAGAGTGGATTCGCCCCCCCGCCGATAAGCCGGAATTAACGTATAGAAATATGAGGATATAATTCCATCTCATGATCGAGAAGGAGGCACCATGATCGAACCAACAATATCAGGTGTGATGGACTAGCACTCTTACCGGCTAAGCTATTTGCCCTCTCCCCCGATCTATTAATTGAATAGGTAAAGTACCCCTAAACCTCCTGTCTTATCCCTATCATATAGGTTGAGCGCTCTCCTATTATTTATCTAGGGTCCTGGTGGTCGATCTCCTTTGGAGCCTTGGTCTCCTTTCGATCGTTGTGTCCGGTTCTCGTTAGCTCATTTGTATCTTGTTCTCTATTGCTTTGCCATAGGTCGCTCACTGTGATTTGTTCCGGATATAGAAGGTAAGAAAGAAGGGTTTAAATCGTTATTTTGTTCAAGAATGCAAAGGAGGTAGATTTGTGGTATCACCTTGACCCGCCCAAGCTAATTCGATCAAAATAGGTTGAAGAATTCGACTTATTTGCCCAATTCACCCGCTCGTAAGGTAATTTAGTAAGGCTCGCCCGTAAGCGGTTGTTGATTCGTTCTGTTCTTTTAGGTGGCTTCTCTGAAGACTTAATGAAGGGTGGAGCCCTTATCCCTTCTGTAAATGGGATCTGGCAAGTAAGTAAAGTGGTAACTCACGAAGCAAGATTGGATTTCAAAATAAAATAAAATAAAATAAAATGAAATAGCATACACTTGTAAATTTGTCTACTTTTATTCAGGGTCGAGGGATTTCATTCGATCTATCTGAGGCACTTGGATCAGGCGTATTATCCATATGAGTTGAAGCACCAGTAAATCCAGCAGCAATAATAGACCCTACTTGCTCGGATAGGTTAGAGTGAGATTCCAGTAAGAAAGAATTAATGAATAATGGGCTAGGCACCAGTATCACCAGTATAATGAAGGCAGGCAGTAAGAGTTCATTCCTTTAGGTAGGCGTATTTTTCCACTGCTGCTGATCCCGAGACAAAAAGCAGATGAAACCACCTTTCTACCTACAGCTGCTTATCAAACGACAATAGGCGCCTGTCCCCGGGACCTTACAACGGATAAAACAACAATAGGCCTGGGATGGAAGGTGGAACCTCGTTGACTAACTCGAGGAAGTAGAACCCATAAGAACAACAGAAAAGACGGGTCGAAAACAAACCAGATCACTCACTGCATCTCCCACATTTTCGGTATAAATATCAGACCGGAGGCACGGATTGATTGAACGCAGAAACGATATAGTTGTTGTTGTTCCGAAGATAGTTGTTCTTTAATTTGGTCACATCCCCCATTCATCTCACCGAAGCGAATAGCACCTATCGCCAAAGTAGACCACTATGCATAACCGAACAAGAGTTAGTTCGTTATTACATACGTAATAATACTTTCATGTTGTCGAGAAAGGGAGAGCAGGTCGAGTGGTCGAGGGTCCGAAGAAACCTATAATATAATAGATAATATAATAGGGGCCATAAATAGAGTCCCCCCCCTTTGGTAAAGCCCTCTCCCTTCAGTATGGAGAGATAGAGAGCAGGTCCGAAGGAAATCGACCTCCTGATCTATCCCTATCATATAGGTCGAGCCCTATCGGTTGAGGGGAATCCTATCCCATTCCAAACCCCATCGTTATTCGTTGGAATCAAGATCCTGGCCCGCCCACCTTTCTATTAATTATTGAACACAGCTTTCGATCCCGCCCCTTCTATTATATTATCAGAGGGGCTGTCAGTCAGAAGTGCAGTAGGCTCGTGTGAAAGCCTTCTATTGTCTTAAGGGCAGAAG
>Ga0233342_1000347_pt1 | contig 13019 bp, 7 predicted proteins | sample GEONDECOMP273_FD_180706 | JGI IMG/M metagenome (GOLD analysis project Ga0233342, IMG submission 180706) | Leaf litter microbial communities from Shasta-Trinity National Forest, California, United States - GEON-DECOMP-273 | ecosystem: Environmental > Terrestrial > Plant litter > Unclassified...
CCCCTGGCCCCTCACGCACGCACCCCATCGCTCAATCACCCACAAACCAGATATTAACTGCTTAATCAACTAGATAAACCGGATCAACCGCGGAATAAACGACTGAATCTCCTGCATAATAAAACTAAGAAACGACTGGTTATTTGACTGGATCAAGGTCTACTAGTCGCTCTGCTACTATTGGCTATGCTTCTGGATTTCGTTCTTTACAATATATATATATATAATATATATTAAATATATAAAACCCGATCACAAACCTCAGAATCTGGATAACGATCAAAAACATAAAAAGCTAGGTTTCGATCAGGAACTGGAACTACTACTTATTCGGCTGGGTCTTTATCTAAATCACCAGAAGAAATGGCTGGATAAAACAGTAAGTCTACGGGGATTGAAGGGTTCATAAGATAAAAAAAGGAGAGTTGCTTATATGTTCTATGTGAAATAATCATAGTTGAGTTTGAATTGGAATTGACATACATCATAGTTTGTTGGTTTTTCTTTTCTGATGTGAATGAATCCTAGTTATTATGTGAGTTTATATATAGAAATGAATACTAGTTATATCATCTTAGAGTTCCCTTTGTGAGTTTCGTTTAGACAGGCGTGAAAGACCCAGGAGGAACAAGCAAGTCTTCATACCCATTGATATACAACTAACTGGTTCCTAGTCTCTTGGTTCATATCCAACATACACTACTTGCACACAAATAACCTCCTGCTTTCCCCAACCCGATGAACGTTATAAAAGAACTCCTACTTGTTATTGATCAACCTGAACTTCTACAACTATCAATGGCTCTTCTTGCTCTTTCCAACTTATACGCTAGCTAATTGTTCCTGTTCCTATGCTATGCCAGCTTTCTCAATTTTTATTGGTAGTTTTTGTCTCCTCTCTATATTTTGCCCAATTAAACTCTGTAAACCGCTACCGGGGGTTAGTTCTTTCATAAACCTGGTCTCTCTTCACCCTGTTGAGATTTGCTTTTTTTCTGGAAAGCTTTTTGCGGTACAACGGACAAACAGCTCACGTTTTAGGTGAGGCGGGCCAACGGACAGACGAATCACAGCACAATGTAACCTGCCCAGTATACTCATCCAGTACGTCATTCAATAATTCCCCAATCTGTATTCCCCATTAACGCTTTACTTACCATTACCCTTTCAATTTACGACGATACGATACATGGTTCCTATACCAATCACCTTTCACTTATCGAGAATGATTTGGCAATACACTGAGGTGATACAAATGGAGGAGGTGGCGCAGCTAACACGGAGGGAGGTGCTATTATAAGATGGGAGAACCGCCTGTTATAAGGCTCTGACACTACTATTGGTGAGGAGCAGCGAAGGCACCCACTAGTTTAGGCCAGGAGCCGTGATATATAGACCACCTTACAAAGTCCAGTTCGCTATTACGCGTTCTCATACGGCACCTGACAACACTGATTCATGTATTAAAACAACAATAGGTGTAAGCAATACTAAAAGGCTATATATTTATACGTAGAGCCTTTCCATCCTTACTTCTTATATTGACAAATACTGCTTATGCCCGACTCATGCCCGCTACACTGCCTGCTACTCCCCCGCTAATACTACCGCTACTGCAACGGCCCGAAGGAGCGGAGGCACGGATGATGTAGTCCCAGTGTTATTAAACAATAGTTGTTCCTACCTTAACTGGATGCTATGACGATGCATTACTTACAATCACCTGTTTTGGATAATGCGCCAGACACCTAGTAATTTATGCTCGTAAGGTAGTGCCAGTCAGGGAAGGGAGTTTTTTTATGCTTGCCCGGATAGATCTTGATTTATGGCCTTCATCTTTCGATAGAGGGGTCCACGGATGGACGAATAATAGCCCAATCTACCAAGAGGGGTGGTCCCACGGACGAATTAAAGCCCATATCTTTCGAGATAGGAGGTGTCCCACGGACAGTACGGGGCTGACTTAACGGTACGGAACGGGGCCAGTGGGTTTTATTCTGAATGAACATGCCTTTTCAGGAAGGTTACTTATGGAAGGCAGGATGACGTCTATTGCTTTTAGCTTTCGATCGATCAGCATTTCGTTAGTCCATTCCAGGTAGTCACCTTTTTTGTTGCGTACGTTCCGTCCGTGTCGGTAACTCCAGGTGTGCCGTTCTTCTCTTGCCATGTCATGCGAGTTTCGATCAGCAGTTCTCCTGCCTGGTGGGCTTTAGGTTCACTGTGGACTTTCATTTTTCGTCCTTAGTTTTTGGTGGGCTGTTTCTCCAGGTCTCAAGGGAAAGAGTATATTAATATAATATTGAAAGTAGGAGGTCGCGAATCAACCAGGTATAGAGATAAGCAGCAATTGGGCAGTTTAAAATGAGAATCAATCATCGAGTGGAAGGATCGGCTTAAATAAATCAATTGGTTAGCCTTGGTATGATGGATAAGCGGTTGGCTCTTTCTTCTATTTGGGTAATCCTCAGTCATCCAACTCCTCAAACTCCTAATATCTCGGTTGGACTATTATGCTACTCAAAAAATAGATTGTACGATGCTTATAATTGTATATCAACGTAATGTATATGCTTGGTAAAGTGGTGATATGCGTCTTGGTATAAGTTATATGTTTGTTGAGGTGAAATAGATGTTAAATCTGTAGGCTGTTGTACTGGGCTAATGGCTTCTGACTGATTCCTCATTCTGCTGGGTGAGGATGTTTCAAAGTTATGGTAGGCTTGGCAAAAGGGTAAAGGGTTCTGTCTCTCGGGTATCAGGTGAAGGGGGTGAGGTACGAAGGAGAGCACCGAACGGGTCCTCAAAGAGCTACGCAAAAGATATGGAGCCGACGGTACTTGCCTCAATAGAAAGAGCAGTTATTGACTGTTTGTGAAGATGACTAACTGGTTGAAGAGATACCAGATTGAATAGCGACCCGTGGGCAGAACATAGTTATTTTGGTCTAATTGGGCGGCCTCTTTCTTGGGTAGAATCCCTGCTGTCTGATGTTGGGAATTAACAAGTTCACAAGTAGGTTCTACAATGTTTATCGCCATATCCATGAAGTAGTCAAGCCATCTAAGCCTGCTGCCGTGGTAAATTATGCTGCTGCTTTTTAAGAGAAGTTTTCCCTAGACCCGCGCGCGAGAAAGAAGTCAATTGAATTAGATGCCATGTTCAATGATGCTAAAGACCCTTAAAGTAATATAAGGGCTTCAAGGAAACAGCTCAAGGCTAGTTAAGATCCTCTTGAAATGATAGAAGATTCAGAAAGGAGAAGGGTTAAAGAACCTGAAAGTTCATCTGCTGGTTAGGAGCCAGTGACCCTCCTAGAATAAGTGACTAAGCTACTTAAGTCTATGGCCAATGAACTAACAAAGGTAAAGCAAGGAACAGTATACTCATTCCTTTGTGGGACCTACTCCTAGGGCTCAAAGTCATCCTCTTATAAACCCATCGGGGTACAGAAGGCCTCCTAATGTGCTACAAAGAGAAAGCGGAACCAAAGAACTATAGATCCCATAAGCCTTTAGGGCACAAGCCAACATGATAGTGCCTTTCCTTCCCTACTATGAGGAATATTATGAGCAAGATGTGACAGATGCTACTAACTAGCCTATGGACATGAATATTCTATTTCATCATGACGATGTAAAGGAGGCAGATGACTTCCCCTCCCTTGATCCAGATGGTTTCCTCATGATGGGAGATAAGGAAGAAATGAAAGAGTAAGAAGTATTCTTGAATGAGGACTAGCCCTTTGATCTGTCCCCTGCCCAACTTAGAATGGTGTCCGATAATATAAGGGTAGATATTAGGAGTAAGAATGAGCTGGGGCCAAGATTGAATGTGCCAAATTTCAGAAGAGAATAAGAAGCAAGAGGGTAGTACTATAGCCATAAGTAGTCCAAGGAATTGGGTGGGATCAAAACAATGGACAAGGTGAACGTCTCCATGGCGATATACTATAGTAATAGGTTTTATAGTAGGTCCACCTGCTCTTAGGTCTGCAGATTAGGTTTACTAGGTATATATTCTCCTATTTGAAAAGGGAGAGGATAAAATGGATTATTTTAAAGTCCAAAGGCATAGGTTACTAAGGCAAGGGTAATAAGGGTAGGTCATAAAGGTTCTAGTTTCATTCGATAGAAAATCCATCTGTGGTACAGGCCTATAAATGGAAAAGGTAAACGTGTATATATGCGAGTTTGGTCGAGCATACTCAATCACTAACGGACCTAACGGACCTTCTCATAGTGCTGCCCTTATTTGGTTGAAAAACCTCATGGTGATGCCCCTCTATAATAGTGGTGCTGCACCTAGCGGTTTCGGTTGAACCTCATCACCTCTCGGTAGTGGGAACATACTAATATACCCTATTGGTAGTGTAATCGTACCATCATATCGATAGTGTAACCTCGTTCGTGTACTACCCCTACCCAATTGGTTGAACCTCATCATCCATCTGTGTTCCGTACTAGAGTGTGTAGGAACCAGTTCCGTACATATAGTAGTGGGTAAAGCAGTATTGAAGGAATAGTAATTTAATTCCCATAATATTATATATATATATATAATGAAAATAATGGATGTGTAATGAATGTCTAATTCAGGTTGAGATGGGGTAACTTATCTTATCCTTCCTATTGACTATCTTCCTATCGACAAGGTTTAATAAACCCCGTCTTTTTAGCAGCTTTCCATTAAGTATTATTCGGGTGGAGTGGATAGAAATGGACCCAAAAGTTGGGTTTTGGCGGAATTCCCATAATTTGACAGCTTCTCATTTTCCCTTTCTTTTTTACATGTCTGTATGACCATGACTTCTCCAATGGTTCATAACTATGTTATATTTCTTTAGATCTAGAATGAGGCCTCGTAGAGTCCCAGATTCAAATTATATAAATCTAAAAAGTAGAGTCGGTAGATTCTCTTAGCCCAGCAGCTCTGGCATTGGCACCACCTGGCTTAGTAGATCTCCATCCACCACCAGTAGAGTAAGCAGAGTCTCTGAAAGAAGTAGTTATTATTTCTTATTAAACTTATGTATGCATTATATATAGTTTATATTTATTGTTTATTAAAAGACAAGTGAAATTTATCTCTGCAAGTATAATATATGATGCAAATAAGACCCTACAGATACATAAAGAAAGGGAACTAAGCCCTATGATTAGTCTTAGTCCTAGCACTTACAGCCCTAAGGTAAGGCAGTATGGACTAGTCTAGTCCAGTAGTAGTTACATGGACTGCCTTAGTCCCTACTAGCCTTAGCCCTCTGGACTATATAGATTACAAATTATTCTGCAAGGACGTGTATTGATGCGCGTGTCGAACGAAGGAGTAAGGTAGAAACAATATAAACTTTTTAAAAATTGTAATGGATTATGACTCCCGGCAATAAATGAGGGATAGGCAAGTTGCAATAAAGTAAAGCAATAACTAGCTGCTGCTATGGGCTATGGCGAAATCGACTGGTGGGTCGACTCTTGACCGTACGTGTACCGGCAGGTGTTGTTAACTTTGCTCTTTTCCAGGGAGGGGTTTTATACTCTCCACAGAAGAACTTATTTTTTTTCTATAACCATGCATGGTACGAACTGGTAGCTATGAGATCTGCTAGTTGTGGTTGACTTTCCCCCCCCCTATGAATCTCAGCAAGTTGTAAACATAATTTTATGCAAGTATAAAAACCAGTAGATTATTATCTCCGTTTATTTAGGTTGATTTAGTTTTGGTATATATATTACCTGTCAGAATGAGATTGTAACTAAGGAACAATGCCAAATGATAAGGACCCAGAAGGGCCGAGGTACGAAGGCAAAGTTTTGGCAAATTTTGGCAAATCCGTCCCAACACGAAACAACAAACGGAGGAGAACTCTGTGGAGTAAGCTCTGGTTAAACGGTTTTTGATTCGAGTAGAACAACATAGATATGCAATAAATAAGCTCACCACTAACTCTCCATTTATTGAGTTCAGGTTCCCAGGTAGGTGCAGGGAGTAGGATCTATTGCAGGATCTCTGGCTGCTGATTGAACGATTTTCAATATAGTAAAAAACTTATAGATGAGATGCGTGCATCATGTATAATAGTTCCTTCCTTTTGGTTGGTGTTGTGTTGATTAGGACAATTACAACGACCCCTCAAATGAGTCCAGGTTATAACGTATATATGCATTCTCGTATTAGACCTTCACTGAACCCCTGCCTATTACCCGTATGTAACCACCACACTTGGACATCCTTCTATGATAGAAACGACACGAGACCCTCCCTATTCATAAAAGCGAGGAGAGAGAGGGATGGATCGACACAGCTTGCCCCTTATCCTAGCGCTTGCCCAGGAGGTTTGTACCACTAGACCTGAGGCTTCTTTCTTTTCTTAGAGGGCAGGTTACACTACGGTCTTATCAACTATGGTCCCGGTAAGGTCTTTTCTGCAGGTACGGTCTTATACACTACAGTTAGAGGGACGAAATACATCCACCCCTGCTGGAAAAAGTGGGGGGATTTCTCAGTAGAGGGCAGTTAGCCAACAATGGCTCCACAAACAACTGACAGCAGCACTTATCGTGGGTAATATACTGAACAAATTACTGCTCTAAACAGGCAGGATAGAACTGCTTTTCGATAGGAATTACTTACCGAATTAGGCCTTTCTAATATTGTTACTACAGAGATTGCTTTTAGGCCTTTGATATCGTTCACCCACCTTTGGAATTGATACGGGCTCGCTACCTACCCTGGCTCTTGGTCTACGGGGGGTGGATCTCACCCATTTACCATCATCCTTTGCTACCTCGGACTAGGAAATAAGAGGGCAGCCAGAAACAGGCTTCATCATATACACTTATAGCTTTCAGGTTATATATTACACAGTAGGCTTTACCACCCCTTTCCCTTAGACAGCACTATACCTAACCCCTTGAGCCCATAGCTATAGTGGCTGGACTGATAAGAGCGTAGCAGGCTGGAAATACGCGCCACATAGTACGACGAAATCAGGAAAGACTAAAATGTTCATTTAAATATACCATAGCTGCACAATCAGGTAAGCTTTATATATCTGCATGGTGTTATATATCCTCATAGGTAGATATAGTTCTGGATATGGTTACTTACCTAACATAAAGAATACCATAATAGGAGTACAGGCACGCTTTGAGAAATAAATGCATAATATCATATATAAGAGGGGATTAAATTGAGGGAGATATATCTCCTGGAAAGGGTTTAATTTGGATTTTTCCCAACCCATGAATCCGGATTTTTTAATTGACCGGGAGGGGATGCACCTGAAATAATTGACCTACCTGCCTCTTCCACAGAAGGAAGGAAGGGGCGTGTAGCTCAGGTAGGGAAGGGACTTACTGGTATTTGAAGGGTTGCACCAGAAGTAGCCACGTTGGTTGGATGCTTCCTATATGGCTTACTTGCATGCTCGTAAGTAAGGTGTTACGCTTAGGTGTGCCTTATTTTTAATTGGGTACAATACAGTGGTTTCGGAGCTTCTGCAGTTTGGAGATAATATTCCTGGAAATTTCTGAATCGGGGATATTACCAATGGGTTGTCTGATGCGCACTTCCTTGGGTATCTCGACCAATGGCATCTACGCTTCCTTCATGGCTCTAGCCTTCAAACACAATTTTGGTGTGGGGGATGTCGCCATATTACCTATTTCAAATATTTCTTTCATACTCTGCAAGGTATGTGGAAACAAACTTGCACACAATCAGTTACTTGCGACTTCTCTTCTCTACACACAACTACTTATCAATTTACTGCACTTTGTTGCTGCTCAACTCAACGCTATAGTATGAGATGGTGGCGAAAAATAGACATATACCCTTTCAAAATCTTTTTCCTCCAACGAACTCACCTTCTTAGCTATCACCTTTAATCTGCGTCCCTCTTTCATTTTTACCATGGGATTTTCAAATTATGTAATTACTTCCCATATTTATTGTGTATCCGTTACCTTTTTAAAATATAACTATAATACTTACTACCATCTCATCAACCTATGCATCTTGTTGCCAATCCATCACATCAGTTCATTCCTTTCTCTATCCTTTAATTCTAGAAATGAAACCAAAATCCTCTAGATATTATAAATATCCTAAACTATTAACGGTCTTGTACTTGATCATACCTTAGGCTTATCCGTTCAAACACACTAAAATGAAAACATGTTACTACTACCTCTAAACTCTAGCTAACTCCTAAACTACTTTATTGTTGTTCAAAATTTAATGAGTTAGGGCTCCTTCGACCCTTGAGGGTTGTAGTATGCCTTCAATCAACTACCGTTAATGAGACCCTTCAGTGGCTTTTCACAACATTGTTAGTTTATCAACGCCAGCCTGTGTAATGTATATAATGTGAGATGGTCACATCCACATCATCCAAAGCTTACCTAGGTGCTTAATAAACTTATAGTCATAGAGCAATACCAATGAACTAGGTTCCAAAGTCTTGTATCGTATGTTGCGATCATGCCATGCCTTTTTTCGTTGTTTTTCCACAATTGAACTATAACCTATGATCAACCTGTCTTATTCCAATTCCATTAATTAATCCAATTACTTCTTTAGTGACTAATCATTTGACATCTGTGTGGCAACTGCAATGCGGAAACTAGGTACCACAAATTCCAATGGCATCACAACTTCTTTCCCATAAACCAACTTAAATGGGGTGTGTTTTGCCAGTCTCTTACAAGTAGTCCTATATTATCATAATACCGCAAGAACTCGATGATCGCATTCATCGCACCCCACATTGCAAACCTTTGTCAATGCATGCTTGAGGATATTATTTAATGTCGTCACCATACCATTTTCCTGCATATGGTCGGGAATACTTTTTTATGATGTATCATAAATTCTTGGGCCAAAGCACGGATAGTGGCATTAATAAAATGAGAGCCCTGATCACTCATCAACACCTTGGGACAACCAAACCTTGTAATGATATTCTAAAAGTTAATACGTGTATCAGTCTCTGTAGTGCAATCCTTCATAGGCGTGGCCTCTACCCATGTTGTTAGATATTTCATCGCAGTGATGATGTATCACACATCTGTTTTACATACAAGGGGATTAATCGGCCTAATGGAATCAATATCCCACTTTTTGAATGGCTCCAACATAGTGACAGGGAAGACTAGCAGTTCATCCCTTCTTGACGGTTTCCCAGTGCATTGGTAAATGTTGCAGTGTTTACAGTACTCTTGGATTCTTTAAATAGTGAAGGCCACCACAACCAAGTGCGCAGTACTTTCTTGGCAGTTTATTTGCCTATTCTATGTACTCCAAAAACATCTTCATGTGCTTCATACAATACTACATCGTGCTCATGCTCCATCACACATCTGCGTAGTATACCATCGGTTTCAAGCTTGTGCAATTGTCCTGCAATCAACTGGTAATCTGCACTCCTTGTCACCAATTGTCGTCACCATGCCACTGTATAATATTCCAGTGCTTTACCTGTCATGAGATATGCTTCAATTTTAATGAACTTATCTAGTACTATGTAAACTTTGAACAACTGCGCAACTCATCATCTAGGATTCCTCCAGCTTCCTTAGACTCCATCCTAGATAAATGATCTGGTCCAACATTATGATTGTCAGGTTTTACTACCACCTAAAAATCGAACTCCTGGAACAATAGCAACCACGTGCATATCCTTCCCCCCAACACTGGCTTATTCACTAAATACTTTAGCACATAATGATTAGTAAAAAACTCAAAGGGACCTCCTAAGAAATAGTGCATTAATTTTTGTCATACATATACCATAGCCAAGTATTCTCGTTCCGTGGTAGTGTAGTTCCTTTCTGAGTCTAAGATCTTTCGGCTTGCAAATGAAATAGGGTGATCAATATTACCTTCTCCTAGTTGCACAAGTATTGTTCCATGTGCGATTGACGATGCATCAACATGTACATTAAATAACTTTGTCCAATCTAGGAATATGGGAATTGATGCAGTGACTAACTTCTCCTTCAACATATCCAATACTCCTTTACATTCTTGGGTCCACATATACTTAGTGTCCTTCCTTAACATCTTCTCTAATGGCACAGTGATATTGGCATAGTTTCTAATAAATTTTGTATGGCCCAGTGTCGTGCGCGACTCGTTGACCAATCTTGGGCCTCGCATGTCCACAATTATAGCAATCTTTGTTGGATCCATGAGCAGTCCTTCTTTACACACTACATGTCCCAATAAAATAACAAAAGGTGTTAAAAAGATGCATTTCTTCAAATTAAACGAAATCTACAACTGCCTACATCTGTCAAGCATCAATCTAAGCACCTATATGTTTTCTTTCAACAGGTCGAACATAGTCCAATTGTCCAAGTACACCTCTAGGAACTTATGCATAAAATATTTGAATGTTCTGACTACAATCCTAGATAAAATTGTAGGTGCATTCTTCAACCCAAAGGGAATCGTTGTCAAATAAAATTAATTAACCCCATTCAATTGCAAATGTGGTATTTTTCCTATCTTCCTCTGCAATCCTAACTTGATGATACCCTGAAAATTCGTCAGTGAATGAGTAGGATTATCTTCCACCTACGTTCTCCAAAACTTCATCTGAGTAGGAAATAGATCATGTACACATGTTGCATTCAAATTTTGAAGGTCTACACAAATTAGAATGTCCCCGATCTTTTTATCCTATACCACCATGGGGTTGATCCATTCTGATTCTTCTACTAGAAATAGAATTCCTGCATCTAACATTCTGTCCAGTTCTTTGTGCACTTTCTCCTTGTACTTTGGATTCAGGCGGCATGGTCTCTTCTTTACTGGTTTTGCATCTAGTATAAACTGGATCTTCATCTCCCCTAAGGATCCTTCCATGCCCTTCATTTCTGAGAAACTCGTAGGAAATAGATCCTCATATTATTTAAGTAAATCCACCACTTGGGTAACTGTCTCGTCATCCCAATAATATCCAACAACAACCAATTTAGGTCTTTTTCTATCCCAATGTTATGCTTCTTTGTCTTCAGTGGTCGTGTATACTTCGACGCAGCGCTACTTGAAGCCTCCTCTTGGACTACGCGCTCACCCTCAATCTCATTTATCTATAATTTCATGGGATCCTCCTCTTCCTGAGCATTGTCACCATCTATCTTCCAGCAATAAATGGGTTGATTCAGTTTAGTCATTTTATTATGATACGCACAGACTAATGTACGGGATTTGTGGGTTTCTGATGGAAAATAAAATTATTCATTCTATATATAACATCTTTCAGTGGAGGTTCATCTTATATAAACTTGAAGGTTGCGCAAAATTGATTACTTAACTTTCCCCAATCCTTCATGTGTCTTATGATCTCCTCTTGTATGTATCAACTTCTTGGCACCATGTCCATAGTGTGAACAAACCTATGAACCCATTGTTCTTTAGGGATCTGCTTCTCTATCCATCTCTCACATAACCAAATGTGTTCTTGGGGATCTGTTGTACCCTTATACCTATTAATTAATTCCAAATCTCTTGAGGTATGAAAGATCAATCTTATGCATTCCACCACCTGCGCCCACCCAATTGTTAAACTCCTCTCGGTGTGTTTATCACTAGTGCAGAGGTGTTCCTTTCACGACTGCCTCCATTGCCCGAATCCTCTAATTTTTAGGCATGCTCTCCTCCATCTGTTATATGAATGTATCCATCGGTCCTATCCCATCGAATTTTGGAGGATTGAGCAGTTCATATCCTATCCATCACACTGACTTAGTAACTCTTGCACATCTCCTACTGGACACCTCATATAATTTGTTCTACCACCTCTCCAAGGCTTTTTCTAACTCAATATCAAATGAGTAGATACACCTCCAACTTAGTTCACCATCAATCATTGGATTCACATATTAAGAATTACATAAATTGAAAAATAGTAAGCTATAACCTAACCATTCACATAAAAACGTTCATAAACAACACATGAAACTCATAGAGAGGAAACTAGCCAATGTTTCATTATCTTTATTCATGGTCCAATTCAATACATCATTTAAACCTGACTACTCTGTCACATTCAGTCAGTCATACATAAAACTTGAAGTCCTTCCTCATAAATACCTAACCATATAAACAACAAAAACAACCCGACTTTTTATTTACAAATCCCTTTTTATAACAATGGTTGGCAATTAGTAGATAGTTACAAGTCTTAAAAACTAATAAATTATTCAAAATGACACGGTGTTTATTACAATACAATCCATCACGCAGTACAAAATATCGGCGCATGGCACAAACCTCTACATGTGTGTGTGAAACACTTGCGCATGACAAATCTACTTCATGCAACACATTATCCGGTGCGCTTCTAAAAACTGGTAACTATAGCGCCAATAGGAAGCGACCGAAGATTCAAAGAAAATAGGTAAATTTTTCATTATTAAGTACTTGGCATTGGAATTTGGAAGCCAAGTTGTTGGAGTGATCTTCTCTTTATATCCATACACAGTTATAGGCATACTTTATCAGAGAGGTTTAAATAGTAGATGGACATGAATGTTTTGATTCAGGTTCTTATCATTCAGGGCATGACCGGGGCCCACTTGATGTTGTAACGTACCTAGAAGCCTCTTTCGTCCATTGATACTACGGGGTACTCAAATTGCTTACACAATTCACCTCTAGCACCCAAATTCGTTTTTCATAATTGTCATTATAAAGTTAACAGTGGAAAATAAACATAAATGGTTGCTGTTCATATGCATATATTACCATTTATAGGCAATTCAAGCAGATAATGCACACATAACATGCCAAGCTATTTTCATGCGTTTAAACATTTATTAAATAAGAAATAATAAATATGTAAACACAGATATAAATTCATAGCATTTTCATACACAGCAAGGCACTTATCTTTTTCACTGCTTTAATATTATTAATCTACCACTGATCTGTGATCGCTGCCCTTTTAAAGCACATTCAGCCCTTGCGTTCTCTTCCATTCTTCCCATTGTACTAGATCTACTGTTCTC
>Ga0233342_1000348_pt1 | contig 12977 bp, 6 predicted proteins | sample GEONDECOMP273_FD_180706 | JGI IMG/M metagenome (GOLD analysis project Ga0233342, IMG submission 180706) | Leaf litter microbial communities from Shasta-Trinity National Forest, California, United States - GEON-DECOMP-273 | ecosystem: Environmental > Terrestrial > Plant litter > Unclassified...
GCTATCAATGACCTGATGACCCGATGATCCAACTACTGGACTACCCGACTATCCAACGGAGCAGTGATGTAGCTTTATGTTACTAGCTAGTTATGAAGCTTTGCTTTGTGACTAAGTGATAATGAAGCAGTCTAATAAAGAACTTTGTATAATGATGTTAGTACGTTGAGTGTGTTTTGTCTAAGCATGCTCGATGGATGGGTCTTCCCTGAATGCTATGTCTTTAGGTGATATTGGGCTCCTAGGTCTGTATGGAATCGTTGGGCTGTTAGCTCTTTGGGTACTGTTCCTTCCCCTCCTTTGTCGGGAAAGAGCTATGCACCTTTATGAGAGCTTGTTCTTACGTAACTGCCTTCTGACTGTCTGACTGGGTGTTGCTTTATACGCGGCCTAAAGAGTGGTAAAGTGCATAAGAACGTCTTTCTGAAGCTGCCTGGTAGGGGAAGCTGCCTGTTAGGGGGGAGGTGATGCTGTCCGTGTGACCTTTGAGTGAGCTGCATTGGAGGTGTGTCTGGTTAAGAGGTGCGGGCTAATGCTACAGCGCTTTGGTCGTGTGTCTTAAGTAAGAAGTCCAATAGTGTGTGAATTAAGAAGCCCCAGAAGAAGCCATCACTAACGGGAAGGGCCCGCCTCCAGCAAGACGATAAAATCCTTTATATTGATTGACGAGGTCCTTCGAGATAGGATATAGATAGATATATCCCACGAATGGCAGTCGTTACTGGAAGCAGATGATTCGAGACCCAATAGCAAAGGCACATAAGGCAGTCGCAGGATAAAAAAAGATAGGAGCAGCAGTTCATTCTGTTTATCCTTCTGTTGGTTCAGCATTTGGTTCTGCAGTACCAGGTCCACACGAGCAATCCCAGTATAAAATCCCTTCTAGTTATAGGACCAGGTAAAGCAGTCAATGATGCGCCTGATTCTGTTTATGGAGCAATACTTATAATAGCATTTGAACCCGCAGAGCTAGTTGTAGACCCGGTTTCAACACCACCCGTATCAGCCGTTTCTGGGTTTGATGCAGATTAAGCAATTGATTCCGTTTAGACATAAGCCGTTCCAGGTCTAGTAGCAGAACCTCCAGCAGTATTAATAGCAATAGAACCCGCCACTATGGAATAGTCCCCCCCGCTACTTAGAAGGAACCCATCACTAGGGAAGTAGCTACTACTATAGGAGAACCCAGCTCTATATAGCCACTAATCTAGGAGAGCAAGAGCCCACTTATGGAGATCCCACTACCTATAAGGTAATACAAATGAATGTTCTAAATGCCTAGCCTAGCAACTAAAGATTCATGAAGCAATAGAGGCCACAATGAGGTATACATAGATTATAAAGGTAGAAAGACATGTACAAGAGACAATTGAAATGAATAATGTGATATACACCCTTGTATTATGATAATCAAAAGAAGGAAGACAATGTTCACTTGCCTCTTAAGGCGAGGCGACCTTTCACTTGAGCAGAACTCCAAATAAAAAAGACTTTAAAAAACATTCCTCAGTCTCTTGACTCTTTCAATAGTTTCCCAATAGAAAATCCGCTACGCTTCTTGTGGTCCCATCATTAAGAAGTACCAACTATCTAGTGGGACTTTATTAAGAAAGAGGAACCTTTTCAATTCCACTACTATATAATGGGCCTTTGTTCAAGGAAGATGGCTGCATACATTAAGTGACTAACTCCTAGGTGGAAAAAAGTAGGGAGTTTAGGGTAGGACCCTAACATACCAAACCCTTCCCCTGCAAAAGAAGCATTATCCTCAAGGCTAAAGGTGAGGGAATTGGTGCAAAATCATTGTGGGTTCCCATGTGCAATATTCCGGTTGCATATTTTTCCACTAGATCAATACTTCTCTAACCATGCACTAGCACAACTTATGCTCTCCAGTATCCAATACTGCTTTCAGCTAGAGCCAAATGGAGCCTTCTTCATCAAGTTACGGTAAGCTGGTTTTCACTTTACAATTTGATCCCACTACCTTCTTGAGAAAATACGCATGAAAGGCAAGATTCATCTTGGAGTGGGGTGGAATAGCTAACTTATATACCACTTGTCCAATGCACTGGATGATCATAGCCAGCAGTCTGAGCTAGCAGTATGAGTTATATTCCCCATGCTTTCCTTGGGTATGGACTTCAGTTCATAGTTCTTTGTGCATGTGTGGAGACTACAGCTACTAACTACTAGTTGTTATATAGTTGTTAGAGAGAGAATAACTAACTATTAGTAGGATTTCAATATCTAGCTAGAACTTCTATTTATTCTGCACTAATGTTAAGGCATAGTTGTTAGTTAGTTGTTGGAATTGTGCAACTATTGGGACTCAAGATTGAACTAACTACTAATAAGAAATCTTATTTCTTCTTATTTCAACTATTGTATTGGGACTCGGAGTTGCACTACAGCTAAAAGGAGCTGCTCACGTCCCAATACGAGACAACATCCAAAAAATTAGATTTCTTACTTTATTTGTGATCTCACGTCCCGATAAGGAGCACATCTCACGTCCCAATATGATAAACCTAGACTAATTAGCTTTCTCTCCACTTGATCTTATCTATACTCCCCAGCATTCCCAAAAGCAAAAACTTACACTCTGGCCTTCCTCTATACAGCTTAAGACTAAGGGGCTATTTACCCTAGGGCCTCTGATTGGCATTGATTTATTGTTCTTTATTTAGATATAATGGAAGTGTTTTTGAGCTTATTTTGTGTGTGGGATAATAACGTATATAATGCAAGAAAAGTATTATTCCTTCTTGTGGAGCCATGTTATTACCAATAGACGAGATTGTGATTGAGGAAGCTGGAGGATGAATCTTACCCAAAGAGCCAGCCAAAATCAATGATCCCACAGATGCCAGGAGTAAACAGCCACCTAATGTCTACAGTGCTAGTCCATATGGCTAGTGTCCATGGAACCTGCACGATATGGCTAGTACTTACTGTGCAGTCTTTAGAGCTAGTGCTTCAGACGGAACTAATTAGAACTACAGAGTTGAACTATGCTTAGCGAAGCTCAGATTGAAAACTAACAACTACTCATTAGTTAGATTGAACTACTCTTTCTTCTATTTATTCTGGTATTAAAGATAGATTTCAATCTATAGAGAAAGAGTCAGGCTTAGCGTAAGCTAAATAGTCTACTAATAAGTAATATGTTATCCCATTGTCACATTAGGTATTAGCTTAACTCTCACTGTCATTACCATAACTAGACTAGTTATCATTGAGAAGCTGGTACTAGTATTTAATAATTAAATATATTACACAAAAACAATAGCCCTCTCCCTTATGGTCGAGCCTGCTTACGCATCCTCAATTTATACCCTCAATTATACTACAGAATCATGGATATGTTTCTACCTATGTTTATTATGCCAGGTGTCAATGAACTCGATGCCAGGTTTCAGCGCCACTAGTCGACATGCCCTAGGGAAACCAACTCACAGAGGGACTATTGGGGACACAACCCCAGCCAAAAACTCAACGGGCAACCCTCCTGGCTTGACGATAGAAACCGCCCGACGAAGGAAGCTTGGCGCGAGAGCTAGCTGCTCGACTACGAAGGCTGGTTGAACCCGAGCGAGAAAGAAGAGAAATTGTGCCTGGCTAGATTCGCATGGGCTGGCAGAAGAAAGAGGGCTTGCTTATTTATTATTGCTGGCTGGATGTGTAGGGTAGGTGGTACACCGGACGAAGGAAGATGATGTGTTGCGGGATTTGAAAAGGATAGATAACTGAATGAGTAGTCTGATGCTGGCCGAAGTAGGTATCTCGCTTTATCGTGCCCTGGGGACGAAGGAATAACTTGTCGCCACGGGTTGCTTGCTTTCCCATTGCCCCCTCTTAATACATACGCGAGAGAAGTAAACCCTTGTGAAACAGTGACAACACCTAAGGTCCACAGTTAAATCTATCTGCTGATCAATGGAACTTCCTGCTTGTTGAAAGTGGTATATTGCTTTCTTTATCTTGCTACCCTTGGTGGGGATGAATAACTTGCCACCATTTGCTTGCTTTCCCTTTGCCCCCATAGTTAGTTCCCACCTGACGAGTGAGCAGTACCCATCACACAATACTCGAGAGAATAGTTCCCCCATACCCCTCACGAAACTTACATCTACGGAAACGCAGGTTCCTACCTGCTGCAACAACTATAAGACATAGCGAGAGAGAGACATGGTTGGTTGGTTGGTTCATATACGTTGATTAACCGACCTTTCAATTTGATTTCGGGCTTGCTAGATTGATTGCTGGCTGGTCAAAGAAAGAACCCGGCTGCTGCTCGTCCAAGAAAAAAAAACGGGCTGATTGACTAGTTAAAGAAACAAATGGGCTCGGGAAGGTAGCTAGCTGGGTTGATCCAAGTTATTGAGAGATTTATTGATGGCCTACATCTTTGGTTTTTGGGGGTGGTCCAACGACCGTCCCGATACATGGGATCCTACGAGCCGATGAGCTAACCAGAGAAGAACATTCCACTTCTCCGTACCGAGCTGTCGTGTATTGTAAGTGAAAGGAAAACACCTCTGGCGTAACCAGAGATACAGTTCCTCATAAACAAAGGAATTTTGGCTTGCAACCTCCGCCTCATTTAGACTCGTATTAACATGATGCATAGTGGCTGGTAATAACTGCACCTTTATCCTACTTGCATAGGCCCTGGAAATATATTCCAGGTTGGAGATTCCCCAGGAGAATACCACTTCGCCTTCAAATGCAAGGAGATCAGCACAGATGGCATTTATCCCCCTGCGGGAAGAGAGAAATCAAGATATAGGCTCTGATAGCCCCCTAGTAGCTTACGTAAGTCATCCTTACTAAGTCTGCTTTCTACACCAATGGCATATTCCCAGTTCCCTCTCACTTTTTGATTAGATATAAGTATTTTTCCTTATAAGTGGGCCCAGTCTAAGAAAAATTGGATTAGTGTGGCAAGCGGAACATAAATACCAGGATCGGGAATGAAATGCATGAATAAATAATGTGAGGATAAATATGTAATGAAACCCTACGTGGTAACAGACTAAGCATGGTTCCGTTTTAATATTCTCGAAGGCCTTTCGCACTCTTACGAGTGATAAAAGCCTTATTATATCATTTTCGCTTAGTGTAATCACAATCACACCTGGGGCACTAGGTCACTAGGATATCCTGGTGATATCTTTTTATATGATATTATACAATATTAAATCTCTCCGAAACTTCTTCGAGCTGGAAACTGAAGCGGTCGGTCGTTCGAAGCGAAGCCGTAAGTAAGGCAAACGCTAAGGTAAGCACTCCCCCTCTAGCTATAGGGAAAGTAAGGGGAAATAGTGAAAATCAAATAACCTTGACCTACACAAATTCTAACCAAAATAGCCTAGCAAATCTACTCAGTGCGGTAAAATGTTCATATATTTTATTATACTTAGCATTCTTCACTCAATATTGATTCGTTGACGAAATCCGAACGTAGAGATAGAAATGCACGAAATCTGATTATACTTCGCATTTTTCGCGCTTCGATGACGCACCATAGTGATTGAATTACTTAAATTTAGAATTCCAAGCGCTTTATCCGCGGGATAAATGTGCATATATGTATATATAGGATGCAGTGATCGAGTGAGTGCGGCTACCCCCATGCTGATTAGACCGTGTTGATGCTGGAGAATTTATCAATCGTGACCCACCTTTTCCTATTCAATTCCTTGGTTGTCCCCCACTTGGCTAATGGGTTTGGTTGGACTTTGTTCAATTAGTTGCTCTCTACCGGGATAACAAATCATGTGTTTCATTGGTGCTCTGACCGGGACCGTGGCGATCTTCACGTGGTTCACCTTACCTGGGAGCTGGATCTAGCCTTATGCATATTGAGATATTCTAAGCTCATTAAATTAATTCCCCTACGGCTTTATTTCCCCTAAGCTAGCCCTTAGATATAGGTTCAAATACCGCCCGTAGCAAGACTCTGACTAGCAGCATCAATCATCACGCTCAGGGAGACCACCCCTATGGTAGCCACAAGAGCAGCAATACCTAATATTTTTGTGTGATCAACAATATTCCGATAGCAGCAAAGGTTTCCTATATCGAGACAGTAGCCGCTGTAATCATCAAGGAAGCAGCGATCAAAAAGATTCGATTCATAAGGCTGCAAATATGCCCACTGATCCCCGCAGATCAAAAATGGAATAACCAAGTAATCAAAACCGAGAAAAGATGTTAGTCAAATGTAGTAATGGTCTAGTAGTGGTAGTATAAGGGAGCCCTTGACAGGATAGTAGGAGCCTTTAACATGGTAGTATCATGCTGTGACCAAGCAAGAGTCCACTTCCGACCCTTCGCTTCACTTCCAAATGGATGAGTGTCACAATGTACAGAAACACCCCTCCGTAAGAAATGTACGTCCTCCGGGTGGAAAACAACTCCTCCTATGGTAGCGCACCTACTCCTCCGGTGGCCAGGTGGTTATAAGCTACTAAAGTGGCCGGCAAAAGAAACACGAGTTTTAAGGCAATAAGATAGTATTATGAAAGCAAACGCATATTTCCTGTATGAATCACCTGGTCAATCCACGGTCGGTCCACCCTTTCTTTAGGTACTAGCCCCAATCGAAGCGCGATGAATGCTAAGTATATTCTGCAATTTGTCACATTTCCCTTCTGAATAAAGCTTAGTTAATTTTCAATTTTTGTCCGCTAATCGAACTATACCACCGCCAAGTCTTACATCACACTCCCACTAGTGTCAATCACTTGCGCAGATGAGAATGCCCTTAGCGAATCGGCTAGGGGCTTATTGCCATAAGAACGACCACGCTTCGATTCTGTGTGGGCTCTTTACCCGCCCGGTTTCTCATGGGGAATGAAAATATTGATTTGCTGGTCGGGGTGAACGTGGCAATCGAACGTGGGGTGACCGGAAGTTAGGAGCCATAATTGCCTGTAGCGCCTTACTTTGACACAATGGTATCACAAGAAGGTTCGAATGGTGTGAGCTTCCTATTCCTGAGAGCGAGCCCGCTCTGTGCACAATGGCCTAAGCCGTGCTCCACTCCCTGCTTTCGTGGTCATTATTCAGATGCTCGGTCAGATTCGGATGCTTGCGAGAAAGATACAGATTCTGTGTTTTGAGATAGAGATCCTGACCTTATTGAGTGGGATCCTGACCCAGACTTACGAGATCCAGACCCAGTTCCAGTAGCTTACCCATATTTTGTTTACCCAGTTACAGATCGAGAGCGCGATTGGTTATCAACTTAGTGAAACTCCCGGGAAGAGGAACCAAATTATGATGATTCTTCCAATCAATCTTGTCTAATTAGAAGTTCGTCACGTGCAAGAGCGCACCTACCACACCAGCTCGGGCCATATGAAGAATATTTCCAATTACAATGTTGGGCCATCTACGCAGTTGCAATAGGAGCTCCAATAATTCCATAACTACCTTATATGAGTGCTAATATAACACTGACACTATGACCCTATCAACGACTTATGCAGGTTAATTCGGATGGAAAGCGCATTAATGTAATCAACCAAGTCGGACATTTAATCTGATTGTCTCTGACGAAGAGCTCCAGGCCTATCCCGGGTGGATCCGTGTGATAGGCATTGACCAGCTTTCTGATCGGGATAGGCATACGCTTGGTGGCATGGTTAGGCATTGATTACATATGGTCGTAACCGTCCGGTTGCAGTTTCCTATCTATGGTTAAGGCTTGCTTGTGAGCTTGCAGGCGCGGTAAGGAACGAACCCGCGTCAACCCGTGTGTACCCGTCCTCTTTAGGCATGGTTTAGTTACTTCTGTTGCCTTCCCTGGTTAGAACGCATAACGGTGGTATAATCCGTGGTATAACCTGTCCTCTTTCGGTATAACCCGTACAGACCCCATCCTCCTTAAATCCCATTCATGCAAGATCGAGACAATCAGGAAATTGGATTTGCTTGCCGCTACTGGGAAGAGATAGCAAATAAAGCTTGGGAGGAGGTTTAAGGTGAATGGAAAATAAGTGCACAAAACTTTGGGAGTTAGTGGAGCAACTTGCAGCACGGTGTTATCTGCCCCCGTTTGGAACAATAGCTAATTTCCTCCCTAAGTAACAGGTAACCAAGGCACTGGAAGATGGTGGTAGCTATTTATTGGATCATCGCTAGTCAAGTAACTCTATGGCTGCTAGTAGAAGTGCTACGCATGCATGTATAATAGGTTGACATAAAGATGTTATCTCCAGCTATTCTTCAAAAATCCATTGGTTAAAGTTCTATTCCATTCTGGAATAATTCCTCGTGACAGATATGAAGGAAGTGATAGGTTAGCCAAATCCTAGCCGAATTCTGAAGGTCCAAGAGCGATATGCAAGTTAATGTGGTGGATGATAGTTGATCGGACCAATATTGTGAAGCTTTCTTTTCATTTGTCTATTTTATCTACCTTGCTGGATCAACTGGAAGTCCCTGTTTGTGCCATACTCCGACCCTTGTTCGATCTTTTTCAAACAGCTTCCCAACCCAGGGTGGAAGGATCTCATGGGCCCTGGTCTCGCTATACTTTCCAGCTTCGCGATTTCACTGCATGGGTCTACAGGAGTATCAGGCTTATGTAGTTATGCAGGAACACATCTCGAGATATGTCAGCCAAGAGGTTATAACTGTCTTTACGTGTCCGGTCTAGTGAGTCGTTTTACTTGTGAACCCGGAACCCCCCGTGCAGACAATTGCCGAGCTTGGATCGAGGAGAGATCTTACATAATAATGAAATATCACTAGTCATAGTGAAATTATAACTAAGTGACTCTACTTAGCGGTCAATATTATTACAGAGACCCACCGGGGTTAGTAATTCCACCAGTATCTTCACGAAGGACCGGCCAACATATTCGGGGAGGCGCTACAAGGCTGGGCTTGATAGTCATTGATTGCCCACATATCGGGGGTGAGAGGCGCCACTACGGACGGTACAAGGTACGGGACGGGCCCAGTGAGTGAGGCACACTGAGGGTCTCAATAGACGGTAGCCTTCTGGTTTTAAATGCGGGTAGTACTCGGGTTGGCGCAATCCCAGGTGTTTAAATGCTGCTAGTCTTCTGGTTCTCAATGTCGGTACTCCATACAGGTTGCAATCCAGGTATCAATACAAGTCTTTATGCACTCGATGCTTAGCTTTCTCCATCTCACGTCCAAATAAGAGGTATAATCTAAAAAAGGGCCCCTTTACTTCGACCCTTAACCTCGACCTCTACTTCTACCCTTTACCTCTCCACCTCTCATAGCTGCTGGTCATTGCCGGGAGGTTCATACGTCAGTCAGACCTAGCCGATACAAAGAGGTAAGACAGTGGTCGCCAATAAGGAAAAGGGCCAACGTACATGTCGAAGAAGGACCAGTGGAAGGACAAGAAGTGGTGAGTGCATGGCTTTTTATAGACTTGCACCCCGGCTTCACTATTCCGCCGGGGTAGGACGAGTTGGCTGGTATCCTATGGGACTCACTACAAGGTTTGGATTTCTACTTATTGATTGATTAAATTAATAGCTGACATCTTCGGGGGTGGGGCCAACGGACGGAGTTGAAACAGACCCGGCACCGGTAACGGCACACGGTAACGGTACGGCACTAGATCTTAACTACACCCCGGTCTCCAATAGCACACATGCCAACTGGTCACCAGTAAGCCATTGGCAAGGGCGATGATGGAAAGGGCAGAGAAGGAAACCACCTATGCAATGGCAAATAATTCGCCTCAGAAGCTCTCCATGGGGTTTTATGTGTGTCATTAAAAAGATTAAAAAGAAAGAAATCTATTACCATTAAATACAGATGTTATGTTAAATCCATAACTTTAGGCCGGGCCTCCATAATACCTGGGACTAAGACCAGGGACTGAAGCTATTACCTTAGCTTTAACTATATATGCCTTAGGGCCTACGGCAACAGCAGCTACTACTCTACTCTACAGACTGAAGCTAGTCCAGTCTATAGGCCATGGGACTAAAGCTAAGACTAGAGCTAGCACTATGGCAAGTGTCCATGGAACTTACTCTATTTAACATGGGAGACTCGCATATATACAAACTGTTCGGTGCCATTCCCTCTAACGAGGGAAGGGTTTCACTTGTCCTTTTAATGAGTAATCCTTAGCCGAGAGGACGGATTTGGCTGCTGGCCGGGAGGAGCAAAGGGGATGGACGGCGGCCACTCTATGAATGAAGTCATGAGCAAAGAAAAAAAGATTGAAGCTGAGCGAACCTGAGCGCAGAATGAAATGAGCGGAGCGAACTAATCCGGCGGGTTTGTGCATTATGTTTGCGGCAAATGCCGAGGATGTGGATTCTAGTAAGTTTGTGCACCGAAAGAGCGGAGCGAACAATGGAAATGAGCGGAACGGAATCAAGCGGAAGCTGAACTCCAGTGAGTGAAATGGATTCCGTGAAGAATGATGACACTTCTAATTTGATGTTGTTGATATAACCTAGTTTTTAGGGGGTTGGATGATACATCTCACCAATTAGGGCAATCAAATGGATATTCTTGTTACTATACTATACCCTTTCAGAATGTTTCTCTCTGATAACCGGAATTGCGCCAAGCATTATTGATCCCTCCGTAGCCCTACCCAATACCCATATATAACGTAGTCGAAGTGAGTAGAACAAAGGTAAACAATTAGGCGTCTTTGCTTTATAATTCGTTATTGTTTCTACCTACCAAAGGGGCCTTATAGTTTTTGACCTTACAAAAGGAGCATTCTGGGTTTGACTTCCAAAGAAAGTGGGCAGTCTTACGCTTACTCCCAACAAAGTGGGCAGATGTAGCAGGATGAGGTGCACCAGTGAAAAATGATATCTGCTTTTCGGGTTCTTAAGCTACTTGCCAGGATCAGTAACCAGGCAAAGTGGATCGATAGCAATAAAAATATGTCGTGTTGCTTCCCGGTAGATAATTGATGCTAGTCGCCAGAGGGTACAGATAATGTTCCATGCCAATTTTTTTAACGATAGATAAGGGAGAGATATATACGTTGTTGCTTAGTGACCAGAGCTTTCATATGCAATGTGCTGCTGGCCAGGTTCACTCGCCAGAGAGAAATGGATGGTGTCTGCAAAGGTGGATCAACAGAGGAGTGAGGTTTACAACAGTGTGAAGTCTATATACGTAAAAACATACCTCATCCAAGTGTGTGAGAGGTAGGTGGGCGTGTGATCTTTGTGTGTTTGTGTTTTCACGTATATAATTGCAAGAAAGAAGTTGGTTGAGTTAGGTCACCGACCGAATCAACAATGTGATACTACCTGGCATTCTTTGTTCCCAATTAACGGGTCACGGCTTAACACGGATTACCGGTACTTGTCCTAGCCAATTCTCTTACTAATCTGTATACTCTCCATACTACCTCATTCCTACAGCCTTTGGTGGGACTAGCCCTGGTAACCTGTGCATCAGCAGACCTACGCCTTGCGACCGTACACAAAGTCTTACTGCTTCAGCCTTTGATGGTACTTGGTAAACCTCATCGCTGCCTTTGGAAATAAGACACTTTGGAATATACCTTTGAAGAAACTCAGCCTTGGGATCTGAAGCTTAGCCTTTTGAAAACTCATCAACTTTATTCTTTGAAACATCCTGAAACTAAGCCTCTGCCCTTTTACTGTAAACTTTTTACCTCATCCATACCGACCTTTGTACGCCTCAAACTACGGATACTTGGGAAACATACTTACAATTTGCCTCTGCCCTATTACCTATGAATGAATCTTTCCTTACCCTCCAACCAACCTTGCCTTACTATCCCTTTCCATACGCTTGCTGTTCGCCATCTGCATTCTGTTCGCATTCTATAGATAGATACGCATTACCCCATCCCCATTACCCAGCATTACCCAGTCTACCATTACCGCATCCATGCATTCAGTCCAATACGCATTACCCATTCCCGCTTTCTGTTCAATCCGCTGTTGACCCATGCTGTTCTGTTATTGCTGTTATTGCTTTGCTGTTCACCCATTACCACTTTACCCCATTCTGGAAGCCCGCACATGCCAACTACCGGAAAAACAACAGCGGGTGGACAACAGACATGCTAATGGAAGAGACTTTGATTGTTTTAACTTCTTTTATTTTATTCTATAACACGATAGATGGGCGGTCCACCGAACGAGAACATAGTTTGAGGTAAGGCGGTACAACGGACGGACGAATCACAGCCCACAATTGGCCAAGAGGGAGGAGGGTAAGGCCCCACGAGGAAGGATTTATACCGCGCTTGCCAATAGAGGATACCGGGGGATAAAGAAAAGCCCTGTAAAATAGGAGCGCTTAAAGAATGAGCCCTGGTGATTGAGGGGCGCTGGTGAAAAAAGATGAGCCCTATCTTGAAGCCGTCGGGAAAATAGAATGCTTTTGATCCGCCCACGATTACACGGCTTTCTTTACTCTATACATTCGACGGGACCAGGCCAGGAATAATGCTAGTTTGGTCCGTGGAACATCCGTGGGTACACTTGCTTGAGTCCGTGGTAAGTCCGTCGGTAACTTGCTGCATGAGTCCGGATATACAATTGTAGTCTTGACACACGGTAGAGGAACAGAGCACGATCCCTTCAATTTACGCCTCACATTGCAACATTTCACCTCCATTACGCTTTCCGGAATCCATTCAACCAGATGGTCCCACGCTGACGAGGTGACCGCTGTGGGGGCAGCAAGCTATAATATAAAGAATAAATATCCAATTACCATAATCATCTGGAGATTCGGAAATTAAGTAAAAAGAGAAATCATCTCATTCTTTATATATGTAATTATGCTTGCCTTAGGCCGAGAGCCTTATACTGATTGCTACTTATACTTCCGCAGCTAGGCCTGGTGCTGGGACTACTGCCATTGGTGGTTGTGGTTACTCCGCTGCTGCTCGTTCAACTGGCTCTCTTGCTGCTTGCTCTGCTTCTGGTGCATATGTATCCCGATCTCTACTTTTTAGG
>Ga0233342_1000349_pt1 | contig 12872 bp, 11 predicted proteins | sample GEONDECOMP273_FD_180706 | JGI IMG/M metagenome (GOLD analysis project Ga0233342, IMG submission 180706) | Leaf litter microbial communities from Shasta-Trinity National Forest, California, United States - GEON-DECOMP-273 | ecosystem: Environmental > Terrestrial > Plant litter > Unclassified...
CTCGGTTTGATTACTCAGATCCACTTGGCTGGGATAATACGTGCTTACCCCGCTGCTCAAATTGGTTGGCTACTCCGCTAGGCTAATATACTCTACTGGACGCTAATCCAATGGGCTGGGCTGGGATAATTGTTGACTGGGCTTGGTTACTTGGGCTGGATACTCATTGCATAGAAGCTGCGGTCAGTGCATGAATGAAGTTCTACTCATTGAAGCTATAGTCGGTGCAGCTTTTCAGTGCTTGTTAGTGCAGCTTGGAATTTACAATCTCATTGCTTTAACCTCCACTAAGTGCCCAGTTGTCGGAGCAGTAGCCAGTCATAGTTCTAGTCGTAGTAGCCAGTTTGCAGTATGAGCTAGAAGGTCCTACATGAACCTATTCTAGTAAGTGATAGCTCTATAATAAGACAGTTATTTCCTCAAGGTGCGGTACAAAAGGTGGTATCATAGCCGCCAATCATAGACAGGAGGTGGGAGGCCTTTTCCTGGTTTATTTGATGCCCAATTACCTTGGTTATTTTCCAGTCGATTTTAGTGTGACTATGGCAGGCTGCTATGTGAGGTGCTTGTGCAGGTGCTGTAGGAACAATTGTAAAGGCAAAACGAAAGGAAGGTTTGGAAGGTGGGTTATAATGGTATACCCGCCCCATGAAGGAATTGAAACCTTTAAAGTCATATCGCGAAAGTAGCAGAGCCAGCCAGCAGCCCTATAATATGTGGGAGGGGTGCGCCCAGAGCAAGCAGCACAACTTTGGATTTCTTTTCTTTATTGTATAAGGCCTGTTCCTATCCTTCTTCCCATATTACTATTTGGGGGTCATTAACAACTCGTGCAGTAAAAGTCATGTAGTGTTGCAATCGTTCTAGGCGTTCGTCTCTTTGTCTCGATCTCTTGAATATTTAGGTGGCTCCTTTGTGAGTAGTTCTAACACTTGCTGCAGCTAAGCTTCTTTTGGCCGTTAGCTCCTTGCCCGACGACCGACCACCGGAAGGAGGCAAGCGGCGAAGTATCCTCGCTCCTTGCCTCTCTCGAGAACCATCGCAGTTTGCTTAGCAGAAACGGTATTTTATCCTCGCATTCCCCGGAGCAATCGCACGCGATAATTCCCGGCATCATTCGACATTGTATTCCCAGAGCGCTATGTTTTATTTTCCATATGTAGTTTTTCCAGGTATCGGCATTGATCTGGTTTTGCTTATTTATTGGACGTTCCTTATCTGTTTCGCTTCTATAAAATGGGGTGGTTGCGAGCCCCGGACCACACGATCACAACGATATAGATTACCCTATTGATGAACACGGACTATCATGCTGAACGCCCAATGGGATCTACACGGGGGGCTCATGCAGCAGCCTTACTTGTGAGCAAGCCTCATGGAGGGGTGAGCCTTGCGAGAACCTTAGCTGGCAGGAAGGAAATGGACCAGCGGTGGATCACAAGAACATGGATTATATGTCCCAGTGATTTACACTTTTAGTTAAGAGCTATGGGGGATGGATGCCCACTTACTCTAACCCCAGAGTACTCTAGACGGATTTGCCACATACTTCAAATGCGGTGGGTACCATACCATACCATAATAACCAGACCTAGCTAAGTGGCTGCATGGCTAATTGAAGGAAAGACTCCTTCACATGGCACACATATGGAAAGGTCAAATCATTCCCTTGGTCAAATAGGATTCACGGGCTCATGGCAGCCTTACTCTGAACTGGGCACGCAAAAAAATGGTTATGCTATGACTGACTCACTATCGGCCTCACTCACCCCACCAGATTCTTTGGGGATCTCACCTCAAAGTATTCGCCATACCTTATCGTAGTGGCCCTATAAAAAGCTAAACGTCTATATGCGCGGTATCATATGCAATGTTGGTCGAGCCTCCTCAATTGATTGGGACCACTAGTTGTGACACAATGTGACGACTGGATGAGGGAATAAACGGGCTTATTTACTTTACTGGCTATCAATGACTTTATGGGCAACTGGAGCCTGGGCTATGGTGGTGCTAATAAAGAGGAGGATATCCCCCAAATGGGCTTACCGTGGACTCCTGCTGTTGAATCCATTTATCGGTATTCTTACATTGGAACCGGGGTGGGATTTTATACACTTCCTCCTGGATGTCACCACGCCCGATCGATGGACTTACCACGGCCTCATTCACCTGACCTAAACCTTACCTGATAGTGCAATCCCTATTTCCCCTATCTCACGGTAGTAGAACCTCTATCCTCTTGATTGGTGGTGGAACCTAATGGTGCTTACCTTACCGGGTCCCTACCTTTACACGACTCCACTATTAACTATCGGCCTCACTCACCTCACCAGAGTATTCTCTATTGCGGAACCTAGGGGGAGGGGCCCAGATTATTATAGCTATGGAAACGGTAAGGGCATATTAATAGAGAAACGTCCTTGGAGGGAGGGAACCCATCATTCCAGGGAAGAACGGTCTTTTTGTAGGTACAAATATTCTTCTATTAATTTGATAATATCTTCCTCTACGAGAACTCCTCCGATGATGGTAAATTTTACTCTTACTCAAACTCCGAATTAAACGTAACCCGCATGGGGCAAGCGCTAGCGATAAGGCAGTGTGTTGTGGATCTAAGCGATAACGCTACCACCGTGACCTACAGGCAACGACCATGGGCTAATGGCGGGCTATTTGAATTGAGATTATCTCCGACAGATTTTGTGAGGTCCGTAGGGCTCATCTGAGGTACGAGGATGAGGGAATAGTTTCAATTTATTACTGAGATCTCCAACAGAATTATTTTGTCGGAGCTTCCACTGATGAAGATACCCATTTTAACTTGTAAAAACTGTCGGAGATAGCTTGACTTCAATGAATTGGTTAAAACACAGTGTGTATCTTAAGTTCACTGTAAGGCAGAAAAAAGCAATTGCTAACTAGCCTTGGAAGGGAGGGTAAAGCCATGTTCATGTTTCATAGTTCTTAACTGCGATGGGTTTACCGAAGAGAAAAGCATGTTTCTGGGAGCTGCCTGGATGGTAAATTATCCTCTGGTAACCCGGCCCTTGGGATGGTAAATTCGCGAATGAAAGGGTGGCGTATCAATATGGAAGGTAAACACTGATTGAATAGGAACACACTTTACGGGTCAGGTCGGAAAGATAAATACGATAAAGACCACTCCTTATAATATCCCTAGCGGATGCGGAAGCAACTAGAAGTTGGACTTTTTTGTATACCGATGCAATATTTATAACTAATTAGAACTCATATATAAAACAGAGTCTAGTTACAGGGTGACGTTCTATTAAAAAATATGTGGATACCACATATCCCATATACATCCATCCCTAGTTTCAGAGAGATAATCCGCTTTCACAATCAGAATACCTCACCCAACTTACTTATTATGCCCCAACCTAGTGCAATACGTAAGGTAGGCATGCTATTTAACCTTAAGTTTTTCTTTGGGTGGGGGGCTACCTTCCCTTATGAATTCTTATAGGTACCGCTATGAACTATGGGTTTGGCCGAGCGAGCCTTGCCGCCGATACTATTCAGGAATTAGAACCAACTGGCTAGGAATCAGAACCTCCTATCTTCCTTTCTTTTAATATCTGCTACCCCTTTTTACCATACCTTTACCTACCATTAAGTGGCCCCCCAGAGACACAGGTACAGCAAATGAGGGCAGAATCCTAACAGCAGCAGAGACAGAAAAAAAGAGTATCCATCCAATTCCATTCCATCCCATTACATCCCATTCCAAAGCGGATACAGGGAACACAGCAACTGATAAAACGATGAAGGTAACAACTTACCATATCCCTAATGCTCTACATCTCACAGCGGCAGCGACACAGGCAGTTTAGCTTCAGACCCTACCTACTGACCCTGTATTTGGGTGGGGTAATTTATTGGAGTGGATAAGGTGGTAAATTTTAGAGTGCAAAGGTGGGGTAGTCCCCCCGCCCCAGAGGTGTGGGATCAAGGCCACTTGAACTTAGCTAAGGGGATTTTATGTGATTCCACCTCTTTTACACATGGTCGGGGGAGCTAATCATAAGTACGGAAGCCTGGAAGCATTGTATAATCATAGCCTTAAGCCTTTGAGCTCTTTTAGAATTGCCTGAAGTCCTGGAGCATTGGAAAAGGAAGCAACACTACTTCGGTTTATTGTTAAAAATGATTCATAAGTTAATACGTCCAAAAAAGTCCATTCAGGTTATAACTATCACTTTCAAATGGACCAGTCGCCAATCAATTCCACCCAGCTAGGCCAGCTAGCAAGTAAGTAAGCCCGTGTATTCGACCAGCAATGAACTAATTACTCTTAACGGTGTAGTATTCCTTTTTCCTTCCGTTGTACCTTTCCCGTTGCACCTTCCCGTTCCGTATGGATGGGTCCTTATATCTCGGGTATATCTGTATGGCTTTGACTGTCTATGTATGGCTCTGCTATGACTGGCCGTATGTCTACTGCTCTATGTGCTGGTAAGGTAGGAACGCCATCATGTTCCGTAGGGATAAGCCCCCCCGTCCGTCCCAGGGAGGGTATGGTAAAGTTATACTCTCCATTGAAGGGTATCTCTCTTGTCTGTTGGCAACTTGGCTGCTTGAATGGATTATTGTGGGGGAGGGATGCACCTAACGCTGGAACTAAATTATCTTCCCTGAATGGCCCTCTCCATCGTGCTAGCCTAGGAGTTGGGCATTCAAAGGTCTAAGGGTAAGGGTGTGATCGATCTCATAAACCCGTGTCTCCTAAGGGCCTCATATCCGGCATATGGCAGGTAGGTAGTTCTATTTACGGTTCTACAAGGTGGGCTATTAATTCCGATTTCCTCCCATTCCGATCCAACAATGTGCAGGTGTTCCTCCCCGTTTAAAGCTCTCATAGTCTAGGGCTTATAATAAGTCAGTTACCAAACCAAAGCAATTGGGCTAATCCCATCTGTCCTAATAGTATAGTTATTGGCCAATAAGTACAACCAATTAGTCTAAATAAGTGAACCTCATCTACCCCAACCTGTGCCTGAAACCATTGAGCGCTAACTCGATGTTGTCCCATCCAAATGGTATAAACAGAAGCGGAGGTTTTCCAATCAAACCCGCGGAAATATATTCTATCTACTATATACGTAATATTTTGGGCGCATGAATGACTGCCCCGTATGTTGCCACGAATGAATGCCCCGCTGCCATGAATAGATCAATTGGAGTTTTTCTCTTGTTTTATGAATTGAAAAGCCTGGGAGCACTTTAAGAGAAGATAGTCTAAGTTCCTACCGCTTTCTGCCTGCGTTCTTTGATCATTCTTTACATAGAAATGTCTTATTACTAGAAATGGGGTACTACAATCAATCAAGCTTTCCCGCCCAATAGAAACAGGATCATGTCATCATTAAAGAAAAACCATGTATGAGTCTCTGCTGAGTGCATCTGACTGACATAGATCCGAAGGGGAATGAAAACCTCTATAATAGGTAGGATTTCCCCTCTCATTTTAAGGATGGGGTTTCCTACTCACTCTCTACGGCAGATACTTATCTTACTCACTTTAACTGAGGCTGGTGGTTAAACCAGATCAACTGCTGCTTCTGTCTCTCCTTGTGCATTGGGATCTGCTACTGACCAGCTTGAAAACGAGATCTGCTGCCTTAGCTACTGGGTCAGTTCGAACTATAACTAAATGGCCCTGGAGGATATGAATCCGCTTCTGGCGCTTCACCCTCGTCTAGAACTGGGTATGCATTATATAGAATAGAATATATTGCCTTCGCTATTGGTGGTTCCGAGTAAACGGGCTCCGGGTCCATTCAATAAAATGAATCCCGGGCTGTAACTGGACGAAGGGAAGTTGGGACTAGACACTTTACTATATGTATCTTTGCCCTGCCCTTTAGCCAATATGGTTTTTCTTCCCACCTCTGTAATGGGCTTCACTCTGCCCCCTGCCTATGTGTATTCCGACCGATGATTGACGATGCCGATCCACAGTTCTAGCCGCTGTGTGCCCCTGCCCTGTGTCTTTCCCTTGTTGATTCATGTGCTTTTCGCCAATCGATGTGGTTCCGCGAGCTGCTATCAGGCTGTGTTTTGTTCTTCGTGTCGGTATTGGGTTTTGCTGCCGCCTCTCCGTACTTGGTGCTTTTAGGGGTGTGTCTTCCTTTACTCTCCCCTGCTGCCGATGACCATGTCCAGCAAGGTCAGCTGGTTCAAGATCAAGCGCTTCACCCACTATCTTTGCTTTCACCGTATGAACCGGAAAAGGAAATGGATCTTCATAAACTAGCAAGGATGCCGGGTATAGTGGGTAGGTCGTATAGGCCCGTTAGCGGGTTTTGATTGCAGCATAGAAAGAACAGCTAGAAAGAAGGGTCGGGAGTGTGGTTAGTAGTTCTCTTACCGCTTGGATCGGCAGGGTCGGGTAAAACCTGGATGGATGAGGAGGTGGATCGATGCTTTCATCAAAAAAGCAAGTCAATGAATCGATGGCGTAGTTCAGGGGCCCATTCCGGCAGGCGAGATGATCTCCCAACCATTAGAATTCCATATCTGATCTCACCCCTTATTTTCTTTCTGTTCTCGGGCGAATTGATAATTGTCCTATGTGGGAGAGGCGGGATCGACGGCAGTAGAAGGTATGGCTTACTCGCTTTCTCGGATGATAGGGAAGGCTCGCGGCGAAAGGATGGGAACGCTGGGATAGGGATAAGTCTACTCATTCCCAACCGCTCTACCCGGCGGGAAAGAATATAAGTTACGGTAGGGCGGAAGCCTAGTTAGGTCCGCCACCTCTATAAGAGTATACTCCACCTGCGAGCTGGTTGAGATAAGTGCCCGCCCCTTTTTATATAATAACTTCGACCGGGTATCCAGAAATCTTTGAAGTTGTAACATATTTGATAAATCGCTCTAGGATAAGCATATTCGTTAGTAAGTAGCTGGGTCTGCCGCTGAGTTATTTTCCCTTCCGATAGAACCTGTTGCAAGCGATGAGGCCCGGAACACTTATATCTCCTAGGTGTGGTAACATCATACCCTTGGAATTCTTTATTAATGAAAAAATGAGTGAGCACCTCCGAATTAAGGGCTTACCGGAAACGGGAAAGATGGGGAGGGGATTATATATGCAATGGCAGAACAAAGGCCTGAAACAAAAAAAATAAGGCGGGGGAGTGGGATGGGATATTCAAATGGGTTTAACAGTGCGGAATAAGTCCTACTCCTACCGGAGCATAATCACTATCATTGTAGCTGGATGGGAGGAATATGTGGGAGGAAGCGCTCCGAATGGACTTCCTGCTCTCGCTCTCTCCCCGCGTGCTCACAATAATAAGAAGTGCTTTCAAGTAGACCTATTCTCCACATGCTTTACCGGCCACCCCTTCCACTCTATATCTCAATGATAGCAGAATCATGGCCAAGCATTTTAAAAGCTCAATGCTAAACTTTCTAGATAATAATTTCTATCTAGATATGGGTAGGACTTGTTCAGCCGGAGGGGATCGGTAGAAAGTCGTATCAAAACCTCATTCAACGCAGTGACGGAACAAGAGGCGCTGGCATTGGTGTATGCCCAGACACTATTTAAAACACAAACACCATTTGTATGCTACATCAATCATGAGGCGCTTCAGTACCTGATAAATAAGCCAGTGATACGGGGGGGGAATCCGCAGATGGTTGATGCTTTTTCAAGAATCCGTTGAGTAATGGTCTCATACCTACGGCACGCCGAACATCCGTCAGTCAGTGAACAATCCAATTTCATTTCTAATTATAGCCAGCCCTTCTTCTTTCTCCCAGCTGCATCACCCACCTCTTTATCGGCGACCTCCTTATTGGTTCCAAAACGGAAAAGAATACATCTGGCTGATGATCGGTTAGCTTATCTCACGTTATGGCTAGATGTGTTTATGTACGGGTGGCTGGGGGCAGGTGGTTTCAACCGGACGAAGGAGGAAGATCATTTTTTGTGGGATTTGAAAAGGATTGAAAACAAAAAGAATATTCTGTTGCTGCTGGATGTCTCGGAGCAGACAGGGGGAGGTTATACTTTGCAAGCACCCATTCCCACCAATAGAAATAATATACACCGGGGATAGAGCCATTCAACACCTAGGACTAAAAGACAAGTCCACTAAGCCCACCACACTAGATCTAACCTATCCTAACCTATAACGGAACATACCATCAGACCAAGTTCGTTGCCCCAGCCCGCCGGGTTTATTCGACCAGCGAGCAGCCGTCGTAAAATTCTTAATCGTAAGTTAGCAAGAATAAATCGACGGTTATCAATAAAGAGATAAGGAAGGCAGGTATTTATAGATAATATCCAGGGTTTCCGGGTTCGTTCGGTGCTCTTATTTCGTCATAATAGATCGGGTATATCGATGAAAAACCTATGGGATGGCGGGGCCGGGCTCAGGGTATGGGCTGCTCGGTTGGGCTGGGATATTATACTTGGCTTTATACACTCTCTTTGCCTGCCAGTCACCATAGGAGGGTAAACCACATAGCTCTGGACATGCACGGTACGATACGAGACAGGACGGGAAGAAGGTACGGGACAGAGTGAGTCATAGCCAGAGGATTCAGTTAGGCCAGATCCAAATATTGTTTCGGGCGGCTCCCTGTAGGTGGCTTCTCTGGGGAGGGACATATTGCTTAAATAATGATAAGAGGTGACGGAGCCGTTCCGGGCTTCAATAATAAGCGTTGTTTCAATAGACGGAATATATTTACCATCGCAACGTAAGCATTATAAGAGGCCTTCCTTTTTCGTCCGGTTTCAAGTGCCCAACACATGCGAAGAGTCCGTCCCTATAATGAATGTAATGCGGGGTCAAGGTGGTCATGTATAGGAGTTAGTGGTTTAAGGTGATTCTTCGGGTGAAGGTGGCTGGCCGGGTCATTATCTCTGTGTGGGTGGGGATCCGCATTTATATACTATTTATAGATATGAGCTATTCACCAAGCAAGGGGAGGAGGGACTAATATAAAGCCGACGACATATTGTTGTGACTCCACAAATGGGCTTATACCTGGGGTTCATGTGGGCTTATACAGGGTCATACTGGGGTGAATGCTTCTACTGAGGTAGGGCTTGAGGATGGTAACTAAAGAATAGTAACTAATCGGAATGAAGTAAGTAAACTAGTGGGTAACCCGAAAGGAAGAGCGGGTAACTAAAAGGTCCAGCGGTCAATGAGGTGGGAACACGACCTTCCCGGGCACAGCATTATTATATTTACAATAAATAAATAAATTCCATCCAGAGATTATACAATATATTTTCAGTAATGACGTATAATAAAGAGAAGACCCAACACCAGTGATTGGATATTGGAAATTGGAGACAGTGGGGAGAAGGGGAGATCGTATTTACGTGCCCCCCCTACCATGGATATATATAGGGCATCACAGAATCACTTCTATATTGAGTAGTTGGTTGTACTGGGCATCCCATTTATTGGGAGGGTGAGGAATAAGCCCTGGTTCAGGTTCGAACTGCTGAACTTAACTGCTTGAAGACTAATTACGGAGGTGGGTCGGCGGGAGCTCTATCTATATCCCCCCCCACTGGGCCTGGCTAGCATAAAAAGTGGGTGCGCTGGTGCAGAAAAAAGCTAGAATAGTTAACTATCTATCTGTGTTTGGATTGACAGCTGGTTTGTTTTAAAGAACGAAGTGCATGGGCCCAACAGGATTCGTTGATTGCTTGCTTGTTGCCCCGACCTGTCTCGGCACTCACTATAAACTATGCATAGAAGGTGGAATTCGATGAGCCGTATCGGTATGACTGCATTGCACAAAAAGTAGAGATTAGGGCGGTTCAATAGGAGAGGGTGTACCCCTAAAATAATGGGAGGCGGGCAGGCCTCTAATGAATTATGAAGTTCCCGGAGACACGAGTAAACTAAAGAAAGAAGGGCTCGTATAGAATGTCCTCTCCTCTCTTTATACTATCCATTTAAAGATCCCCATATCCTGGAACTGGTTCTTGGAGCTATCTATTTCGTGCGGTCGATAGAGCCAACTAACTCCATTCTGCATGCCGATCCCCCAGAGGGGTGTGAAACGTCGGGTTTGTTCTCCCACCTAATAGTTCCCCTACCTAATAAGAAACTGCTGATCAGAGCAAACTATATGAACTGTCCTGCGCCAGATGAGATAGTGACCCAGCTGGTAACGTTTTTAATAGTGCTGGTGGGCGGGAAATAGAGATTTGATTCCATATAATGACCATTCCTGCTCATTCATTTTTCACTAGGAGTTTTATCCGCTAATTACTCTTTTATAGCCAGCCTTCCCTTGAATGAAGCCAGCACGCCAGCCGGCGCGCCAGCTGCCGATGAATAGCTTGATTCGGAATTGACGACCGACGGATCGACTCGTTCTTTTTATATAACCCCCCTAATAACTTTTATAATCGAGATGAAAATAGGGCCTTTTCTTTGTTCGCCTTATAAATTACACCCGCCGGAGCTGAGTATAACACTAGTATTTGGGAGCCAGAGTATCTAGTTTGGATCCAACCCCTAGCCTAGTATGAATAAGCCACTATTAATTTACAAACATTCCTCCATTCCTCAGATTGGCTGAAACTATAAAAAAGTAATTGAAAACGTATAGCCATAAATGCAATAGATTCAATATTTTGAGCTAAGGCCAGGTAGATCCATCCATAATAGAAAAGGTAGTTTGCACTGGGCCCCACCTATCCTCCCAGTTAGACTAAGTAAGGAGTATGTCCCATCCAATGATTCTTATATATAGATATAAATAAATTAATTCATTTTATTTAAACCCAATTAGTTCAGTTGTTCATACGTATATAAGATACTAAATGAAGTAAAAGATTAATTTATGTGCTTTAAAGATCGACCCTCAACCAAGTCCAGTGCATTTATGTTGGTCCAGTCAATTTATCTAGCCTCGCCCTCCCCCCATTTTAGATATTTTGGATAGTATGAACTGACTTAACACCCGGCAAGCATGCAACCACTGAAACGCTTAGAAAAAAAGATTATGTTTATCATGCGCCGCTTGAACATTTCGACCATGTAGATGCCTTTATCCTACCACATTTATTTGACTGCCTTAGCTGCATTATGGATACAACAGAACTGATACACCATAGATCGGCTCCTCGCACCCTCAGCATCAGCGGGAAAATAAGTAATCTAGTGCTTAAGATGGATAGCTAAGTTCGTTCCAATTGAAAAGGCTATGCTAAAAGTGCTGCTACTTCTTAGTATGGTTCTATCTTTGGGGTTGGGATAAAACGAATAAGCATAGTCAATGAGCCCAATGAAACGGGTGGGTGAGTGAACTAAACTAATGTGGTTTTCGCTCGGAAGATTTATTCGTTCCGTCATTAGTGGACTGGAACCAACCAACCTCCAATTTAAACATAAAAACCCAATTCCTCTAGTTGCTCTGCAGGTCATTCCTCATCGAAATAAGTCAACGCTTTGCCGGGAGATGAACCAGAGATCAAGTATGTTCCCCCACTTGTGTGACGCTACTTCACGACCAATATGGAAGGCATTCCCCATCTTCAAATTTATGCCGGTTGGGGTTAGATGATTACGGACCGAAACTAAACACACCATAGATGCGGGAGAAGGAGGAGGATTGCGTAGTTCCATTTTGCTGAAGCCAATTGATTGGCTCCCCTATGTATGGGCTATGGCATCTCAAACCCCTTATTATCCAATCCAAACTATTGATTCATCAATAAATCTAGTGTATATTTATTAACCTATATGTAAAATGGACCAACCGCAGATAGAAGTGGGGGCCGGGCCATGTATCTCGGCTCGCCTCGTACTGCTGCTATTATTTATTGTTTATCATGGAAAAAAACATATTTAATCTATTAGAATGGGAAACAACATCTTGATTGGAATAAGCTACTTTTACAAGTAAAATTGGATTAATGAGTCCGGATGAACATGTTATATCATACTTGTGTAAGTATGGTTCGGTACTTCATAAGCTCTCCCGTCCACCTCGCCTCATATTGTGCCAGTTGCTCAATAGTCCAAGCATGGCCATGGCCCAAAGTGTGATTCCGTTTCTTCCTATTTATGTACTTATTCACTCCCAGCCACCTCATAAACGCATCACTTGGTTCCTCCTTTCTCCATCAAAGATCCAGTTCTCTGTTTAGTTCTGTGCCGATCCGCAAGCACTAAAGTTTCGATCCATTCGTGAAGGGCGGAATCAATTTTGATTTACTGGAGTGATCGAATGCCAAGCTTTCCCGAAAGTAGCCGAGAGAAGAGCTGGATCACAATGATTTCTTGCCCGAGGTGCGTCTAGTCAATCTACGTACAGTGGATCGGTCCCTAAGGATATAGATAGAAAGAAGTAAGGTCTATGATTATTGCCTCATTGATCCGATCTTCGTAGATTATTTACCTTCCTTTCAGGGATCGGGGAAGGAAATAAGGAGGGATTCTATATCACGACTTTTTAACTGACATACGATGATTTTCTCCTGCTTAATTATATTATGCTATTTTCCTCCTCTCGCTTCATTTTTACTTATTGGGTGGGGGAAGCCCGGACGTCATAATCAAATTGTTCACAGGCCGAAGGCGCAGGGTCAGACCTTGTCCTCTTTTCTTTGGCCCTGCCCTCCACCACCAAAGCTAGAGGCATGATCAGTGCCTGTGCCATATAATAATGTGAAAGTATACTGTTATATATCTATCCACCAAAAACTATATAACCCAATGAACCCAGAGTGTTTAAAGAACCAATAGCGAGTGCAGTAGCTGTAGCAGCTGCTGGATCAGTGGATGGTGCAACTGGTGCATCAGGTTGAGGAGAAGCCAAAGATTTAGGAGGAGGGGGATTCTATGGTGGACGAG
>Ga0233342_1000350_pt1 | contig 12858 bp, 8 predicted proteins | sample GEONDECOMP273_FD_180706 | JGI IMG/M metagenome (GOLD analysis project Ga0233342, IMG submission 180706) | Leaf litter microbial communities from Shasta-Trinity National Forest, California, United States - GEON-DECOMP-273 | ecosystem: Environmental > Terrestrial > Plant litter > Unclassified...
CCCATGTGTGATGTAACTTGGATGTGTTCTAAAGATCTACTGTGAATCTCATAAGGCTAGCTAGTGATCTACTAATCTAAATATCATAAGGCAAGTCTGAATATTCTAAAGCTAGTGACAGAGGCGATTGAATGTATAAAATGAATTCCTTATAATCTATTATACTAAAAGTGTTTCCGTGCTCTCATCTTATATACGTTATAACAGTGGCTTATTCCTATCTCTTTCTAACAGGAATAAATACGGGTCCGGGTGATAAAATCAAAGTATTGGGCAATAAGACAACAAAATAACGTATATAGTAGTTAGTGTCTCAAAGAATAAGGTCCTAACACTTGATATGGTATATGTCGGAAGGATATGTCGGAAGGAAGTTATACATGCCAGTAAGCCTGCGCAGGCGTACCGGACAATAAAAAGGAAGTATAGATTATCTACGTAATTACGCCTAAGGTAAGGTTCTCTTTCCTGTGCTTAGATATCTAGGTTAAAGGTAAACGTATATATGCCATTGGCTGTTTCCATATCTACTAATTGGAGCTGAGTGATAATATCCCTGAAGAGATTGCTGTCCCTGTCCAGGCGACGTAGTCCTCCTTTCTTCTCTGTTAGAGAGGCAATAATGTTGAAGTCGCCTCCTATGATCCACGGTTGTGCTCGGTAAAGTTCCTTGAGCCATTGGAGATGGGCCAAGAAGGAAAGTTTCTGGTCCATCGTTTGACGTATACATTAGTAATGTAACCTTTGTCGGTCGTGCCAATAAATTATAGCTTGCAGAGATTGTTCGGGGCGTTGCTAAAAAGTCATCCAAAACAATCCTGTACGGTGACCATCGAGGAGGGTTTCTTCACTCGTTGGAGATGTTATTCTGTAAGCTCTGTCGTGCCTAGATGTCACCAAGTCCTACTAGTCTATTTATACCTGCGTAAGCCAGATCCTTACCTTAGTGATCGTGGTCGTGCTTCTGTCTTTCGAGATCGAGTAGTTTATCCATTATAATGGGAATGGTATGCAAGAGTTACCTATAGTGTAATAGTCTCCGTGTAAGCATGTTGTCTTTTTTGGCTGGGGAAGGTCGCAGGTCAAGATCCGATTCCAGGCGCAGATACAAAGGCTACAGAGGCGGAGTCACTACAACTAACATAAGCATCCGGGTCAGCATCGGAGCAAGCATCCGTTTCAGTTCGATAGCTAGTAGCCCCGGTTGATCCATATCCATATCCATATCTAGTTAGAGATCGAGATGCAAAGCTATAAGTCCCGGATTCAATTGACCGAGTCTCAAAAGCAGCCGAGTCAGCATCATAACCACTAGCACCAGGGGTGGAGGCACCATCCTTTTTTCCATCATTCGTCCACTACTACCTCGCTAGGTGTCCCTTCCTGTTCCAGTATATGCTCTTTTTACTAAGGACAATGCAGAGGTAAGGGTAGCAGTCGATCCAGTTGATTCAGCATTTTCAAAGTTGATCTCGTCAGGCATGGAAGGTTGGAGCTATGGCTTAAGTAAGGAAGAATCGAGCATCCGATCGTCATCTTTGTCCATCATTGACCCACAACGGAGCATTCTTACTTACTGTTACTACAGTGGTCTATCTATAGCGCTATAGCCCTGCATCCGGTGCTGCTTGTAAGATAAAGTAATGGGTTGGGCATTACATCCTCTCCTAGCCTCGTCGTAGGCTTTCGGCAGTAAAGTAGTCAAGGGTAAGGTGAAGGTTATACGTGTAGTAAGTTAAGGGGTAAAGCCATCCATACGCATCTAATTCATCCTGGCATAAGGTAAGCGTGGTGGGGCAGCCTTCCACTCCATGTCCTAGGTTGAAGGCACAAGTATTGAGTAAAGTCTGGTGGAACAGGTATAGCATGCACTTAAGTCCAAATAAGGTATTTCTAGTTCTACTAAAAATGTGGTATCTCCTAATGTTCATGAAGCAAGCATCTCCTTGTATTAAGAAGGCCCCCCGTTCATCCAACGAGGTTGTTCTGATGGATAACAACATAATCAAAGCCATCCGGCAGTTAAACAATATCTGCTAAGGGTCAACCCTATTGGCTGACCATCAATCCGGTGCGCTTATAAGAGAAATAGCAGTACCCACCCATTTTCCACTTGATTAAATAATTACTAAAGTGGTCTAGGGCTGCATGATGTCTAGCTCTGAAGTCTGAAAGTAGATAGGTGGTATGTACTTAAAGGTAGGGCAAGGGGGCGTAGCGGATTCATAATAGTCAGAGTGCCGTACTGACAAAGCATGATTTGAGCAAAAGTGTAAGCATCTCCATCTCCCTCCTAGCAGTCTGAAGCTAGCAGTCTGAAGCCTGTCCATCCATCCCAACGAGGCTCGCTTTCTGATGGGATGGACCATAATAAGTAATCTAGCAGTTGTTCAACGATATCAGCATAAGTTCTTTCTGGCTGTAATGAATCCAAGTCATCCGGCAGTTCGACGATATAAGCTGTAAACCCTCTTTACTAATATACCATCCCGCGGAGGAGCATGGGCTCCGACAAATCCTCAACTAATCGACAATCAATCTGGTGCTTCTAAGAGAAGGTCATGGGTTGGGCATGACTCCATTAGCCTGTGGATGATAAGGCGTCATCTTGTGGTGATGGATCATGAAGTCCTTTATTAGCACAACCACCGCTCCACCAATAAAATGCTAACCCTGATCGCTGGTGAGGCTACTTGGGCATCAAAATATAATGATAATGTGCTAAAAAATTAACCGGGCAGCAATCTTCATGGAACAATCTCGGGTCGGCGTAGCCTCTACCCAATGCGTAAAATAATCTGTAGTTGTTATTATATACTTAGCCCCTGAATAGCATGCTGAAGTAAATAATCTGTAGTTGTTATTAATAAAATAAATATTTATTTTATTATTATAGGTGCTGCTGGATCCACTGCTTCAACCGTATCTGGATCTGGCTTTCGATCTTGAACATCAGAATCTGGATCTATATCTGGTTATTAAGATGCTGGCTTTGATGCTTATGGCTTAGCTTATACCTTTGATGCTACAAGGCTAACTGGTTAAAAGTAATCCATTGGAACTAGCCCTCCATCAAGCGTAACAACAGGAGCAATAACCTAGCAACGTAACCCTATAACTGGGGTGCTTCATATACTGAATCTACTTCTTCTCGATCAGAAACAACTGCTTAATCTGCTAAAGCAACTACTCGCTTTGGAACGGGGCGAAGGGGAGCTAGGACTGGTTAAAATGCGGGGTGAACTGCTTTAACTTCTGTATCTACCTCTCTTGTTCCGGATCCATTCTTCATTGGAGATCCCATTCCGGACACAGATAAAGATCCAGTGCCCGTGAACCGAGTTGAAGCACCAGAGAAAGAGGTAGGCACATAGGCAGGGGAAGCAGGGACGGGGGCAGCATAAGATAAGTCAAAGTGGTAAATTCAGTAATAAAAGGTAGCCTGCCCAGATAGGAAATTGGGTAGTGAGGCACGAAGTGTTGTCCAAGTGGGAAATTTAGGAGTGGGAAGGTGGTACGAAGTTGCTTGTCCGCATCGGGCAAGGCGTATCAAAAAGGGAATTTGGTTGGATAGTGAGAAGGGACTATTGAAAATGCTCCTGGAACGGGATCCTTACTTTATGGGCTTTCCAGACTCACGAACATAATGTCCCTAAGATTTATCCCTTTCCTAAATTTGTAATCTTGTGCGCCGAAAAGTAAACTTCCTCAGTAATGTCCGCAGACCGAACCAGGGTCATTTTCCCCATCACCACAAAATACCTCTTTGCCATGTTTGAACCCCAGCTTGGCATGACTATATTTTCCCCTTAAATCCAAAGAACCAGGTAATATAGTATGTTGGATGATCATAAGAGAGATCCGGTCCATAAGCTATGGTCCAATCAAACCCTGCCGGATCACTCAACTCCATACAGGACCAAACTTTTATCTAAATGTGACTCAGTCTCATTATTTTATTTAGGCTTGGGGAGAGAAGATGATTCAAACTGTGGATGAAGCCATACGAGCTATCCATGAGCTTTTTAATGGCTCTCCTGGTAAAGTCCCCTCCTTTAGATCTGGTGAGACCATCACCAAAGCCACGAGAGACCAACTAATTGGCCAATTTGAAAGCTGATAAGTTCTTTTTCCCTCATACTTTGGCTATCTTTTTATATTCTATAAAAAAATCCTCTCCGTCCCACCGGCTACAGAATGACAAAAGTGCTTAACTTCCATTACTGACTTTAATTATTGACTAGGGGGGCGTATATAAACTTTAGAGGTGTTTAACTATGTATGCAAACTATAAAGATTAATCCACTGAGAAGTAAAGTGTCGAAGAGTCCAATCCAAGCACAATTAGAGTAAGGGTTCTTATGACCATTTATGCAACTGATTGAAGTTTATATCATCACTCCATTCAATCAGGCACGGAGTGAACAGGCCGATCGGACAGGCGGGCTTTTAGATATGTTATTTATACTTATTACCGCCTTCTAGATACTGTCTTATTTATCCAACTTACTTACGATGCTCCCAACTTAGAGCGTTGTACGGGCGTTCACATAGAGCATCGGTCACGGGCGATACAGCATACCAGCCTTACATTATACTTACTTAATCCATCGATCGGTACCACTATGAATTAGGAATATTGTCCTGGCCGGAGACTAGTTAGAAATTAGAAACTACTCCATTCCTAGTTAGAGCCCTAATAGCCTTTACTTTTAGTCCCTCAACCCTTCTACTCACCTATAGACCTAGACCTGGTAGCTCTATACCACTTACTTCATGAATGCTTAGGAGGTACAACTATTGACTTCTCCGGGCGGGATGGGATGGCATGATACAACCGAACCTTTAGTGTTTCATACAACCTATCCACCTTAAAACCTAGACCTCCCCCTATACCCACTTACTTCATGAATCTTAGGAGGGACTGCTATAGACTTATCCGGACGGGATAGCATGGCATGGGATGGGGGTCATTAGAACTGGACTATAAACCCTTTACTCTTATGCTTACTTACCTTATAATCTTACCATTTAAAGGGACCCTACCTTTGTTATTAGAACCACCAGATACTTGCTTAATGAATGCTTCAATGCTTAGTGGGTATAGCACTATTTATCTTGTTGGGTTGGGGCCCGGACAGATACGATTTATGAATTAAGACAGCCAACATTCCAGGATATGGATGCCCACCTTCCCTTTCATTTTAGTGCTACCAACCACCTGTTCTACCAGACTTTCACTTACCGCTTTACCCTAGTCGATGGAGTGCTGCCTGCCCCAACCTATTGATTCCGCCAGGAAGATCAGTAGGGCACGGACTCGGAATCCCTTTACTTTACCCTTACTTAAGTGCATGCTACCTTTTATACCAGACCTTTCCGCTTCAACCTACTTAGTTTTTTGCTGCCTGCCCTTACCCAACACTTGCTTAATGAATCTTGGGGAACATAAACAAGGGGGTATATTATTGATAGAAACAACGGGTATAGCGGGTAGATAAATTACTGACAAAGGGAGTAGATGATCAATTAATGAAACTGCCTTGGAGTGAGTGCCTACCTGAAAAAACTATGGATCCCCCGACCTGTTACATCGAATTACTGTTCCAACTAGCTTGAAGTCTCAGACATACCTACCTACTCATATCCTGATAGTTTTATCCTAGCCAGCCATGTTGTTCGGAGAGGACAGGCAGGCATACCCACGGAGAGGCCATCCAGAAACGTACCCTTACAGTTTGATACTACCCCTCCCATGCTTGGAGAGGGAGGAGAGCCCTGTGGGTGGGGGGGACAAGCTCTAATACGGGTAAATCAATTTGCTTCATGAATCTTAGTGGGTACGGTACTATTTATATTGTTCGGGCTGGGCTTCACCCCCAGATACTATTGATGAAATTACGTATATAAAAGCTAATAAAAAAAAAGCATATAAAATAAGTGGGTACACGGTGATGGTGATACGTGCGTGTTGGGGCTACAGGAAGGGTAAGGTAGTTTCATCTGATCCCAGGTCTCTAGCGGTACCGTACCTTGCCTAATCGCTTCATGCATGAAGTTCGTGGTATAGGGAAACCAGGTCGTCTAGGTCTTCAGGTGGATACGTGTTGGGGAGTAAGGAGGTTGTGTCATGCCATCAATGCCATGCATGCTATTAAATCTGCTCGGGTTCCTGGCGATACCTCTCGCTTCATGAAGGTGGAAGGCTACAGGTCTAGGTCTCTAGGTGGGGCAGGCCGGTAGGTTAGGAAAACATAAAAGGTATAGAAGGTAAAGAAGGGTTTGTATCATGCCTGCCGTGCTATTCTGCCCGGTTCTCTAGCTGCTCTGCTGTACCTTCCTAATGAAGGAAGAGGTTTAGATCTTCCAGTGAATAGGTTGTATGGTAAGGCTTAATCAAAGGAAGGGTAAAAAGGGTTCATGACTAGCATGCCTCCCTCCATACGAAGCATTCTGAGCTGATGCATGAAAATAGGGTAAGGTAGTTTGCGTCCTGAGAATAAAAGGGTTAATAGCAGCAGTAGCGACTCACTAAGTGATTAATTCCTCCAAGTGGTATAGGGCAACCAGGTCTTAAGGGCAGGTAGTTCGTAAACACATATATAAGTAAGGGGTGGTTTCATGCCGCCATGCCATCCATCCCGCCCGGAGACTATAAGGGTTTTTATAGCGATACTTCCAAAGCGCCCCATTAATTCATCCAAGTGGTATAGGTAAACCAGGTCTAGGTCTTCTTCAGGTGGATACGTACATGGTAGTGATGGTGCACTCGCTGTATGTGATACTGTCAGTAAGCAGGCTGAATCACTAACTGGGCATAACTCTGTTGACTAGGGTGAAGTCAGTAAGAAAGTCAAGTAAGGGTAAGAGTTTGTTTCATGCCATCTCCATGCCATGCCATCCGGCCCGTATAAGTTAATAACTGTACCTTCTTTCTAAACATTCATTAATTAATCAAGTGGTCTAGGGGCTAAGAGGTCTTCAGGTGGGTGAGTTGGTAAACAAGGGAAGGGTAAAGGATCGATGCATCAGTTCCTTCTAAGAGAAGGGTTGATAGCGATACCTCATTAAGCGCTTCTTCATTAAGGAAGGTGGAGGGCTGCTACCAGGTCTAGGTGTTGTGGTAGTGTGTAAAGGGAGTAATCAAGATAAAGGGTAAAGTTGTGTAATCTCTCCCATCTTGAGAAGAGAAGGCCTAAGCAGTTCTGCCTAAGTGCTTTCATTCAGTTGTGGTATAGGGCTACAGTTATAGTTATTGCAGGTAAAGAGTTGGTAAACCAAGGGGTTCATAGCATGCCATACCCGCCTACTTACGTATTTCTGGCTTATAGGGTTGTTACTCCATTTCCTAGGATGAAGGTATAAAGGTAAGGGATTCCGAGTCCGTGCCCTACATAGATTATCCTGGCTTCAGAAGAGGTTGGGCATCACTTCACTCTATCGTCCCTAGGGTGACGGTATAAAGGTAAGGTTAAGGTTGATCATTCCATCATCCAGTGCTGCTGATAAGATAAAGTCTCATGGGTTGGGCATGACTCCCTCTCCTAGGATGAAGCAGTAAATAAAGTAAGTCAAGGGTAAGATGAAGGTTCTACGTGTGGGGCAGTAAGGTAAGGAGTTAAGGTTGATCATCCCATCCATCCCATCATCTGGTGCTGCTTCTAAGAGAAGGGTTCATAGAGCATTCCCTCCCACAAAATAAAAATGAAATGGATTTTCTCTTTAATGAAAAATAGGCCCTTTCAGAGCCATCTCTACGTTTAACTTTTCCATTTTAAAAATAAATAAATACATCGATATACGATATTGCATCTATACGTTTAACTTTTCGCATCTCTACGTCCTTGCCATTAGTCCGATGTTATGTGAAATCCATCTCTAATAAATCACAATACATCCGCTAAGTGAGTAGTCTGTAGAGCCAGTCTCTCTGCTAGAGCCGTAGAGGCCCATCCATGCACTCCGCCTTTGCCGTGAAAGCCTTGTCCATACAGTTAGTTCTAATTAGTGCAACAACTTGTAGTTCAACCTGGCTCCGTTAGTGGCAATAAAAATATAAATTAGCTTTGGCACTTTCAACTTGTAGTTTTCCAGAGAATCAGTTCTTCCATGGGAGAGGATAAGGTCAATGAAGCCCCATGGCTTCTTTTCTGTTTGGAAACCAATGCCGTCCCGCCTAGCTGTGTGAAACGCTTTAAAAAGCCATTCTTCTGTAATAAAAAATAACTTTGTCAGTTAAGTTGGCTCATAGCAGTTCAAAAAGAGGTTTCCGGCGTGCGAAAATGTCCTTCTAATCGGTTTTAAACTAAGACTGACTGGCTCTGACTGCATCCTTTTTGTAAGTAAAAAGCATAAATGCATGAAAATGAATATTAAGATTTAGCTTAATAGAACCTCTATTTCTGTACCCCAGTGTCGGCCCCTTAGAAATAAGGAAGGGGAAGTTGCCGGGATTCACCGGGGAACTACCACACAGAGTAGAACTAGCCGGGATCAACCTCAACCTGTACGAGTCTTCAGTTGCGGGCTACTCAATGGCCTCCTGGATGAGTAGTTCCTTACCCGGACGGATAATACTGCTCCCCGTATGATCAAAGTTCCTAGCCGCTAAGTCGGTTATCTATCTATTTGTATCCAACAACCCTGCCGAAACATCAAACATAGATTATTCCTTCGCCCTCACACGCCCCGCCCCTGTTTCCCGGGGCATAGTCGTTTACTAAATCTAGCCATCCTTTTTTTTTCTTGCCCCACGAGCTAGGAACTCACTACTTTAGCACCACCACCTGATTGGGGGGCCAGCCAGCTGACCAACTAACCTAGCTATTAAGGTTCCGCTTTACCACGCCTTTTTTGCTTCGCTTGAATCATCGGCCAGGAGACAAGTCCTGCTCACTGCTGCTGCCCCCTATTCATTGGAAGAATAGAAATAAATGGACACACGTTTCGTTTCTTAATCAGTAAGAGTGAACCAACCCCAACCTTGCTTTCAGCTTCTTCATATGGGATGGATTGAACTCTTCCTTAATCGCTTAGGAGGGAGGCACCCGCTTAGACCTTCTCTTATCAGGACCGGATGAATCAACCAACCTTACCCTTCCTTTATTAATACAATGGTTGCCCCAAAAAAGGTGATAGAACCATTTATTATTAGAAAGTTAGGGGTTAAGGGGGTCTGCCAACAACCTCAAATCTCGATCCAGGCTAAGGTAGAGATCATAGATAACCATCAGAAGCATAGCTAGCATTCCTTCTTCCAGTGGTTTGAGATAAAAATACAAATAAAACCACAATTAATTTATCCAGTGCCATTTGATCGGGATCGATACCTCGAAGCTGTTTACCTTTACTATTTATTCCCACCTAAATCTACTTATTATTTACCTAAAGACGGCGAAACCTATTGTAGTTATAGCTTATTAGCCAACAGATCCCATTTCTTCATTTACTGTGGCCGTTAATCGCTGTTAGCCTTTCCTGCTGTGCGTTAATAATTTATTCCTGATCGTACGTCATCGGATAATCACTGTAGGAAACTGCCTTAACCTTTGTCTCTCCTGTCTTTATTCCTACTGCCCGTTTAGTAGCCTCCTTTGCCCATGCTTTCTTTAGCAGAGACTTTGAATGCATGAATGATAACCCGGTTTTGCAAAATAAGTTTATATTAACTTATTATAATAGTGGCAGATAAAGATTCAGTGCCAGCGAATAACTAATAACTAACGCGGATCCCATTCCAGTTTGATATCCATATAAAGTGCCAATTGATCCGAGACCAGAAGCACAGACTGTCTTATCGCCCGGCGGGATCCCCCCTTCCAGTCCCAGCTCCCCGGCACGCCCAGTTCCAGGCACAATGGTAGATTCCCCAGTTGCAAATATAGTTCCATTTTTTTATTAAGATCCGGATACAGATGCAGTTTGAGCATATCCCGTTCCCGAAGTGTTTCATCAGTGAATATGCCTGTTGATCCACCCATTGTTGATGCTGCTCCTTCCTCTCTCTCTATAGATGGAACCGAATCCACTGCATCTGCATTTTCAGGAACTGTTACTAGGTAAATTACTGAATCAATGGGTGAAGGCTTCGACTGGATCAATTGCGAATGGAACTTGAACTATTAATAGGGGCATGCTTTTGGATTTGAAACTGGATATTGAACTTTATCTGGCTAGGATGCCAATGGTGCTGCTACTTTTATAGCCTCTGCCTCTGCTAACCTTACTTCTGCTCTTACCTTTCCTTTGTCTCTGCTGGTGGTTCCGGGTCAACGGTTATATGCTTATGCCTCTATTGCTGCTACCTATGCTGCTGTAGGCTATTATGGGTATATAGGATCTACTGAGTCAACCGCTGAATCGACTGTATAATCAATCTGGATCATAAACGACTGGATCTGGGTCATCGACATAATTTGGTACTGGTGCTTCTTTGTCTTAATAGTTCTTCTCCTGAGGGGTCTGGCTTACTTTGGTACTGGGATGGGACTGCTTACTTTAAGTTATCAGCTTGTTCAAATGGGTTGTCCTTCCAGAAGCTGCTTTGTTAGGTTGGCTATAAGCCCCTGCCCGGGAGCCTTGTGATCCCTTAATCCTTCGAAATGAAAATCTCCCTTCCTTCGGTCGATCCTTCGGAGCAAAGTCTGGCTTGCTTGGGCACTTTCAACTTTACTATTTATATTTATCCGCCCCTCCCCTTTAAAAGATTTTATCTTGGATGGACAGACCCTTTCCTTTGTGCCACTAGACCCCCCATCGTTTAGGGAGGTTCTTCAGGATTCTTCCGCACCCAGGCTGGACGAAAGAAACTGCCCGACGAAGGAAGAAGCTTGCCACGAGAGGGCTGGGAGAAGAAATGAAACGGGACGGGATCGCTGGTTGAGGCGGCTGGTCGAATTACTGCGGGCTTGCTTGCTATAGAAGAGGGAGGAACCCGGCTGCTTGCTGCTTGCTGGGAATAGGAATGAATAACCTCTGGCTGGTCCCGTTAGGCAATAATAGCACGTGTGCTTAGACAATGGCTAGACCTGATGCTAGATAGATCCACCCCGCTTATGGCTGCTATTATTTTAACCCACTTTTGGCTCTTCTTTAGAAGAACTAGAGCTGCCTTCAACCTAGTCGATGGAGTGATGGATGCCCAACAACACTTCCCTTCTGCCAGGAATAGGAGGTATGGAAACTAGGATATTAATACTTTACCCCTAATACATTACCTTATGAATTCTTATTGGTACCACCAGGATCTTCTGGGTCACACGTATTATATTCTGGTCCCGCCGAACCTTGCCCATACAATTTAGGAATTAGAACCCACTTCATTGCTAGGAAAGAATAGTTCTACCCACCTTTTCTCTTTATCACCCTTGATAGATAGACCCGGCTTCATTACCTGAACTTTGAGCATTCACGGGCTTGCTTGATTAGACACTTTTAACATTGCTATCAACTTTTAGCCCACAGGATCACTTCAGTGTTTACCTACAGCACAACCTTTCGTCTACCCTTGGTAGACCGGGGGCTCCATTACCTGAACTCTGAGCCTTAAAGGGCGTTTGACAACACTTGCTTAAGGAATGCTTACTTCATGAGTACGCACTATTACGACTATTGATCTTATGCCTACTTTATTTTACTTAACTGTTCTCTACCAACTACCCATCTGCTTTACCAACCTATTGAATAGATACTGCCTTTAACCAATCTTAGTTATCCCCCGACCAGTGTATGGGCGTTCAAATAAAGCATAGCATCAGTGGACGGGCGTTCCATAAAGCATTGTACAGGCGAGGCGTTCGATAACACTTCCTGCTTACATGTTCTTACTTCGGGGGTACACTAGTACTACCGCTACGCCCCTGCCTACCAACACCTTTACTGATACTGAAGTGCATGCTATTCACCTACCTTACTTTCTGACTACCTTCACCCTAGAATATGGAGTGCTGCCCAACACATGAATTGATCTTAGAAGCAGAAGCACCAGATGTATCAACATACTACTACTCAACATACTTACCAACAACTAACACACATAAAACTTCTTCGTCTCCACTATACGCCTTATATTAGCGATACAGCTTCCTGAAACTTGGATCTATCAGGATTTGGACGGATCAAAAAAGAGAAACACTAGATTATCCCATTTTAGAGTAAGGAGCTTCGGCGTTAAGCGCTTTTTTCCCTTAAGCTCCTCTCCTCGGCGATAAAGCATGGGCCCTGAAAAGCCCCTTTTTAGCAGTCATCAATGTAGTTGACGTTAAAGCGTATAGATTATCAGAAATCACTAAGAAAGGCTTCGGCGATAATGGGGGTTTTGCCTTAATACGTGTCTCCTCGGCGATAATGCAGTCAAGAGAGAAGCAGGATGGAAGGCCAGGTTCGCGTTCTCTCTCTATCATCTTTATACGCCCACTTTTGTGACTTCAATTCCCAGTTAGTTATTATGCCTCTCTTTGATAGGGCTCTTTTTTTTAACTGCAGAAACTTTCCCTCTAAAAAGCATCATATTCTGTGTCTTTATCAAAAAAGCTGAACTCAGCAGACACCCACCCAGGTAGGCTCGGCCATTATATTTACTTGCTTCCACAAAACCTACAGAATAAGCGGAACAAGTAGAATAAAAGAAGCACCAGAAGCCTTTTTCCTATCAACAGATGTCTTTAACCGGGAAGAAGCCTTTCACCTTGAACCTCTAACCTTTTGCCAAGCCCAACTTAAGCCAGCAGAAACACAAGCCGAGTTATCGGTTGATTGATTGGTTGATTAATACTTATTAGTCTTCTGAGAGGAGCCCACCGGCAGTGATTGCTTCATTTGATTGAAAAACATATTCGGGGGTGGGGCGCTACTACGGAC
>Ga0233342_1000351_pt1 | contig 12821 bp, 11 predicted proteins | sample GEONDECOMP273_FD_180706 | JGI IMG/M metagenome (GOLD analysis project Ga0233342, IMG submission 180706) | Leaf litter microbial communities from Shasta-Trinity National Forest, California, United States - GEON-DECOMP-273 | ecosystem: Environmental > Terrestrial > Plant litter > Unclassified...
GCACAGCGCATTGGTGGCGGAATTTGCTTTGCTTTTGTCCCCACCCCTTGGAGCTGATTTATTCACACACTGCAAAACCTAAGGCACTTGAAGAACTGCCCTCGACTCAAAGACTACTCGAACTGCCCTCGAACCTAAAGCGCATTGGCTCCCTCGAGCTGCCTTTTTATTCGAACAAAGAAATCGAATAAATCGACCATCGGTTAACTTTGAGCTTGCTTTGTCGAAAAAGAACAAAACGTACCAGTAAACTTACGGTTACTCTTTGATCCCGAGCTTTATCATGAAAAAATTGATCCTCTTGGCACATTGGCACATTGGGCAGAATTCCCTGGACTTTTGAGTCTGGATTTGAGGGGCGGAGCTACTCGACTAAAAGGAGAGGGATTAAATCATTATTCATTATTATTGGGGTTGGTCCCGAAACATTCTTGGGTGGGTTGGTTAATCGCTGCGCAAACGTTGAATCATTTCTTTTTTTAATGCAACAAAACAGGGAAAGCAAAGAGAAACTGGGCAGGAAAAACCATGGCATGGGCAGGACAAATAGGTGGGCAGAAAAAACCATGGCAGAGGCAGGACAAACAGGGATGGATGATAGGATTACAGGGCCAGCGGAGGCAGACACGGGAGTCTCCCATCCAAGCCAGTTGCGATATGATTAATCAAATCTCAGGCATACATGAATGAATAAAAGATCGGGCATGCATGGAATGAATGATCGGCCAAGAGATGATGGCCAAGTAACAGATGCAAGTACCAGATGATGAATGATTATCATCCCATAATCCCAGATGAATGAGGAAAGCTAGTACCGGCTACCCCCCTGATATATATATATGATATATGATTGATTAAAGCTAGTACTAGTAATAGAGTTGTAATAGAGTTCTAGTTTTATTAATAAACTGTTTCGAGTGCATATATGCATAATATAGATTCTTATTATCTATATTAATAAGAAAGGAGGACAGAGTTCTTTAAAGAAAGTGGCTCAGCCAAAAATACTATTACCCAATATATTGATATAAAATCACCGGATAGAGTAGAGACCCGGACAGATATTGTACATCTTTAGACAGAAAAACATCCTTCCCCTCCTTTGTCGGGAAAGAGCTACGCACCTTGCCCGATGCGGACAAGCGACTTCGTACCTTCCCCTCGTGCCTCGGGCAAGCGACTTCGTACCTTGTTTCTTTTTTTCTTCGAGCGGCCTAGGCCACATACTCGTTGTTGTCTCCCCCTTCCAACCGGCTACTAACTATTATCATTGTTCTACGCTCAATACCCCAATCGTGGTTGCGGTTGTATAAGGTGTTAGCATAGCCCAACCTCTGCTAACGCATTGTCCTCGTCCCGCCTGCGCCTAATGTCCCACTCCTTCCATGTAACGATTGAAAGGAGTATTGGCCCGGATTTCCGGCTCAAGTGCTTTTCAAATAAGCTTTCCTCCGGCTACATAGTAGATAACCATCATAGGTGGTGAAAGTGCTGAATCCCTAATTACCAAACTCTTGCTCTTGAAAGGGTAGGAATCCGGAATGGGATACAAATAATAGAAGTAAGGGACGCATAAAAGCTTAATGAAAGGTAGGGTCAGTCACAAAAGCTCGAGTTTGCATGTATGTGAAGCTGCGAGGCTAACGCGTCACCCCGGCCTCCCTCCCTTTCAATTAGAGTAGCAAGCTTGCTTCCTTCTGGTTCAAGGAGGCGGAAACTATGTGGGACTTGACACTGACCTTTCTTCTTTTTTTGGACTTGTTTCAAAAGGCTTCCCTGGAACCTTCTGTTTACTGGCCCCCTACCCAAATAGTTACGGAGGGTTTTCAAAAATCTGTTCCAAGGCGACTTGGTGCCTGGTTCGAATCTGTGGGCTATGTGGAGTGGTCTTATCCCTGTGTATGTCTGGCAGCTATGATCAGCAATTACAACCGACAATGACTAGCAAAGTGCTGCTATGTATGGCGTATGCTCCTAAAATGATGCTTAATCACCGTAAGTACCAGCATGTATTCTCTCAACTGGCTTCCGTCTGATGGCTTATGCTGGGCTTGGGCTTGGTTGGCTAGAGGTTGAAGGCTAAAGATGAGAGGCTCCTGTGGAATGAATGGCATCTGTTTAACTTGGTGATGAAGGCATAAGTTTGAAGAGGAGTTTCCAGGTGAAAGAGGCCCTTGGGTTAAGGCCAATGGAGAATAGGTAAAGGCATCTGGTTCCCCCCGGTTAAAGGCTTCTGTCAAAAGGTGCTAGGTTACAGGCAAAGGTTGAAAGGGCTTCTGGTGATAGGTTCAAGGCTTGCTTCCTTCTGTTGAAAGGTTACAGACTGATTCCTTCCGGTGGACTTGTTGGACTGGGGCTTTTATGTTGAAAGGCAAAAGGTTCCAAGGTTATATACAGGTGAGGGGCTAAAGGTTATTTGCTAGAGGTGGTTGGATTTCAAAAGGATCGAGGGTTGAGGTCAAGGGTCAAGTTATGGCTGCTATGTTCTAAGTCTGCTGGTAAGGTTTCCCGGCTGGATCTCCTGGCTAGTCCTCATTGTCTGTCCGTGGGACCACCTATCTCGAAAGATGAGTCCGTGGGAACCCCTATCAAATATGTGGGCTGTATTTCGTTGCACCTTCCGGCCAGCATCATCAGAAGATTCAGTTATACATAAATCCTAATCGATATGCTCGTAAGTAAACAACGTGTCTCAATGTCTTCAGGTGTGAACGATGGTAAACATAATAAATGCTCATTCATTGGATCGATGGGGGTGAGGTACGAACCCACTCGACCGATAGGGAGAGGGGCCTTCTCCTCTCCTTTTAGTCGAGACCTCCTTCCTAAGGAGCGAAGCCGCTTGTCCTTCATAGGGCAAGGACCTCTATCGCGTATGAATTGATAGGGGAATTTTATCTCTTCCGGTGGTAACATGGGGCACGATCTATTACAGCACAAATAGAAGCAATTAAGCCATCGGTTTACAAACCAGAAGCCGCCATCATGCATGCACGAAGCCGTTCACAGAAAGCATTACAGCGCCACATAGAAGCAATGAAACAAGAGAGTAGGCTATAATCGGCTATTGGCTATCAGCTATTGACTATGCCCTCCTGGCGACTGGCTCTCGTCGACCACTAGCACTGACCTCTTGGCTCTGATCCACTATCGGGTATGATGGTCTATAGGCTCTCGGTTATTGGCTACTGGGCTATGATCATCTATGTATGACTTGACATATGATCTGCGAATGGTGCAACGTATTAAATGATTGTCATTCCTTACCCCTAGTTCAGGTAGGAACATTCTCATTGTTCTGTACCGTTCAGTCCAGCCCGGGGGGTATGCATAAACTATCTATTCTCTCGGGTATTTATTGAACGGGTTCTGTTTGAACGGTTCCTTCTATCTCATCTGTTGGGAACACGGTTCCTTCTCTGTTCGTCGGGCGGGTTATTTCTCCCGATCCCTCCAGCTTACCATCCCGCCAGCAAGCTAACCAGCCAGCCAGTAACGAACTCTAAGGCAGCAAGCAGCAAGCAAGCGAGATAAGCCCGCCAGCAATCCAGCAAGCTAAGTAGCTAACCAGCTAAAAAGCTAACCAGCAAGCAAGCAGCAAGCCATGGGTTCTTTCATCTCCCAGCCTCGGTTTCAACAACTAGCTTCGATTTCTTTCGTAAAGCCTCAAAGCCAGCCGTGTTCTGTTGTCCCACCTCCTTCCTTCCGTCCGTGGGACCGGGCACCCCCTCTCGAAATACTGGCCATAAGTAAAATAAATCACTCATCGGTACACTTCCTCGCTTGGCAACGTGTTCCCTGCCAGTGTCCCGATGTGAAAATGTGGATATGCTATAAATATTGTATAGTAATAGTTTGTAGTAGTTGTTCCACCCACTACCCCAAGTAGAGTAACCAATCTGACATTAAAGCTTCAGACAACAATTAGCCGGGCCGGGGTTCTCTTTTGAAAAGAATGGAGACTGGAAATAAAGACTAGTTACCTTAGGGCTGTACCTCTTCGCTGCTGCTTTCGCTCAGCTAAGTGCTTCTTTCCTTCATAGTTTTAACAAATAATAGGTCTAGGGGGAGCCTCCTCCCTCCATAGTCCCAGGTAAAAGAGGTCCCTTAATAGCACGTCGAAATAGGCCTTCACCACGGGGTTAGCTACTACTTAAGGAGGACTTTGTCAACGTCTATATGACGATATCGTAAGCTCCGGCTAAGCACAGCAGAGTAGAGCTAGGTCTTATTGGGGCAAAAGAGAAGAGACTATAGTTTCTATTTGCTTTGTTAGTAGAAATAAACGATCTGAAAGGATAGAGTTTCTTCACAAAAATCTCCATTTTCTTTACCAAATGAGTCTTAAGGGGTGGGACGTATCAATGCGCTATCTTATATTATTCTTAATAGTATACTATTGGTGTAGTATTAGAGTAGCCGTAGTCCACATGCACTCAGAACTATTAGCTTATGTCAGGTAATGTGTGGGGCTTGACTCAACTCTAGCAGCATAATTTGAACTAAGGAAGGTATCTATGGGCCCTTATTAGGACAAGTCCATAAGACTAAGGCTTTAACTCTAGTGCAAGCAAGAGAACTAAAGCTAAGGGTACAGGCAGCTAAGACTAAAGCTAGTCTAAAGAAAGGGCTAAGTGACATAACTAAGCTTAAGGCACTTATTGGGCACATATAGTTCATCACTATCGGCCTAACTCACCTCACCTGATAGTGTGCCAACCCCTATCAGCAGTGGAACCTCGTCTCCTCTCGTGGAACCTCATCATCTGTCTTCCCTACTAGAGTGTGTAGGGACCATGTTCCGTACATAGAAAGTGGGTAAAGCGGTAATGCTTTAACAGCATGAACAGCATGATTCTATCCCCGGTCTCGGCCAGCGGCAGCTCACACACAGTCTGATTTCTTTCTTATTTACTTAGCGGGATCTACCAACCACAAAAGACCATATGGTGATCTCGTCCATTTCATTTCCCGATGGAGGATTGATTCATTCATCGAACCCATAAAAAGATGTTTTTACACAAGCAAAATGTTCAATTATGATATTTGGTGGAGTTCCAACGATTCTCGACTCTTGCCTGGAAGGCTTTTCCCAAGGCTTTCACTATGATTGGTTAAAACTAATTAGCTATCTAGCTTTTAAGTATGCACTTTGTTTTAAGTCTTCATATTCAATTTATGAGGTGCTTCCTTCTTCTTTTGACTGGTTGTGTCTTCTCTTTTGATTTGAACCTCTCCAATTCAGTGCTCCTGGTGTCCTGCTACGCCCGGAATAATAGTGCCAGAGTGAACAGGCTGAATCAATCGTTCCGGTGTTCGGATGGATTAACACCGCTTCGAAAGTATGAAACTTCGACTCAAATAAGTATTTGAACTTCAAACAGATGTGGTCTCTCTATATTAGTAAGATTAAATAACACAATGGACTACTCTACTATGATATCATAGATCTATCAACCCCGAGTCAAAGTGTGAAATAGACTGTCCATATCAATGGGAACTAAAGGATAGAGATACACTTATTACCAAAGATTTGATTACAAAATATTTTACTGGTATATCAGAGTTATGGTAATAAAATAATAGTGTTCATCTTGGATCAGTGGACCAGACTAAGCACTCAAACTAAACACGATCTATGATGTCGATGAACAACAGAGCAAACCACACCTACCAAATGCACCTAGAGAAGCACCTACAGGAGGATAACGCCTACAGGAGCCCTACACGCTCAGTAGTACAGTACCAACACACTAAGCCAATCGTAGTAGCACACCCATCCAAACATAGCACATTCAACTGCAGCAAGAACCCAATCATCAATGCGAATGGAGAACCAATAGAACCTGCGTGTTCCCTCTCGATACACATTGATCCGGGCTGATACAGAATGGATAGGGGACGGATGACTAGGCAGAGTTTGGGCATTATGGAGTAGAGAATGCTACAGTAGTTGCGGTATACCTGTAGCGCGGGACATGCTTGATGCGACTTCATTGTTCACTTTGAGCGGGTCACTTATATCGTGGGGCTGTGGACGTTCCGGGGATCTGTTGGCATTGAAACTGATTAATCAACTGGATCGACCGACTGGTCCATTCACTGGTTATAATTATGAAATTGGGCTCCGGTCAGTTGCCCATACTAATGATGGACCAACTGGATCAATTTTTGGTTGTGTTAGCGCCCTCATTCACGCACTGTTATAACTGTAGGGCAACGGTAAATTGGTGAGTGATGTCGGAGGATGACCGAGGTTACTTCTGTCTATATCTTAAAAAATATTCTTATTTCCTAATTCCCAAGATTCTTATGCACTTTTAATACTTTATAAACTTATATAATACAAAACTTATCATGTTAATTCCTAGCTTCTACAAAGACATACAAATAATAATACCTTTTTCTTCTTCCTCTCTTAAATCCTATCTAGTGTAGAAGAGTTATTCTTACCTCCTCCTAAAGAGTATAAGGAGTCTTCCGAGTTTATTATATCCCGGCCATGAATAGTTAGAGTCTTAGTACTAAGTTAGAGCTTATGAGTTAGTATCTAGTGTCGAGGTTCTATTCTTACTTATACAACTATATTCTTGTTCCTATAGTCTATAAAGTTTATCTTCACTTCTTAACCAAATAATAATAATACCCTCTTCAAACTTATAATATATCCTTGTTCATACTTTCTATCTTATACACTACAAAGGACTCAACTTCTTCACTTACTAAAAAAGAGAAATAGAAATCTTAATTCCGAGGTTGTTTGTTTCTTTTTCGATTTTATTTCGGAACAATTTACTATGAGAATGAACATATAACCATTATATTATTTGAGTGATTGAGTGGATAGATAGAATGGATTGGTGAGTTAATAGATGAATTTATTATCTATTTCTTATTTCACTTCTTTATTTATTGAGTTGAGTTGGCTATAGGATTGAATCAAAGCAAGGTCGAAGTAAAAGCGATCACCAAGCATACTCCTACTTGCATAGGGTAGGAATCGACTACCTGCATTATTGGATTTACTATCACCAAGATTACTCGGATTGCTGCTATCTGTATTAGTTTATAGTATACTACCGGATAACTTGTATAAAACTCACTACTGATACCTGTATAAGGTTTACTACAGCATGGATTTACATTAGGGTATGCTTATAATCAGCCAACTACAGGACCTACTCACGGACTATATACATTTTATGGGCTAAGGCAATCACAGGGGCAATACAGAGAAACGGTACCACTGAAGGAGGGAAATTGAAGGGTCCAATCTCTACGGCCACTCCCACCACCTTAATCTCTGCTTACCAGGCTACTATAGGGTGGTTGGTTTCGACTACTACCGGGGTCTGTAGGGGTCTTTATGCTGCTAGGATGATAGCTAGGAGGGTTTGGTCACGATTATTACCACCTATATTGCCAGGGCTAGGGAACTCACAGGGGCGATCCTAATAAGCGGTACCTATCGGAGGGCCAAATTGAAGGGTCCAATCAGTACGGCCACCTTGACCTTAACCACTAAAGCTTAGAACCTATTGTATAGACTACTACTGGGGTCTCCCGGAGTCTTTCTGCTGCTATAATGATAGCTCGGAGGGGTTTTTTGGTGGCTATAATTCTGACATAGGATTACTCTACCTGGCACAGAAATAAGGTGGGAGGCAGGTATCTTAGGGAGGGTCCAGTGCCTTATAATTTGATGGATTCGGGCTATGAGCGGGAGCCTGAGCGATAGAAGGTTTAAGTAAAGATGCGGGATCTTGCGCGTAATAATAAAGGAAAAAAGATACGGAGCGAAATTCATTCTTAAAGTCAATTATTTAAGGATGCCGAAACATAACTATAAACTTCATAAGTATAAACACGAGCATATGCCTCCACAGTAAGAATTTGAAATCAGCTGGGACAGGCAGAGAAGCTAGCTAACGAGGTGATGGTGAGACTCAATCAACAGTATAAATCACAATAAGAAAATACAATCGCATTAATTCGGTAAACAGGAACCGTATCTGAAATGGACTCTGGAACGAAAGGATCTTAAACTGGCTATCGATCCTAGAGGATGTTGGTGGTGAATAAACTACTCCCTCTGGTTTTGCCTTTGCACCAAAATATGCTCCCGGTACTGGGGCAAGGGGAACTGCTTATTCAACCGGATCTGCTCGATCTCAAACTATAAAGGACGCTGGGCGAGATGCTTCCTCTATCTCTGGTAATGGTTCAACTCTTGCATATATAAGGCTTAAGGATCTAAACTGCTTCAGGCTCTACCACTAATGCTGCTACCTATATGGGATCAACTGATTCAAGGCCAACGACTGGACTTGGAACTCAATCTCGATTTGCTTCTGGAATGGGAAAAAATTCAAATGGCTCCGGTTCCGCCTTTACTACCGGTGGTTGATCGCCTCGCAACGGAGGAAGCAGTTCCTAATCCGTAACCCCAGCGCGAGCAGAGGCGGTTGTTTCATCTGGTGATCCAGCACCATCAGTATCCGAGTCAATAGTAAATACATAGTTGGCAGCTATAAAGGCGGTAGAATAAGGTACCTATCGGTGGGTAAGGAAGCTGCTCTGGTGTAAGTGGAAGGAAGGCAACACTCAGGTCAAAGAAGTGCGCTATGTATGCCCAAATGAATGTAGCGCTCACCACGCTTTCATCTTCGTGCCCGTATGCCCTAAGTTTCTTTAGTATATACATAGGGAAAAGCAGGCAGCGGGAAAGACAGGAGCAGAGCCATAAGCGCAAGGGTGGTGTTTTCTGTAGCTTCGGTAAGCAGATCCTATATCCTATCCTATAGCAGTAGTTATTGGTTCAGCAGCCTTCGATCCAGCAGATATAGTTCTAGCAGATTGTGCAGTTTATCCAGTTTATGACAAAAGGGAGATTGATTGATAGCTAGTGGGTAGCCTGCGTAACTACAGGACTTACGACCCGTCAAATTCACTGGATTTTGGCGATTATCAATACACCAGAGCAAATTGGAAAAACTATATAGCACTTTATCTACCTAAATGTTCTTCCCCATAGCACGAACCCTCCACTCGATTGTTTCGGTTCAACTCCTAACAAATGAGGAACTCTATTGTTGTACAGAACACATGAGCGTATAGTAGGATTCTCGCTTGGACGTAGCGCTATCATGGACTATTCTATGGGCCGGATCCCCAACCTTGTCACTATGGGGCACTACCTTTATGTTGGCTTGAATAGGGAGCTCTTTCTATCTATAACACATGTAAAGCATGCAGGCGTAGGGCTTAATTCGCTGCATTTTGGACCTTCTCTAAGTGAAAGCATCCGAGCCTGCTAAAGCAGATTCAGTTACAGAAGCAGTAGCAAAGCCACCATCTCGCCCAGATAAATATCCAATCCCTTCACCCATAGTAGCAGAGGCACACGCAAAGATAGAGGTTTCAACGACGTAAACTAGTGGATCAACCGTTGAAACTACTAGATAAACTGAATCAAAAGGAAAGGGGACTGGGGATTATGCTACTAGTAATGGTGATATACCCGCCAAGGTTGTATTAAAGCGTCGAATTGAGAAAGGCGTAGTGAGCACAACCCAGACGCCTATATAGAGGCAAAGGCTATGCCGTAGGATGTTTACTATGTTTTATTTCCCGGGATGATAAAGCATGATGCCTCGGACTAACCTTATTACAATCATGAGAATATGTGACATTGCTCTAAATCATTGACGTAACCAAACCATGCTACTAAACAATACTGCCATATTGAAAGGAAGAACTGCTGCGGTATTTTCTATTTGGTTAGGGGTCTTTTTTATGCTTAATAAAGCTGTTCTACTAAAAGAGAAAAATGACTTTTGTTTTAGTAGGGCAGCAATCAGCAAATCAAATGGGTAATACCGGTATATAAACATCCTCATGGACGATAAATTGGCTAGCTGGTCGTGCATGGCCAGGGATATAAACTCGGGGTAATTAAGGTGCGTAGCGCTTGTCCTTCCGAGGGCAAGGACAATGGGGTTACCTTTGGTGAGATAAACCATATCCATGATAGAAAGGGTGTAAGTGAAAGCCTTGGAGTCATCATCTTTGCCCAACAACACCGATATCATAGTAATCAGATTTTTTCACTTTATTCAAAATGTTAGAGGCATAGGGGGGATTTAGCACTCCGAAATTCGTTCTTATCACTGATCAATTTCTTTTTCAATACATTTATCCAGTTCGAGGTAATATGGGCCCATTTATTGTCCTGGATGGTTATATTTAAGGCGAACAAGAAAATAATAAGATTTCAATCCTTATGGATTGATGCAGCGGTTACATATAATATGGATTTTGGGGTAAGAAGAGAGCAGCAACCTGGACTCTTAACAATAATTGGTAGCACACATCTCGACAAATTTAGGGAATGAATAGATAGGGTGGATCATGGCCTTAGCCAGATCAGCCTCCCAAGGGTGCCTATACCACTTTTCGGGGTTTAACCTTCCCTAGAAAGCACACCTAATAAGGTTTGTAATATAATGGGTTATTAGTCGGTCAAAACGTCAGAGAGTTGGTGTCAGAAAGTGTGGCTAGGCAGAGGAGACTTCAGAAACATCAGTCACGAAGCCCTAGGATGTGGAAGAGTCATGGAAGTTAGCAGAGGGGAAGGGATATATTCTGATTTTACGAACTTGAAAGGTAGGATTGGTCTTAGAAGGTGGGCTAATGAGAGAATCAAGCCAAGCAATCAAAGTAATGGTTTCATGCAACGAGGTTTGGTACGATAATTACCTAAGATGGGAGGTATCATTACCTCAGGTAACAAATATGGAGAATCACTCTATCAAGGCGAGGGAAAGGGCTATTCAGGCTATATACCTCAGCTACCCCAGCTATCTAATACCCCTGGCTACTCCAGCTACACTGGCTACTCAGGCTACACCAACTACTCAGGCTACACCAGCTATCCGTTTACTCAATCTATATTTTTCATTTACTCTCCCAGGCACCTCACTCTATATTTGTCTTTTCTTACCCAGCTCGTGTATTCCAGCTTTGGACCAAATTGAACAGCAGTACCGGGGTCTTAAGTCTCGTCAGGCTGCAAAGCAGGTGACGAAGTCAAAGGGGTAGTCTCTGAAGGTCTCTCGTAAGTATCTGAATCGCAAGGCTTGGCCTTCAAAGCATAATCGGAAGGGGCCCCCTGCAATCTTGGGATTGATGGCCCGCTGATCAAGCTATTCTCCCCCGCGTCCTTCGGTTGAGATCGAGGTAAGGTTCGTCCCTTTTCAGACTCTTTCCTCCGTCCCACCGTAGGAACTACTCGGGGACTTTTTCCATAAGAATCCTTTCGGGGCTTTTCTTTCAACTTTCCCATTCACAAGGGTCTGGGTTCCGCGACGAAGGAAAGAAATATAAGGGCAATGGCCTTTCAATTATTGGTTTTCAATTTGGATCTCCAACAAGGTTAACCACTGCCTATCCTTTTTTTCTGCGGGATCAACGGGCTATGCTTCCACTCCGGCTGTTTACTTGGATACTTCTGGTTTTATCACCTTTGGTGCTTTATCAACAGAATAAACTGCTTCATCGACTGAACCAACTGGATCCATAGGGGAACTGGAGAACGATATCATCAGACTCTTCACCACGATCACTAAGGTCATAAGAATCTCGATCTCTAAACTCAGTATCTGGATCTAGCTTTCGAAAGACAGAATCTGGCTCTGAAGGTATGTTGCTAGGCAATATGGTTGTGGGTAAGCTACTGGATATGCCCATTTCCCTACGTGTGCTTTAACAAGATAATATACTGCTTCTATATATATACCTATACTTATTGTGCTTCTCCTACCTAGGCCTCTCCTGCTGCTGGATAAACAAGAGCTGCATGGCTTGGCTTAGATGGCTCTGTAGCTGGATCAACTGGTTCTGCTAAAACCGCTTATGCTTCTGACCCTGCCGTTGGTGGTACTTGGTTATGAATCAACAGGCTCTTCCTATGCTCCTGGGTATGGATATGCAACTGCTCGTGCATCTTTAACACAAGAAACCACTGATGAAACCACTCGAAGGTGGTGGTGCAGCTGATGCTACTGATGCTTATGGCTTTGCTTCCTTAGCGGATTGCTGGTTATTGCTTACGTGGGCCGGTTCTTTTTCCGTGTGTTGCTAGGGTTCATACCGGTGGATTATTGGGCCGATACCTTCTTACCTTACGGACCCCAGTTTTATTCGTTGTTCATTCTGCACTGCTAATTGATTCGCTCTTAATCTTATGGTAGCAAAATGGATAGCAGCTTATTCTATGATGCATTGTCATGTAGCAAGTTAGCACTACTAGAGGTACCATGATAACGAAGTCATGAATTCCCGAGGGCAATTGACCAAAGTAAGGGTATGCCACAGTGTGCCATCCTAGGTCACCCGGCCCTCACTCTCAGGATGATTTATCCACGAAATATTGTCTAATTCAGAGAATTGCCACATACCCAGCAGGGGCCATCTAATATGTTAAAATAAGATTAACCATACTGAGCGGATCAAAGAATTAGAGCAAAGTGATATAAAATCAAAGGGAAAGGGTGGAATACGGTTAGTAATTCGATTGACCCTAAGGGAAATTAGAAAATGAAAGCTTGCCTCGCCCTTTTTGACTGAGAGACTCTAAGTGACTCGCCCATTTTGGAAAAGGTACAATGACTCGCTCAGTGAAGTACAATTAGTGACTCGCTTTATTCTAAGTGGGTAAGATACGATTAGTGATTTGCCTTATTTGGGGGTGAGGTTACTTCTTTTCATAGAAACATGACTTGTGGGAATAGATAAGAAGCCCTCCCACTCTACCATGTTTA
>Ga0233342_1000352_pt1 | contig 12804 bp, 7 predicted proteins | sample GEONDECOMP273_FD_180706 | JGI IMG/M metagenome (GOLD analysis project Ga0233342, IMG submission 180706) | Leaf litter microbial communities from Shasta-Trinity National Forest, California, United States - GEON-DECOMP-273 | ecosystem: Environmental > Terrestrial > Plant litter > Unclassified...
AAGAAGGCAATCAATAGCAAAGGGGAAAAGGCCGTAGCAGCAAGGAACACCCAATACGAAAGAAGATCGAAAAAGAAAAATGAGAGGTAAATGGAAAGTGAAATGCCTGTGAATCACGAATCTTCTTAAAGGGGTAGTTTCTTACCAATAAATTTCAATTATTATTCTAAGCTATACCAGCGCTTGAGCGCAAGCCAGCTCTGTTATGATTGTATAGTCTTCTTGTTTAGTCCTCCTGGCTATTCTTCATTTGTCCGCCCGTTACCTCCTTCCGTCTGTTGTACCACCCCACTGCTCTAAGAAGACTGTCCGTCCAATAAATTAATAGGTCGCGCGCGGTGAATCAACGTATATGAACCAACCAAGCAGCCCGCCTGCCTTCCACTCGTCCCGCCTGTTTTTTCTATTTCCTGTCTGGTATCTCTGAAACAAACGAATTTGCATATTCCTAAAATACTAAGTAATAACCCTGTTATTGCATTATAGATTAATTATACAACAGCTGCTCAACATGATCAAATGTCCTCTGCTCCACAAATGCTGAATCGACGTAAAGTAAAAGCATTTATAAGGCTGGACATCTATTTATTGCTGTACTTTGTGGCTTTGGCTAGAGATGAAAGGCAGAAGGAGGATATAGGTTACTGGCAAAAGGGTAAAGGATCGAGGTAATAAAGGGTCTAGGTCTACTGGTTAGGTCTCCTTATTTGTCCATCTGCGGTACCCCCTTATAGGTATATGTATTCTGTTGCGCGTGGGAGCGCCTATTCGTTGGTAAGATGGCTGTGATCTCCACCCGTGGAGCACCACCTAACCTATCCCGGAATATGTTTGCTATCAAGCAATCACTATCAAGCATCATCCACCTTGCTTACTGGTAAAACCTTTTCTTCCTAGCGTAAAAACCCCATGTTGTCTGTCGATGATCCTCATAAACGGGTGAATCGTAAGTAATGATCGTTCATGGCATCCAATCGAGGTAGGAACTCCTTTTCCGTATCGGTAAGTCCTGGGTCTGGGTTAACGGACTTCATCTTTAAGGTCTGAACTTAACGGGGGTCAGGCAAGAGGATAAGAGGAATGGATCCATAAAGTTAATAAAATGAATAAAGAAATAAATAAAGAAACACTTAAGGTGTTTAAAAAAATATATGCTATTTACTTTATATATGCGTCTATTACCCGTTAAATAAAAGTACCTTTTTTATAGTGCTGTGTCAGGACAGAGCGTAGCAAGCAGACCAGAGCTTTTATAGCGGGCAGAACTTAGCTAATTAATTGATTTATCATTATACATACGTCTATAAACCCATGAACACCGACCCTATTATCCATTAATACTTGGATATATTTAGCTAGAAATGGGTTGATCTAGACTAGTAACCACCTTAGCTTTTAAAAATAAATATAGCTTATATAACCATATTATTTCATATAGAATCATCAATATCGTGGGCTAATGAGATCATATTAGAGCATAGGGTATTCCACTGAAGTAAGTAAGGCAATTTGGTCCCCCGCAATAGGAAATATCTATTAATATCGCTGTAGGTCTAGAGTAATATAGCTGGCTTGACGGAGCTGTAGATAAAGTGTAAGAATGAAAGGGTAATTCATTTAAATAGAAGGTAAAGGAGATATGCGGGCGGTACATAATGGGTATAATGCGGATATGCTGCGGGCGTGGAACTACTTAAGCCATTTTCTTTTATACGTATAAATAATAGCGTAGATAATAAAATTAGCTCAGTTCGTGATAGGGGCGGAAAATCTGTGTATCGTGAAAGCAATAAGAGTTGTGTATCGTCGCTATCACATTTTATTTCTGTGTGATCGTGGGTCTCGATATCGTTCCTCGGGCTATGGTTTCGTAGAATTCTTTTCTGTTCGTGGGCAACCTTTACGTCACTGGGTTCTCGAACTCGTTTTCAATAGTAAATTTGATTCATTTCATAATTCCCTCCGTCTTTGGCTATAGGTCTTAATCCGAACGAGGCGCATAGCGAATGAGGAGCGAAGCCTATTTGTTAAAGTCCATTCCCCGAACATAAAGTTTGGTAATTTTGAATAGTTCCGGGTCGATCCGATAAAAGTTTTAAAATGCACATTTAAAGAATAAAAACCTTTTGTTGAGGGGTTCCAAGTAATATTGTGTCTAGGGTTTAGGGTCAAGGTATGGGTGCTATAGAATAGGTATCCAGGCAAGGTTTCCTGGTTAGGCCTCATTTTTGTCTGCCCGCGGTAACCCATCTTTCAAGATGTGGGCCAAAAAATAGTTAATGCAACGGTTTTCTATATTTTCTTTCCTGCGTTGGTGCTTAAGATGGTAGCCCATAACATAAGCGTATCAACTAGAATAAGACCCTTTAGGTACGGTAACTTGCTTGCCTTATATATGAGCTTATCCATTTTATTATTCCCCCCCCACGTCCCTCCCTCTCGCATATTCTACTGAAGTTGAGGTGCTAAAGAATAAGAACAAAAAGATGAGGCTCGTTAGAGAATTGAATCCCATTTGATGAATATGCAATTTGTTGAGGTGGTTCCGGTCGATATAAAAAACCTCGCCCTTCTATGGAATATGGATCAATTCGAGCGCGCGTAATGACATATATAAAGAATGACTCTCAGTTAAGAGACAGATCTAGTAGTGAATGGTAATTGCAAGTAATCAAAGTGCTTTTCACGGTTGGGTGGGAATAGATAAGAAGGCGAAATCACTCGATATTTCATAGTCGAGAGCCATTCTTTATATATATGTAATTATGGTTTTCATTTTCATTGAAAGGTAAATGGCTATAAGTGCTAACCCACCTACCCCAAGCAAGCCCTATCTTCCAAGATTGTCTTCTGGCTATCGAACTTGCTGCCTTCATTGAACTGACTGCCCGAGAGATATATTTATATCTGGACGTCTATCTAGCCCATATATATATCTTGCTGCCCGGATGGAGATATCTCTCTTGCGAACTGGAGACGAACGATTAACTCGACACGGCTTGTTTTTAGGCTTTATGAATTCCCGGCATCATAAGTCCCAGGAGCACCAGTTGAAAGAGCAGTTTAAGGAACAGCATTCCCAGTTGTTTAACCTAAGCAGTTCCATCAGCATTTGAAGGAGCATCATAAGTAAAGGCAGTACCAATGGCAGAGATAGCACCATCAATAGTAAGCACCTGTGCTTTTTTAATGCTCTAATGCTTGTTACTCCACCCTCCCTACAATTTCTATATTCTTTCCACTCCTCCTATAGATTGTTATCAGGGTATAGAATGAGCTTAGACTGGTTTAGAAGCTTCGATAGGCATAGAAAGATTCTATTATGGCATAGAAACCCCGCTCTTCCAATTCATTCTGTTGCTTCGGGTTCTTCACCTCCTCCCTCACCCAATCCCACCTACCGCCCGGGTCCGTAACTAAGGTGCAGGGCGGTAGGTGGGATTGGCGTTACAATGATGGCTCTATTTATAGGTGGTATAACTAATGCCTTCTAGCTTAATTAAGGCTTTTCCAGGCATAACCAGGATAAGTTCCAGCATAATCATTCTTCCCAGCAATCCCAGAATCCCAGGAGCGAGCCCAGGAAGAACACCACAGAGATGCAAACTTATTTATGTTTATATCATAGTTAAAAGGTATCCATGCAACATCCTAGGTAGCCTAGGTAGTTAGATCTGGCTTAGTTAGGCTTAGTTAGATATGCCAACATCGTATAGTAACTAGATTGAATATGTTGGTCTAATCTAATAGGTGCAAACTTATCGATGCCTACATCATATATGTAAGATGTTTTAGTTAGCCCGGTACCCTCTCGAGAATCAAATTATCTATTGTGAGCTGCTTCTTTCAGCATTGGTGAACAACCGAACCCTTGGGGCCTTTCTATATTCCCACTCATCCCTTGGAACTAGCTAATGGTTGCTCCCTCCGCTCGGAAATGAAAACTATAAGTTTCACTCTCCTTTCTATGGCCTTCTATATCCTACCCTCCCATAGCTGACTGAACGAGATGGGGAGAACTAGTACACTAGTGCGAAACTGGCTTACAGAATGAGCAAGTGGAAAACTCTTATTTCTTTTTCCACCCGAGGATAAACTTGGGGGCATTTTTTTTTTTCAATGTGTATAATGCTAGTTATTCAAGCCGGCTATTTGAGCTGGCTATTAAAGCTCATAATTGCCTAATCGTCCCTGTGCCGCCCACCCTCCCTATCTAGCACCACAACTAGCAGCAGTAGAGCTAGCATCACCAGTAGTAGAGTTCCCGGAAACGGATCCATATGCCATGGTTTAACCTGTTTATCCCTTATACTAGTTTTTTTATATCCGTGCTACGCCAATTGCAGAGTTTATTGACCCAGATCGAAACCCAGTAGCAGGGGAAGCAGCAGCGTAGGTGGCAGAAACTAGGATTGCAGTACCAATTATAAAAGCATCAGTAGTAAGAGCAGTTTACCTCGTTTACCCGTAGTCAGTAAATGATCCAGCAGTGAAAGCAAAGATAGGAGCAGAGCCAAGAGCAAATGTATCAGGGTAAGAGCCTACACGACCAAACTCACAAGTTACCCTTCCCAGCCAGCCATAGCTATATCTAAGCCAGCCAACGCCAAAGCCAGCTATCCAAGTAATAAAGCCAGATCTAGGACAGCCATAAAGCTACCGTTACGCAGTTTCTCCATTGGTTGATCCTGTCAATTATGTTGATGGAGCAGATCAAGCACTCATTGCCGTTAATGAAGCTGTTTATGAAGCAGTTCATTCAGTAGATTGTGCAGAAGACGATCCCGTTTAGAAGCAGGACCAGCACCAATAGTAGCAACAGTCGATCCACTACCATCAGTATAACCATCATCAGTAGCACCAAGAACAGCAGCTTATTCAGTGGTAGTAGCACCGCTAACATAAGCAGATCGAGTGACAGAGCCCATAGATCCATTACGTGCATCCCTTCCATCTGTTGTTCAAGCTGCACGAGCAGTACCCGTAGTAGCAGATCGAGATGCAGGAGCAGCACCAGTACTGGGACCAGGCCAAGATCCATAGCCTATCGATAAAAAAACTAGCAAAGGTAAAGCTAGTAGCCTGGGTTGAATAAGCACCTGTTAACCAAGTGGAAGCTAAAGCTGAAGCAGAGAGGTAGAGGTACCACCAGTAGCTAAGGTAGCACCAGAGCCAGACCTTCGTGATCTAAAGCCATACCCTGCAGCTTACCTTCGCATGGTTCCAAATCCAACAGCATCTATTCTAGTTACATACCCAGTTCCAGGTCCAGATTAAGCAACACCATCTTGCCCATATCTATATCCAGTAGCATCCGTGTAGATCCAATATCCACTTATACCTCCCTGTTTTATAGCCAGAGTTTAGTTTTCTGGGTTTTTGCACATCCTTGCGTGTAGATACTTTTTGTACATAAATAGTGTCCACCCAGCCACTACTATCCTGTTCCGGGTTTTGCACATATTAGATACCCTGTTCCGACTTTACACCCCCGCCATATCAGCGAGCCAGACATCTATCTAAGCCAGCATATCGTACAGATACATAACCAGATCCAGATTCACCCTTTCGAGAGCGAGATCGAGACCCAGTTCCATTATATCCAGTTTACCTCGTAGCAGCAGCATAGGCAGTTTACCTACTAGTTTCATATATAGTTGTTGGTCTAGCCGAGGAAGCAGTAGATTAAGTCGCTTCTGTAAATTTAGCAACAGTAAAAAAAGCAGTCGTTTCTGATCCTGTAGTTTATCCAGTCGTTGAAGCAGTAGTTTCTTTTATTTTAGCAAAAGTGGATCCAGCAGTTGAGTCAGCAGTTGTTGATTCGGGTGATTATGTCGATGAAGCCAAAGCTGATACGGGTGATTACGCAGCCAAGTCTGTTTATTTTGTTGAGTAAGCATATTAAGCCGTTGTTTATTTAATTAATAGATGGACCCAGCAGCAGTTTGCCTAGCATCCTTTATATAATATATAGACGAAAGCCAGCGCCTCGTTAAGTTCCACCAGTCCCGGAGACAGAGGCACAGGACGCAGGTTCAGGTGTGGGTACAGGTGTAGATACAGGTGCAGATACAAATATGGTTAAAGCAGTAAAATAAGCGAATGATTCAGTTGGTTCAGCCAAAGTATAGTAAGTTTATTATACCGTGGATCCGGCAGCTTACCAAGTTTATCCGGTTGAAGAATAAGCAGGAGCAAAGTCAGTCGCAAGAGAAGCAAAGGCACCAGTAGCTATAGAAGCAGCATCTTATATAAAGCATAATGACCAAGATGCAAGGGCATTCCTAGTATAGCAGATCCAGTACTAGCACCACTAACATCAGCAGATCAAGTAAGTAGAATCACCTTTATACCATGACTAGTGTCACCAGGTCTATACATTGCTTCGTAAAGAAGCTAAATCCTTAGTATAATTAGAATCCCTTTATACTATAAGCACTTATATCTTGGCCTCTTAACACTGTCTCTTTTACTTTACTCGTTATAATACTTTATCCCTCACCATAATAACACCTAGTAATGTACTTTTATTTGTCTCATGCCATCTCATTGTTTGATCCAATTTCAAAGGCATCACCTTTCTAGATCCTTTAGGTCCTATCTGTATTCTCATAGGTTAAGCTATATTATGTAAAAAATGCCCTATTGAACTCATCCAACATAGCAGCCCGCCAACGACTATCTTTAGAGGCTTGGGTAAAAGAGGTCGGCTCAGCAGGAACAGATTGAAGTTTATAAACAAGTGCAAGCGGTACAGGATACCGTGTAGAGAGAAGAGCCTTGGGCCGCAGGGTACCATCACGAAACCGTGTAATCATATGATGTTTAGAAGAGGTCGAAGGCTGAAGTGAGACTGCAGGCTGAGGCGCAAAAGGAGATTGATCAACTTCAGGTGGAGTAGTAGAAGTGTCGGCAGCTGGAGGAGAGACTGTAGACGGAGAAGGTGACGGAACTACATTCAAAGAGTAGGTGGCAAGGGACATATAGTAGTAGGCGCAGAAGGAGTCGGCGGAGCAGATGAAGAGACAGACCCATTTGCAGCCGAACACGGGCCAGAGGGAGAACTACCAGAGTGGTGGACAGCATCACGTGCAATAGTAACTGGAGGAGGTATCCCTTAGTCCGAGCGAAATGAAAGAGACCTTCAAAAACGTACTTTCCTTATATTTATAAAATATTGGGTGTACTCTTCCGCGGGGGCATACTTGGGATGAACTGGCCCGTGCGATACAAGGTTCCTCTGAGGACCCTGAGTTCCTCTTATCAATAATCAATGATATTAGTATATGTGGAACCAAAAGCAAACATGTTTTTAAGGCAATCCAGACAATTAAGGATTGGTCTTCTTACACTGCAGATAAGAATCAACTCCCCTTCAAGATAGCAGAAGGAGGAAAGATACTGCGATCACCCGATCGAAAGCAAGGTTTGGCGGATGTAACGAGGGAAACTTTCAGGATCAAGGTACGAAGTCGCTTGTCCGCATCGGGCAAGGGAAATTGGGATGTCGTTGGAAGCCTCTTGCTCCACGGGCCCTTTTCACCATGGTTGATGCAGATCCCACCACTTATACTCAAGCAAAATATTTTATAGAATAGAATGCTGCTGGCTATGATGCGCTAATTTTCAATCAGGCTTGGGACCTAGTCTCCTTACCAAAGGGTAATAATCTTATTGGATACAAATGTGTTTCTAAGACAAGTAGGGTGTAGATGGAAAATGAAGTACAAAGCCCATCTTGTTGCTAAAGGCCTTTCCTAGAAGGATACCATCGACTATTCTGATACTTTTTTCCAGTAGCTCATATGGACTCAATTCAGATGATCCTCTCTATAGTTGCTTCATTTAATTGGGAAGTTCATTAGATGGATATCAAAGTGCTTTTCTCTACGGAAATATCCAAGAAGAAATTGAAATGCAACAACCATCAGGGTTCATACAAAATGGTCCTATCCCTTGCGTATGTAAACTCAATAAATATCTATATAGCCTTGAGCAGTCACCTCATGCTAGTTGTGGCTTCACTCATTGTGAGGTTGAGCATGATCTCTATATTTGCCATCACGATGGCAAGGCTCTCATCATTGTGCTATATGTGGATGATCTCATCTTGACCAATCATTTCTCTTTCTTCCATGATCAATGATATTAAGGGGCAGCTTCATGGCTCTTTTGATATCACTGATTTAGGTTTGCTATTTTTTATTGGGGCTTTGCTGGGATTTTACTTTCTTAGTCTCAGCCCTGGATCTCTGGCAACGTTTTGGGATGGAAGATTGCAAGCCACTGAGTTATTCTAAAGTTTGAGATCAAGTGTCCTTCACCCTTATTTGATGCGACAATTCATCAATATCTGGTTGATAGTTTTATTTATATTACACATTATCGGCCAAATAGATCCTTTGTAGTCAGTATGTGTTCTTGTTACATGTAGGAACCTCATGACAATCGTTGGCAGGTTGCTAGACGCATTTTGCGTTCTCTTATCTTAGGGGCACCACTCACAAGGCCATTCTCTAGTCCGGTGGCACTGCTATTTATCTCCATCATTTTTTTATGTTGACTGGGCTGGCGATCTTGATGAGTGCAAATAAATATAAAGAGATTGTTTTTCTCTTGGTTTTATACCAGTTTATTGAAACAACAAGCCGTGTGTATTTCCTCCATTGAAGCTGAATATGCTATTGCAGTTCTTGTGGAAAAGCTTCATGCTTGGATATGAATGATACTTTATCAGCTGCTAGGTCTTGCTCACCCAATCCCTTCTACCTTATTTTGTGATAATCAAAGTACCATTGAGCTTATTTGCAATCCAGATAAAAAGACCGAACACATTGAGATTTGGATGCATTACATTCGACACTTCATGTTGAGGGACAACTTGTAAGTAGATTAGCTTGTATATATCTTCACCAAATCCCATTCAGAGGCCACCTTTTCACCATCCTATGGGCACATATCGGTGCAGGAGAGCTACCATTAAGGGGGGATAAATGATGTAATGTCTTCTCTCCATGGCCCCCTGTTAAGATTAGGGGGTTTGGGGGGTTAATCTTCACTTGAGGCCACATACGAAACTATTGTATTGGAGCGAGCCTACACATGGGTAAGTAACCCATTAATTATATTGTATTATATTTGGCTATTTTGGCTAAAGCCAACCTAGTAAACCTCTTGGGGCTAACAGAGAACGCTTTCATTAGCCAATTTATATTGCCAATAGACCCTGCGGTGATGTACAGTTTGCCTCAGCAAGGAGAGAACCCAACAAACCAATGAGGTTATTCAATACTAGGTTCCCAAAATTATATACCAGACTGGTTGCACCATACGCTTTGAACGAACAAGCAGCCATCCAGATGTATCTTAGAGCTCTGGACCCCCTAACTTCGATGTTTGTCCAAGAGCACCCAACATTTCTTCCTTACCCTTAGCTTATAATGAGGCCCTTACAGTAGAACAACAGCTGATGCCTCAGGGATTCAGTATAAGTAAATTAACTCCGTTAGGAACACCAAGAGCCTATAATCATATTCCCATGTTGAACTAAGCCTTGACACAATCCATGCCCATTATAAGTAAAGCATCTACTGCTTTGTATCCCAATCCCACTCCACCATACACTCCCACACCTCTGAATTAGGTGCAGCCTACTCCTGCTTCAATGCCTACATACTTAGAAGGAAATAGTTTTTATTATTCTAGTCCCCTCTGGGGGCCCAACCCGAGGAGGTATAGAAGTGACAGTTTATGAGACAGTCTCTGGGGAATGATAAGGTATCTTTCTTGGTCATTAAGAAGTGTACTGCGGAGCTAACCACTGAGTGGAAGGAGAAACCCGATCTACACCTGCAGGTCATATATGGATAGCGGCAGTATACCTACCCTCCACTAAACCTCTTCTTCGCTACTAACTGGAATTACGGGTTGCTAAGGGGTGCAGCAATTATGGGTTCCTCCTCGCGACTAACTGGTATTAATTGCTCTAACTAGCTATATCCACAGGCTAGTCAATATTGAGCCACCTACTTGCCAAGCTTTACAAGATCCATAGAGCGGGGCTCACCAAGAGACACCTACTTACCTACTTCTCTCTCGCTACATTACTTTATGGGATGGCCGCCTACCCTCTCTCTCGCTCAATTTATTGGTTCCGCTGGCTAGGAGATCTAGGAGATCGTTCCGCTGGCTAGGCTTTATTCTCTGGTCAGGCTGGCCCACAGGCTCGCAAGGTGATGTTCCCGTATTAGGCATAGGGTGAAAGAAAGGAAAAGACCTAGTATCCCTTCTATTGAGTGGAAGAAGGAAGCTAAACCTAGTTCGTAGGTCATGTTTTGGTCTTCCCCAATCATACCAGTCGGATAATACCCGCATATAGCCTGTAGCTTATGTACCCGTCTTCTCTTACATAAAGTAAAAGTATTTCCTATAAAAACAAGGAACACCCGAAGGTCCACCTGGTCAGATTTTTTTATGGGCTTGCCTTCTGATCTGGTTAAGAGGGAAGGTCTTTTTTGCGGTTGTTTTATCAGCTTCTAAGTGGAAATACAATAGCTAAGTTTTAGTCTGCACTAGCCCAATAAGGGAGACATAGATAAACTGAAAGGAGAGGAACAACCATCAACCATCCTAGAAGCTTGTCCATGCTAAGCATGCAAAGGAAAGGATCTATTCTTTTTGACTACCTTACCGCGGATCGGATTAAAGGCTGCTCCTAAACACTAGTTCGATGAAATGCAGATTGGGATCTAAAGAGACAGAGATGCTGATTGGAAAAGATATTATTTACGTAATTAGGCACTATCGAAAATTTGATCAAAGTCCCTAAAGACAAGGGACCTAATGAAAAGTCGGGGCCCTAATGCCCGTCACCCAGCCCTCCAGACAAGTGAATTAGATGCCCTGCCTTACTTCCTAAACTCCCTGCCCTGCCCCGGTACCTGCCTAAACCCTTACTTAACTTACGAGGCTCTGCCTTACCTTTAGTATTCATTGCCGCGAAGAAGATTACTTACTTGCTGGCTTACTTCCTGGGACGTAACCTTGCTGGGGGCTTACTCGCTGGGACGTAACCTTGCTCGGAGGAATATATTAATGGAGAGACGATAGAATGCACAGGATAGCCTATTCTATCTCTTACCCATTTTCTATCTTACCCATAGGAAGATCCCATTAGCTTTCTTACCAATTGAATGAAAGGATTACCAACCATGTAGGGCACTTACTCTCCATCCATGTAGCCCACTTACAATTACCAGCCATGTAGGGCACTTATCTTACTTCGAGGAATATTTTAGTTAAAATAAGTGGTATTTTGAGTTCCCAGGAAAGTGTTATTTGTGATTATACATAGGCTGCTAAGGTACTCACTCTCCTTGCCCCTACTTACCTTTATGAGGAGCCATACTTCATAAACTCCGCTGAGCGGGCTAACCAGGAAATCTCTTATTCATCCTGTATTTTAACCTCACCGGGCCTACCCTTAGCAGTAGCGTTTTCTCTATAGCAGTTGTGTTGGATCTATAAAAGCAAATTATCTAGACATGAAAGTCATAACCAACCCTGCTTAGCGAGGAGATGCTATGTGTTAGCAAGGATATTCCTAGTTGCGTTAGCAAGGAAATACCTAGAAGGATTGATTGAGGGCTTACCAGCTTAAACTTACCATCTATTACTGGAATTAAGAGAAAGTTAGAGGTCCTTAGGACCTACGGGTCCTTCTTTCTTCTTTGAAACCTCTCCAGCATTATTGTTATTATCGACCTCTACCCTCGAACTATACCCTCCTCGACGGAACAATAGCCCTAGACCCTCGACCTCGATCTATACGGAAGAATCATATACCTCGGGCTCTATTGCTATGGAACCATGGGAGGAAATAAGACTACCTGGGGCTAGATGGAAGGAGACGATGCATTACATATGTTAATCAACATTTGAGGGTCATACTCTTTCATACATAGCCGGATGCCAGAAGGTCAGAACTCGGCTTGGATACTCGGATGGGGTACTCGGATGGGCCTACTTGGCTTGGCTACTCAGATGGGATGGGATACTTGGCTGCTAGGTTGGGCTAATCGAATGGGCTTGGCTGTTAACACAACTGGTAGTAGCAGTCCAAAATAAAGGTTTTCCTATAGGCAAGGGTAAATACAAATGGTCTAAGTGCCAACCCCCACCCAATCAGTAACTTTTGAAGAATTCTATTTCACTAAGTTGAACACTAGTGCTTCAATGAAGCTTGCTTGCTCAGACTTACTTGGGAGCGCTGCCTTATATCGCTGGCTGGAATAATCAATTTATTGGTAGGTTCGCTTTTCATCCAATAGGATTTTGACAAGGAGGGAGTATTAAGTAAGCACGCTATAAGTTGTTGAGCTAATTGTTGTATAATTACGTACATAATACCAAACGTTACTACCGGACGATTATAGAAGTACCCCAGAGTTCCAACATACCCGAGAGAAGGAAGTTTCCCATGCGCCATACAATGGGATGGCTATACATTTTGATAGAGTTAGTTGCCTAGCTAGTGGGTGGCGCTAGGGCATGCAGTGAATGGCTTCTTTGTGCTGTTAGTAGTTCTGTTAATGGCTTCGCGCTGTTAATGACATGTGGGGCTAGGGGGATGCATGCAGTGAACGGATGGCTTCTATGTGCAGCGGGTGAAACAGCGAATGGGAACCTAATCTGTGTGAACGGCTTCTGTTTGCTTTGATGTGAACGGCCGTGTGCTGTTAGTGGCTTCTCTGAATGGCTTCTATGCGAAGTGAGTCACTTGTGCAGTGAATGGCTTGTCTTCTG